>UMHU01007592.1_pt1 | contig 33024 bp, 26 predicted proteins | sample 1965591 | NCBI WGS metagenome assembly UMHU01 (sample SAMEA4836101, study PRJEB28245) | human gut metagenome | biome: gut microbiome; material: fecal sample | place: Denmark | collected 2008
CGGCCCTGTGCCGTGTATTTTTCTTATTGCAGCGTTTCCTTGGGCAGCCAGCGTTTGCCGGCCAGACGGATCAGGAAGCAGATACCGCACACACCCAGCTGCAGGGCCATGGCCACCCAAACACCCACAAGGCCCCACTTGGCCGCCAGAATGGCCGACAGCGGCACACGGATGCCCCACATGGTGCCGAAATTCAGCAGCATGGGCACCAGCGTACTGCCGGTCCCCTGAAACACGCCGCTGGCCACGATGGAGGCCCCGAACAACGGCTCCACGAATGCCTCGATCCGCAGCACCCGCACGCCCAGCTCAATGACGGCCTCGTCCACCGCCATCATGCCGATCATGGCCGGGGCCAGCACATACAGCAGCGTCCCCGTGATCACCATCATGCCCATGCCCAGCGCAACCGTCAGCCAGCCCAGCCGATAGGTCAGATCCTTCCGCCCGGCGCCTACGCTCTGGCCCACCAGCGTGGAGGCCGCCGCCTGCACGCCGAAGGCGGACATATAGCAGAGACTCTCCGCCGTTATGGCGAAGGAGTTGGCCGCCGTGGCGATGATGCCCAGCGGGGCCACGATGGCGGTGGTCACCATCCGGGCGGTGGAAAGAATGGTGCGCTCGCCCATGACGGGAGCCGAGATAGACAGGCAGCGCTTCAGCTGTGCCGCCGTAAACCGTGCCTTTTCGCCCCGCCGCAGGTGCAGCTCCGGCGATCGCACCAGCAGGATATAGGTCAGCACCACCGCAACGACCACCTGCGACAGCGCCGTTCCCATGGAGGCACCCAGAACCCCCAGACCGAAGCCCGGCAGCGTCACCCCCAGCACCCGCAGCGTTCCGCTGGGGAAGATGAGGAAGGCGTTGAACACCACGTCCAGCAGGCACATCACCACCATGCAGATGCCGGGGGTTTTCATGTTGCCCGCCGAACGCAGCAGTCCGCCGCAGAGGTTATTCAGCTGCATGAAGGGCAGCGACAGAACATATACCAGAAAGTAGGCGCTGGCATCCTGCCAGATGGCGGGGTCTGCCCGCAGCCAGCGAGGCAGATTCCCGGTGATGCCCAGCGCTATGGCCATCATCACAAGGCTGAAGGCCATGCACACCAGAAAGGCCAGCTTCATGATGCCGCGGGCTTTCTCCGGCTGTCTGGCTCCCAGTGCCTGCGCCACCGCCACGTTAAAGCCGATGGTCAGCGCAATGCACAGATCGCCGAAGAGCCACGAGGTGGTCGCCACCACACCGATAGCGGCAGAGGCATTGGAGCCCAACTGGCCCACCATGGCCGTGTCAATATACTGCATCACCACGGAGGAGATCTGGGCCAGAATGGCCGGCCAACTCAGCTGAGCGATCAGCAGCAGCTGCTCCCGTGTGGAGATGGGCTGTCCGCTCTGTAATTTTTTCAATCCTTCACCTTGCATTCTGCACCCTCCTTCATGGTTGTAAGCCCCATTCTAACGCAGGGATGCGGCAGTTGCAACCCCCTATTTTACGGTTTTTCCTGCTTTTTTGCGAAAAAGCATCCCGTGTGCCGCAGCACACGGGATGGAAAGTCAGCAAAAAGCTTTTGACCGCTCCGGAAAGGCCATGCAGACCGTTGGCCTATCAAAAGCCTCGCAGAGTTCGCCGCCCGCAGGCGGCGAAAAGGTCTGATCCATTTTGGCTGACGACCGGTGCGTCAGTCAAAATACCTCTCAGACCGCAAGTATGGAATTTCTGCGGTCTGACGCAGAAATGATGCACGCAGCGGGCTGGGGCCTTTGGTGCAAGATCCAATGGATCTTGCACCAGATTTTTAGAACGACACCGTCAACAGCATCTTGAACCGCTCCTGCCCGTACACCGCATGGGGGATATCCTTGGGCATGATCAGCGTCTCGCCCTGAGACACCAGAAAGACCTCGCCGCCCACGGTGAAGCGGCCGGTACCCTCCAGCACCGTCACCATGGCGTCGCCGCCGGCGGCATGGGTGCTGATCTCCTCGTCCTTTTCAAAGGCAAAGAGGGTCATGCTGAGCTTGCTGTTCTGCACCAGTGTGCGGCTGATGATCTGGCCGTCCTGATAGGCCACCTGCTCCGCCATGTGCAGAACCTTCTGCTTTTCAATATTCTTATACATAATGGTGTTCCTCCCACAAAATAATAATGAAAGTAGTATGGCCCGGCGCGTCGTTAAAAATCCAGCTTTGTCCGGACGCAGATCTCACGGATCTTGGCCTGCAGGCGCTTGAGATCCTCGAAGGTCTCCGGCTTCTTGCCGGGGTCCCGCAGCAGGGCCGCCGGGTGGTACATGGCCATTTTCTCTATGCCGTCCTGCCGGAAAAACAGGCCGTGCTCCTGGGTGATGCGGAAATCAGGCTTGATGAGCTCCATGGCGCTGATGCGCCCCAGACACACCAGAATTTTCGGCTGCATCAGCTCCATTTGCCGCCGCAGATAGCCGCTGCACGCCTCCTTCTCGGTGTTCAGCGGATCCCGGTTCTGAGGCGGGCGGCACTTGACGCTGTTGGTGATATAGATGCGCTCACGGGACAGGCCGATCATTTGCAGCATATCGTCCAGCAGCTTCCCGGCCCGGCCCACAAAGGGCTCCCCCTGCTTGTCCTCGTTGGCGCCGGGGGCCTCCCCCACCAGCAGCACCTCCGCCGCCGGATCGCCCACGCCGAACACCACCTGAGTCCGCTCCTGTGCCAGACTGCACGCCCGGCAGGCCAGGCACCGCTGCCGCAGCTGTTCCCACTGCTGGTCCATGGCCGCTCCTCCTCTCTCACATTCGATAGTACCATCGATATCAGGCGCATTGACCCTTGCTTATCGACGGTATCAGCATAGCAGAAAAAAATGGCTTTGGCAAGTGGGGATACCCACTCTCCTCCGGGACACACTGTCTCCAGAAAGGAGACGCTGCCCATGTACCTCTGGAGCTTTCTGACCTACGGCTTTCTGGGCTATCTGCTGGAGAAGGTCTATGCCCTTGTCACCCGTTCCCGCCACACCGTCCGCAAGGGGTATCTGCTGCTGCCGGTGTGTCCGGTATACGGCCTTGCCATGCTGGCGGTGCTGGCTCTGCCGCCGGATATGACGGACACCTTCTGGCGCTTGGCCCTCTATGGCGGGCTTACCGCCACCGCCGTGGAGTACGCCGTCCACTTCTGCTGCGACAGGCTGCTGGGAGTCATGTTCTGGGACTACTCCTCCACCAAAATGGACCTGAACCGCCGGGTATGCCTGCCCTTTGCCCTGATCTGGGGGCCTCTGGCAGCCATGACCGCCCGCTATCTCCATCCGCTGCTGCGGCCGTGGCTTACCGCCGTGCCGCCGTGGCTGACGCTGGCGGTATGGCTGCTGCTGACCGCCGACAGCTTCTTCACCGTCCGTCTGCTGCTTCAATATCACGACATCGATCTGCTGGGCTGGAAAAACCTCCTGCACCGCCGCTTCGCCGCCTGACCTCTCCGTTCACAAATCGTTTACACGGTGCCGCTCCATTTGTTCTTGACGATGCTTCCATTCCGTGGTAATATTTAGCACGCTAACATTTAGCCAGCTAATGATTCAGAGAGGAGGGATCTGCCTTGAGCAGTACCTGTCAGAGCGATCATCTGGGACGGCTGCTGGGCCAGTGCCAGCATCGGATGCGGATGGTCATGGACCGCTCGCTGCGGCAGTACGGCGTCACTCCGGTCCAGTGCCGGGCGCTGATGTACCTGCACCGCCAGCCGGAGCCGGTCACCCAGCGGCAGCTGGAGCAGTATATGGCCGTGAAGCCTTCCACCATCAACGGCATCGTGGGCCGTCTGGAGGAGAAGGGCCTTCTCACCAGAGATGCCTGCCAGCAGGACGCCCGGTGCCGTGTCCTCCGGCTGACGGAGGAGGGCCGCCGCTTCCGCAGCGACTTCATCCGCATCGCACAGGCCACCAACCGGCAGATGGAACAGGGCTTCTCCCCGGAGGAGCTGGCCGCCCTGCACCGCTATCTGGAACGGGTGGCGCAAAATCTCACAGCGCAAACGGAGGAAACAGAACTATGATACGCAAGCTTGCCCCGTATACCAAGGGGTACCGGGTCTACATCCTGCTGGGCATCCTCTGCTCGGCAGGCGAAGCGGTGCTGGAGCTGATGCTGCCCAAGGCCATGAGCAACATCGTGGACTACGGCATCGGCGGCAACGGCGGTGCCGGCGACCGCACCTACATCCTTACCATGGGCCTGAAGATGGTGCTGATGGCCCTGATCTGCCTGGCGTTGGGCGTGGGCGCAGCGGCGCTGGCCGCCAAGGCCGGCATGGGCTTCGGCGCCAACGTCCGTGCAGCGGAGTACCGGCAGGTACAGCGCTTCTCCTTTTCCAACATCGAGCACTTTTCCACCGCCTCCCTCATCACCCGGCTCACCAACGACGTCTCGTCGGTGCAGATGACCCTGATGATGGGGATGCGGATGCTGGTGCGGGCCCCGGTGATGCTCATCACCGCTCTGGTGATGGCCCTTCGCATCAGTCTGCAGCTGAGCCAGATCTTTCTGGTGATCCTGCCGCTGCTGGCGCTGATGGTGTTCATCGTGCTGCGGTATGTGGGGCCCTTCTTCACCTCCCTGCAAAAGGCCACTGACGGTCTGAATCTGGTGGTGCAGGAGGATCTGAACGCCATCCGGGTGGTGAAATCCTTCGTCCGGGAGGACCGGGAGAAGGGGAAGTTCTTCCAGCGCAGCGAGACCCTCCGCCAGACGGCGGAGCGGGCCTTCGGCTTCGTGGTGACCTTCATCCCCATGGTGAACCTCATCATGGGCGGCACCATCGTATCCATCATGTGGCTGGGCGGCCACTATGTGGCCGGTGGTCAGATGCTCTCCGGCGACCTGCTGGCCTTCTTCACCTACGCCTCCGAAATTCTCATGTCTCTGATGATGGTGGCCATGGTGATGATGGTACTGACCCGCTCCATCGCCTGCGGCAAGCGCATTGTGGAGGTGCTGGAGGAGCAGCCGGAGATCACCGACGACGATGCCGTGAAGGAGATCGCCGACGACGGCACCGAGAGGGAACTCACCCTCTCCGACGGTTCCATCCGCTTTGACCACGTTTACTTCAAATACCATCCCGACAGTGCCGAGTGGAACCTGACGGACATCGACTTCTCCATTGCCAGCGGCATGACCGTGGGCATTCTGGGCGGCACCGGCAGCGCCAAGAGCACACTGGTGAGCCTGATCCCCCGGCTGTATGAGGCCACGGAGGGGGCTGTCTATGTAGGTGGCCACAACGTCAAGGACTACACCATGGAGACGCTGCGGGAGGGCTGCGCCATGGTGCTGCAGAAGAACACCCTGTTCTCCGGCACCATCCGGGATAACCTCCGCTGGGGCGACGAGAACGCCACCGACCAGGAGATGGAGACCGCCTGCCGCATGGCCTGCGCCGACGAGTTTATCTCCCGGATGCCCGACGGCTACGACACCCGCATCGAGCAGGGCGGTACCAATGTCTCCGGCGGGCAGAAGCAGCGCCTGTGCATTGCCCGTGCCATTCTCCGCAAGCCCAAGGTGCTGATCCTGGACGATTCCACCTCCGCCGTGGACACCGCTACCGACGCCAAGATCCGTGCGGCGCTGAAGGAGGCGCTGCCCGGCTCCACCAAGCTTATTATTGCCCAGCGCATCTCCTCCGTTATGGACGCCGACGTGATCTTAGTGCTGGACGACGGCAAGATCTCCGGTATGGGGACCCATGAACAGCTGATGGCGTCCAATCAGATCTATCGGGAAGTCTATCAGTCTCAGCAGGAAGGGGTGAGCATCGATGGCTGAACAGAAAAATTCCATGCCGCCCCGCCGTCCCGGCGGACCCGGCCACGGCCCCCGCAGCCACGGTTATCAGCGCCCTCAGGACCTGCGGGGCACGGTGAAGAAGCTGCTTCACTATGTGGGCCGCTATAAGGGGTTGCTGGTGCTGGTGGCCGTCTGCCTGCTGCTCAGCTCCGTGGGCTCCGTGGCCAGCAGCTACTTTCTCAAGCCCGCCATCAACGACTACATCCTCCCCGGCGACTTCGCCGGTCTGCTGAAGCTGCTGGTGCTGATGGGACTGGTGTTCGTGCTGTCGGCCCTGTGCTCCTATGTGTACTCCCGCATCATGGTGCGGGTGTCCCAGCGCACGGTGGCCGCCCTGCGGCAGGATCTGTTCGACAAGCTGCAGGAGCTCCCCCTGCGCTACTTCGACACCCACCAGTCCGGCGACCTCATGAGCCGCTTCACCAACGACATCGACACGGTGTCCGAGATGATCAACAACAGCTTCGCCAATGTGCTGTCCAACTCCCTGACGTTCCTATGCACCATCGGGATGCTGCTGTACCTGAACTGGGCGCTGACCCTTATCACCTTCGCCTTTCTGGGGCTGATGCTGCTGGTGGTGAAGGTCATCGGTGGACGCAGCCGGGTCAGCTTCCAGCGGCAGCAGGCCGCTCTTGGCGACCTCAACGGCTACATTGAGGAGATGATCGAGGGCCAGAAGGTCATCAAGGTGTTCCACCACGAGCAGCAGGCCATCGACCAGTTCTCTGCCCGCAACGATACCTATCAGACGGCGGCCACCATGGCCCAGACCTATGCCGGATCCATGATGCCCGCCACCGCCAATCTCTCCCGCATCAACTACGCCGTCACCTGCTGCGTAGGCGGACTGCTGGCCATGGGCGGTGTGTTCGATATCGGCTCTCTGGGGGCCTATCTGCTGTACGTCAAGCAGGTGTCCCAGCCGGTGAGCCAGATCAGCCAGCAGGTGAACACCATTCTGGCCGCCATAGCCGGCGCCGAGCGTATCTTCGCCGTCATGGAGGCCCAGCCGGAGGAGGACCAGGGCCAGACCACCATCGTCCGGGTGGAGAAGAACGGCGACACCCTCACCGAGGTGCCTCAGCGCACCGGCCACTGGGCATGGAAGAAGCCCGACGGCTCCCTGACAGAGCTGCGGGGCGACGTGCGCTTCGACCACGTCACCTTCGGCTACGATCCGGATAAGGCGGTGCTCCACGATATCTCCCTCTTTGCCGAGCCCGGTCAAAAGATCGCCTTCGTGGGCTCCACCGGCGCCGGAAAGACCACCATCACCAACCTCATCAACCGCTTCTACGACATCCAGCAGGGAACCATCACCTACGACGGCATCGACGTCCGGGAGATCCGCAAGAACTCTCTGCGGAAGTCGCTGGGCATCGTCCTGCAGGATACCCACCTCTTCACCGGCACCATTGCCGACAACATCCGCTACGGCAAGCTGGACGCCACGGATGAACAGGTCCGGGCCGCCGCCAAGCTGGCCAACGCCGACACCTTCATCCGCCATCTGCCCCAAGGCTACGACACCGTCATCACCGGCGACGGCGGCAGTCTCAGTCAGGGGGAGCGCCAGTTGCTGGCCATTGCACGGGCTGCCGTGTCCGATCCCCCGGTGCTGATCCTGGACGAGGCCACCTCCTCCATCGATACCCGCACGGAGAAGCTCATCGAGGAGGGCATGGACTCCCTGATGGAGGGCCGCACAGTGTTCGTCATCGCCCACCGGCTCTCCACCGTCCGCAATGCGCAGGCCATTCTGGTACTGGAGCAGGGTCAGATCATCGAGCGGGGCAACCATAAGACGCTGCTGGCCCAGAAGGGCAAGTACTATCAGCTGTATACCGGCCAGTCCGAGCTCAGTTGATGGGGCAGTGAACCTGCAGGCTCCCATAACACCAGATTCCCATGAAAGGAGGCCGGACAGAGTCCGGCCTCCTTTTTACGCACTTACATTTTTATAATTGTGTATCCGCCTCTGTCACTCCGCCCAATGGCAGGCCCGGCTGACGGCCTTTTTCCACAGGCGGTACTCATCGTCGCAGTCTGCCTGGGGCCGCTGGGGCAGGAACACCCGCTGGCTGCGCCGCAGGGCCGCCAGCTCCTCCGTATCCCGCCACAGGCCGCAGGCCAATCCCGCCAGCGATGCTGCGCCGAAGGCAGTGGTCTCCACCATGGCGGGGCGGTCCACCGGGATCCGCAGCAGATCCGCCTGCATCTGCATGAGGATGTCCGACACGCTGGCGCCGCCGTCGGCCCGCAGGGCCGTGATGTCGCACCCGGCATCCTGCCGCATGGCCAGCATCAGATCCGTCACCTGATAGGCGATGCACTCCAGCACCGCACGGGCGATATGGGCCCGGCCCGTACCACGGGTGATGCCCAGAATGGCCCCACGGGCGTACATATCCCAATAGGGCGCACCCAGCCCGGTGAAGGCCGGAACCACCACCACGCCGCCGGAGCTTTCCACGGATTCCGCCAGCCGGTCACACTCCGGGGCGGAGTCCACCAGCCGCAGCTCGTCCCGCAGCCACTGGATGGTGCTGCCGCCGTTAAAGACGCTGCCCTCCAAGGCATAGGTGGTCCTGCCCCCTACGCTCCATGCCACGGAGCTCACCAGCCCCGCCCGGCTGCGGACCGGCTCCGTCCCCACGTTCATCAGGGTAAAGCAGCCGGTGCCGTAGGTATTCTTGGCCTCGCCGGGATGGAAGCAGGCCTGCCCGAAGAGGGCCGCCTGCTGGTCGCCGGCGGCACCGCACACCGGTACTCCTGCCAGCGTCTCCAGGCCGGGGATGCCCGGCTGCACCGTGCCGTAGACGGCGCTGTTCTCCACCGGCCGGGGCAGCATACAGGCAGGGATCCGCAGCAGACGGCACAGCTCCTCATCCCAGCACAGCCGGTGGATATCAAAGAGCATAGTGCGGGAGGCGTTGGAGTAGTCGGTGACGTGCTGCCCCGTCAGCCTCCAGATGAGCCACGTCTCCACCGTGCCGAACAGCAGTTCCCCCCGTTCCGCCCGCTGCCGGGCGCCGGGGACGTTATCCAGGATCCAGCGGATCTTGGTGCCGGAGAAATAGGCGTCGATGAGCAGTCCCGTGGTGGAGACGATGCGCTCCTCCAATCCCTGCCGCTTCAGTTCCTCGCACAGCTCCGCCGTCCGACGGCACTGCCAGACGATGGCGTTATACACCGGCTGGCCGGTGGCCTTATCCCAAACGATGGTGGTCTCCCGCTGGTTGGTGACGCCGATGCCGGCGATGCTGCCCTCCGGCAGCTCCCGGATGGCCTCCGCCGCCGCCAAACGCTCCGTGTCCCAGATGGTCATGGGGTCGTGCTCCACCCAGCCCGCCTGCGGATAGATCTGGGGAAAGGTGTGCTGGGCCTTGGCGGCGATCTGCCCCGCCCGGTCAAATACGATGGCACGGGAGCTGGTCGTCCCCTGATCCAGTGCCAGAATATACGATGCCATAGCCGTCTCCTCTTTTCTTTTTGGTGGGTTTGTGGTATACTGTCCATAGAATAGTTCTTATTTTACCATAGGAAGGATGAAATTTCCATGACAAATCTCACCGAGTTCACCTTTCTCTCCAGCGACGGCAAGACCCGGCTCCACGCCATGCAGTGGCTGCCGGAGGGAACACCCCGTGCCGTGCTGCAAATTTCCCACGGCGTAGCCGAGCATATCGGCCGCTACGACGGCTTCGCCCGCTATCTCAATGAGCAGGGGATCGCCGTGGTGGGTCACGACCATCTGGGCCACGGCGGCTCCCTGCCGGAGGGCGGAACCCCCGTCTACTTTGGCGACGGCACCCCGTGGGAGACGGTGGTGGCGGATATCCAGCTGCTGCACGAGCAGCTGCGGCGGGAGTTTTCCGGTGTGCCGCTGTGCCTCATGGGTCACAGCATGGGCTCCTTTCTGGCCCGCAGCTACCTGATCCGCTATCCCGGCACCCTGCGGGCCGCCATTATCATGGGTACCGGCTGGCAGCCACAGGCCAAGCTGACCGGAGGCCGTGCCGTGGCGGAGGTGGTCTGCGCCGCACAGGGGCCCTCCGCCGCCAGCAAGCTGGTGAACGATCTGGCCTTCGGCGGCTACAACAAGGCCTTTGCTCCCAACCGCACCGGCTATGACTGGCTGTCGGCGGACTCCGAAAATGTGGACCGCTACATTGCCGACCCTCTCTGCGGCGCCGATGCCACGGTGGGGCTGTTCCGCCAGATGCTCCACGGCATCGCCTTCAACCAGAACCCCAAGAATCTGGCCCGCATGGACAGCAGTCTGCCGGTGCTGCTGATCTCCGGCGACCGGGATCCGGTGGGCGATATGGGCAAGGGCGTCCGCCGCACCGCCGACGCCTTCCGCAAGGCGGGCCTGTCGGACGTGACTCTGAAGCTGTATCCCGGCCTGAGGCACGAGATCCTCAACGAAGGCCCCATGCGCCAGACGGTCTATGAGGACATCTGGCACTGGCTGGAGCCGCATCTGCCGGTCCGTTAAAATCTCGCTAATTGAAATACAGTTCACCCGCAAGAGGACAGCCTGCAGCTGTCCTCTTTTCTTTTTTTGAAAATACTGGCTCCATTTTGTCATTTCTGTCATTCGGTCAGTCAAAAAGTACCTGTTTTCAACATTTTTCTCATACTTTTCTCATATCGGACTAATATGTCATTTTATAAAGAATTTGTGGGGATTTTTTTGAATAAATCACGAAAAATCGGTTGGCTTTGCAGTGGAATGGGGGTATATTATAGGCCACAAACGCACAGGATCCGACGTTGGCGAATGCGTCGGTGCGGGCTGTGCGTTTTATCCCTGTCCGTACATGACGGACTTTCGACCGGGAGGTGAGTGAAATGGCCTATATGCGCTTGGGCGATCTGCTGGTGGCGTCCGGGACCATCACGGGGCAACAGCTGGAGCGTGCTCTGACACTCCAGAAGGAGACAAAGCAGCGGCTGGGCGATGTGCTGATCCAGAACGGCTTCATCACGGAGGCGCAGCTCATCGACGCTCTGCGAGTGCAGCTGGGCGTGGACTTTGTGGACCTGACGGCCATTTCCATCCCCGTGGAGCTGGCCCAGTATGTCCCCCGGAACATCGCCAAGAAATACTGCGTGGTGCCGGTGAAGCTGGTACGCAACAGCCTGTATCTGGCCATGAGCGATCCTCTGGACTTCGTGGCTCAGGATGAGGTCAAAACCGCCTCCCGTAAGCGCATCATCCCCATGATCGCCACCCGCAAGGCCGTGGAGCAGGCCATCAGCCGCCTGTACGGCAACGAGGGTACGGCACGGGTCATCGAGGAGATGAAGCGAGAGGCCGGCAGCAGCAGCGATGTCATCCCGCCCAAATGGCGCAGGACACGGCGGACCCTCAGGAGTCCGCCCCCACCATCCGCTTCGTTAACGCCCTCATCGAGCGGGCCTATACCGAGCGGGCCAGCGACATCCATCTGGAGCCGCAGGAGGGTGAGATGGTGGTGCGGATGCGCATCGATGGTCTGCTCCGCCGCATCCTGACGGTGCCTGCCGACCTGCAGAATACCGTGATCTCCCGCCTGAAAATCATGGGCGGTATGAATATTGCCGAGCATAAGATCCCGCAGGATGGCCACGCCATCCAGTCGGTGCGGGGCCACAGTCTGGACCTGCGTATCTCCTCCATGCCCACGGTGTATGGCGAGAAGATGGTGCTGCGTCTGCTGGACAAGTCCGCTCAGGCCCTCAGCAAATCCCAGCTGGGACTGGAGGGGCAGGATCTTGACAACTACAACGCTCTGCTGCGAAACACCAGCGGCGTCATTCTGCTGGTGGGTCCCACAGGCTCCGGTAAGTCCACCACCATGTGCAACATGATCCGGGATCTGTCCCGCGAGGAGATCAACATCGTCACGCTGGAGGACCCGGTGGAGTACCACATCCCCGGCGTCAGCCAGTGCCAGATCAACGAAAAGACCGGCATGACCTTCGCCAGCGGCCTGCGAGCCATCCTGCGCCAGGACCCGGACATCATCTCCGTGGGTGAGATCCGGGACGGCGAGACGGCCTCCATCGCCATGCGGGCCGCCATCACCGGTCATCTGGTGTTCTCCACTCTGCACACCAACGACGCCGTGTCCGCCGTATACCGGCTCAAGGACGTGGGCGTGGAGCCGTGGCTGGTGGCCAGCGCTCTGCGGGGCGTGGTGAGCCAGCGTCTGCTGCGGAAGGTCTGCCCCCACTGCAGGAAGGGCTATCAGCCCTCTGCCGAGGAGCTGGCCCTGCTGGGGATGCCGGAGGACAGCCATGTTACCTTCTATAAGGGCGAGGGCTGTCCGGAGTGCCATCACTCCGGCTATACCGGTCGCCGGGCCGCCTTCGAGATCCTGATGCTCAGCGGCCGCCTGCGGCGGCTCATCAGCGAGGGCGCCAACGAGGAGCGGCTGGCGGAGGAGGCCCGCAAAAACGGCTTCCGCTCCATGAGGGAGAGCTGCCGCCGGCTGGTGCTGGAGGGGGTCACCTCCGCCGAGGAGGCCGCCCGCATCATCAACACCACAGTAGACGAGTAATTGCGTAAAACCCGGCACGGAAGGAGCGGAGACACGCCATGACCACATACCGTTACAAGGGCCAGACCAAGGACGGAACGGCTGTATCCGGCGTCATCCGGGCCTATGATGAATTCGAGGCCGCCAGCCGCCTGCGGGAGACCGTAGCCATTATCACCCGGCTGGAGGAGGTACAGGAGAAGAAGGAAAGCATCTTCAACCGCCCCATCGGCCTGAAGATCAAGGAAAAGGAGCTGGCCCTGATCTGCTCCCAGTTCGCCATTATCCTCTCCGCAGGTATGTCCATTCAGCACTGTGTGGAGATGGTGGCGGCCCAGACCAGGAACCGTCACATCCGCCAGATGCTGGAGAAGGTGGCCGAGGAGGTGGGCGCAGGCTACTCCATGGCCCAGAGCTTTGAAAACAACGCCCCCTATCTGCCCAAGACCTTCATCGAGACGGTCCGGGCCGGAGAACAGTCCGGCACGCTGGAGGAGTGCTTCCAGCGGCTGTACCGGTACTATGATAAATCCGCCAAGACCAAGGCCAAGGTGGTCAGCACCCTGACCTACCCCGCCATGGTCATTGTGGTGGCCATCGTCGTGTTTATTATCATCATCGCCGTGGCCGTCCCGGCCTTCAACGATGTCTTTGCCGAGATGGACACCCAGCTGCCGGGCATCACCCGTGTGCTGCTGGCCACCAGTGACTTCTTCGTGGGCTGGTGGTGGCTGCTTCTGCTGATCGCCGCCGGGCTGGGCATCGCCTATATGGTGGCCCGCCGCTCTGTTCAGGGCCGGAAGGCCATCGCCGCATGGAGCCTCACCAAGGCCCCCCTCCACCGACTCCACAGCCTCAGCGCCGCCGCACAGTTCGCCCACAGCATGGCCACCATGCTGACGGCCGGTCTGCCGGTCCCCAAGGCTCTGGATGTGACCGGCAACGTGATCAGCAACTACACCTTCGCACTGGCCGTGCAGGAGGTGAAGCAGAAGGTGGAGCGTGGCCGCACCATTTCCGAGAGCATGGGTCAGATCGAGTACTTCCCCAAAATGCTGACGGAGATGGTGGGCGTAGGCGAGCAGTCCGGCTCGCTGGAGGAGACGCTGGACGTCATCGGTGAATACTTTGACAACGAGGTGGAGGTCACCACCGCCCGCCTGCTGTCGGTGCTGGAGCCCATCATCACCATCGCTCTGGCGGTGATCGTGGTGGTGCTGCTGCTGGCGGTGTATCTGCCGCTGTTCACCCTCTACGGCGGAATGTAAGGCCGCCGCACCCAAATTCGTATCCTATCCGTATAACAACCCTGTACGGATCAAGATAAAAACCGCAAAAAATAGCAAAAAATAATAGGAGATGTAGAACTATGCTGAAGAAACTGCAGAACAAGAAGGGCTTCACTCTGATGGAGATGCTGATCGTCGTCGCCATCATCGCTGTGCTGGTGGCCATCGCCATCCCCGTGTTCAACGGCGCCCTGACCAAGTCCAAGGAAGCCGCTGACGTGGCCAATGTCCGTGCTACCTATGCCGAGTGGCAGACCGCTATGCTCACCGAGAACACCAAGGCTCCCGCTGATAAGGAAGCTTTCCTGAAGGGTCCCGCTGGCACCGATACCCTGACCCTGAACTATCCTAACAAGCTGACTGTCGCCGACGGCACCATCACCTACAAGGCTTCTAAGCTGACTGATGCCGCCAATGCCGACAGCAAGACCTTCACCTGGACTCTTGGTACGCCCGAGATCAACTGACATCCTCTTGTCACATTCACACGCAACAGCTCCCGCACCGGCCCGGCCGGGCCGGTGCGGGGCGACCCGTCTCTCATCGGGCGGGGATGGCCGTGGGTTGGCGTCCCTCCCCGCTCTGTGAGAGCAGTCCCATCTAAAGGAGAGCCTTCCCCATGCTGTATGCCGATCCCTTCCTAACTGTTTACTGCTGCCTGCTGGCCGCCCTGCTGGGTGCGTGCATGGGCAGCTTTCTGAACTGTGCAGCCTGGCGCATCGTCCATGGGGAGAGCGTGCTGCGTGGCCGGTCCCACTGCGACGCCTGCGGCCATGTGCTGGCGGTGCGGGACCTGATCCCGGTGGTCAGCTATCTGGCCGCCCACGGACGCTGCCGCTACTGCGGGGCCAAGCTCTCCCGGCGTCACGTTCTGGCCGAGGCCGTCTCGGCGCTGGTGTTCGTGACGCTGCTGCTGCATTATGATATTTCGCTCCAAGCTCTCGAAGGCTGGTGCGTGGCCGGCATCCTGCTGGTCTGCTCCTTTGCGGATTTGGAGGGGTACATCATCCCCGACCGTTTTATAGCGGTCGGCGTTGTGCTATTTATCATCACTCTTTTCTTCGTCCCCCAGCCGCTCCGGCGGGCGCTGGACGGCACCATCGGCGGTCTGGCGGTGGCGGGGTGCGTGCTGCTTCTGGTGCTGGGAATGGAGAAGCTGCTGGGCCGTGAGGCCATGGGCGGCGGCGACATCAAGCTCCTGTTCCTGACGGGGCTGTTTTTGGGCTGGAAGCGGAACCTTCTGTGTCTGGTGACGGCCTGCGTCATCGGCATCGTGTGGGGACTCCTGCAAAAAAAACGGGACGGCGGCGAGGCCATCCCGTGGGGCCCCAGCATCGCCCTTGGCGCTTGGCTGACGGCGCTGTGCGGCCAACAGATCATCGACTGGTATCTGGGGCTGCTGTAATTCTTGAAAGTGAGGACGAGCATTTTGGAAAAGATCGTTGGCTTTGACATCGGTGAGAGCAGCGTCAAGCTGGTATATTTCGCCGGTGCGGACCTGAAAAAGGCCGTCACGGCGGAGCTGCCGGACAACATGGTCTCCGGTTCGAGGATTTTGTCCATGGACGCCATGGCGGACTTTTTGCGCCAGACGGCCAAAAGTAACGGCATCCCCCTGACCCATGCGGCGCTGGTGCTGCCCTCCACGGAGGTGTTCACCCGTGAGCTGGTGATGCCCGCCATGACGGAGCAGCAGCTGCTGTATAACCTGCCCTATGAGTTCCGGGACTATCTGACGGAGGAGAAGAACAAGTACTTCTTCGACTATTCCATGCGGGAGGTGCTGCGGGACGAGTCCGGCCAGCCCACGGAGATGAATCTGCTGGCCTGCGCCACCCTGAAGGGCACCGTGGAGAGCTATCGGACCATGCTGCGCCGGGCGGGCTTCCGCCTGCGGGTGCTGACCCCCAGCGAGTGCGCGTACAGCGCCGTGCTGCAGGCCTACTACCGCCGCACCCAGCAGGAGGGCCATGACCTGTGCGTGGTAAATCTGGGCCACAGCGCCACCTTCCTGTATATCTACCGGGGCGGCCACTTCGCCAGCCGCCGGGAGATCGAGGTGGGGATGTCCGATCTGGAGCATCTGGTGGCCGATCAGTGCAGCGTGGACGTCCACGTGGCTCACGAGTATGTGCGCCAGAACTACAACCATGTGCTGGAGTCGGAGCAGGCCCGTGAGCTGTATGGCCGCATCGCCGTGGAGGTGGTGAAGGCCGTGAACTTCTTCAACTACAACAACCGGGAGCGGGAGCTGACGCAGCTGTGCCTGTGCGGCGGCGGCAGCGCCATTCAGCCGCTGTACGACACCATCGCCGATACCACCGGCATGACGCTGCACACCTCCGCCGAGCTGCTGGGCCAGCGGATGTCCACCGAGGAGCCGTGGATGTACCTGCGGGCCATCGGCGGCGTGGATCTTGGCATCAAGGGGGGCCTGCGATAATGGCAGAAAAGATGAAAAAGGGGCCTTCGGAGGCCGGTCGCAAGACCCTCAAATGCCCCCATAAGCAGGGCATCAATCTGAATATGCGGGAACAGAAGGGCAATCCCCGTCTGACCCTGCTGGTGGGCTGTCTGGCCATTGCCATTCTGGCGGGCTGCGTGGCCAAATTCGGCGTCATCGACCAGTACCGCCGGCTGGATGCGGCGCAGGCCGCCTACGCCTCCGTTCACACGGAGTATACCCAGATGCAGGAGCTGCTGAAGGGCTACGACCGTCTGCTGATGGAATACCGCACCTACTCCATGGAGTGGGCCACCGACGGCAGCGAGGACAACGGTACTCTGGTGGATCGCCAGAAGGCGCTGGATCTGCTGGAGCAGGAGATGCTGTCCCGTGGACGGCTGGTATCGCTGCAGGTATCCGGCAACAAGATGATAGTGGCCATGTCCGGCATGAGTCTGGATCAGATCTCCCGGATGTTTGACGTGATCCAGCAGTCCCCCATCGTCAGCAATGTGGAACTGAATCTGGCCTCCACGGAGGACGGCAACGTCTCCACCATTCTGGACTTCACCGTCCGCATCACCCTACGCAGCGCAGAGGAGGCAGACAAATGAACCGGGAATTGACAAGACGGGAAAAGATCCTGCTGCTGGTGCTGATCGTGGTGGTGCTGGTGGCGGGCTACTGTAAGCTGATCCTCATCCCCATCAACGATCAGATATCCAGCTATCGGCTGAACATGGAGGCCGAGCAGACGGAGCTGGACGCCAATCAGGGGAAAATGGCCCAGATGCAGAAGATGCAGAAGGCCATCGACGAGATCAAGGCGGCGGGCGAGAAGCGCACCATCCCCCAGTACGACAACAGCGGCAAGCTGATGATCGAGCTCCACGAGATCATGAGTGACACGCTGGACTATTCGCTGGACTGCTCTGCGGGTACCGTGCAGCAGGACTATATCATGCTGCGGCCCATCGTCATGACCTTCCGGACCTCCACCTATGCGCAGGCCCGGCAGATCGTGGATCGGCTGTGCTCCAGCGAGAACATCAGCCAGATCTCCGATATGAATATGAACACCTATACCGAGGGCCGCAACAGCGGCACCGTGGAGACCACGCTGGTCATCACCTACTTCGAGATCATGTCCTGAGGATGCCGTGGGGCGGGGAGCTTTTTCTATGACTGAGAGAAAACTACAACGGAATAGACGGGGCTTCACGCTGACGGAGGTGCTGCTGGCGCTGGCCATCCTCATCATCCTGCTGGCGCTGGCCATGATCCCCATCAGCCGCCACCAGCGCAACATCCGCCAGTCGGAGCTGGATTCCAAGGCGGAGACCATCTATCTGGCGGCTCAGAACCGCCTCTCCCAGCTGCAGGCCAGCGGCCGCAGCGACGAGTACGGCAAGGACCGGGCCACGGCCCTGAACAACATCCCCTGGGACGCCGAGCAGGATAAGTACACCACCAGTACTCTGTACTACGTCACCTCCGCCGCCAAAAGCACCGACACCTCCGCCGCCGGGAGCATCCTGCCCCGTGAGCAGGTGGAGGCGGAGCTGTGGGACGCCAACTGGGTCATCGAGTATGACCCCGGCAGCGGCAGTGTTTACGCCGTGTTTTACAGCGAAAAACCCATGCAGTACAGCTTCGACGCCTTCAACCCCCTGCGCTCACGGGATCGCCGGGTGCAGGAGGGGGCTACCGTGGGCTACTACGGCGGCGACAGCGTCCAGAGCGAGGACACCGGCAAGCTGACCCCCAAGATGGAGATCATCAACAAGGAGCGTCTGCTGCTGAAGGTCACCTGTGACACGCCCCGTGACCCCCTGCACTTCTATGTGACGGTGACGGACGCACAGGGCCACTCCACCGGGCGGATGGAGCTCACCGGCTCCGAAGTCAACGTCTCCTACCGCACCTATACCGTCACCATGGTGCTGGACGACCTGACGGAGGGCAAGCGCTTCTCCCAGCAGCGCCGCTTCCGGCAGCTGACCCCCGGCTCCGACCTGACCCTGAAGGTGGAGGTAGAGAGCGACAGCCGTCTGGTGGACTCCGTCACCGGCAAGCTCACCACCAACAGTCTCTTTGCCGAGGTCCGGGACGGCGGCACCACCGCCGTGATTACCTATGCCCGGCATCTGCAAAATCTGGACGAGGGCTCCGGTCTGCCCACCGCCATCACACGGGCGCTGCAGGAGCAGGATATCCAGTTCGTCAACACCGGCATGGATGACGGCTGGGACAGCTGCTATCCGGGTCGGAGGTTCACCCCCATCTATAACGAGAACCTCGCCTATTACGACAGCACCGTCGCCGTAGGCACCCAGTCCTATCACCCTGTGATCTATGAGCTGCCGGTGGATACCGACGGCGACGGCGGCCTGTTCGAGAGCTTCCGGGGCACCTTGCGAAACATCCGTCTGTGCGGTGCCGAGATCAGCGCCGGCGGCAATGCCGGCGGTCTGGCTGGCTCCCTCCGGGGCGGCACCACCATTGAGGGCTGTCAGGTCTACCTGAGCCCCACCCGTGACAAGCTCAGCAGCAAAAACGAGCAGGATATCTGGATCAGCGGCGCCACCGCCGGTGGTCTGGTGGGCCGCTGTGGTCATGACCTCACCGTCCGCAACAGCTTCGCCTCCACGGTGCTGGAGGGCGGACGCTGCGCCGGTGGTCTGGTGGGCTACATCAGCGGCGCCCGCACCGTCTATGTGGAGCACTCCTACGCCGACTGCTACCTCTACGCCTCCGGCACCACCGGCGGCCTCATCGGCAGCTGCATCGGCACGGCGGACATCACCCTGCGGGACTGCTACACCGCCGGTTTCCAGGAGGCCGACGTCATGGCGGGTCTGGTGGGCGGTGAGTTGTCCTACGGCGACGTCATCGACACCTGTTACAGCGCCAGCGCCCGGCTGAACGGCAGTGAAAAGCTCACCTACTCCACCGCCAAGCCTGCGGATGTCACCACCGGCAAGCCCGATATCACCAGCACCTACTATATGTCCCACGGCGACCACGACATGGACGGCACGGTTTTTGCCGACTATGAGCAGTGGAGCGGCCGCAACCGGGCCGACGCCATCGAAAAGTACCTCAACGACGCCTTCACCGCTGAGACCGGTGGCAGCGACACCGTGGCCTATAACCTGGTGGACGGCATGGGCTTGGGCGCTTACTCCTATCCCCGTCTGATGGGACTGACCCACTACGGCGACTGGCAGGCCCAGTTCGAGGCCGGTACACTGGTGTACTACGAGGTCTATTCCGACGGCAGCTACGGCTTCCGTGGCGCCAATAAGTCCACCGTCAAAACCACCGGCACGGTGGCGGGCGACGGCTACGGCATGGTTTACAGCACGCTGCCGGAGCAGGATCTGACGGTGCGCTATTCGCTGGGGGGCCGGGAGGTCACCTCTACCCTGTACCGTGCCAACGCCATCGACATGGGCGGGGGCTACTACCTGCTGCCCCTGCCCCGGACACTGGTGAACACCACCGAGGTATCCACAGACTTCTACCGCCGGGTGCAGGTGGAGGACACCACCTACTACTTCAATCCCCATTTCACCTGCTGGGTATCGGAGGGCTCCGAGGCTCCGGAGGCCCCCAGCGAGATCGGCATCCGCACGGCCCGGCAGCTGAATAACCTGAGCCTGTACTATGAGCAGTACAGCCCCCTGCTGGCCAAGGACACCACCCTCCAGCAGGAGCGCAGCATCGACTACTCCGGCTACGACTGGGCGAACTACGGCCGCAGCGGCGCCGCCGTCACCAGCCAGCAGCCCATCGGCAGCAGTGCCGTCGTCCCCTTTACCCACATCTATGACGGCGGCACCTATCCCATCGCCGCTGTGCCGCTCCAGAGTCCCAACGGCGGCGACTACGCCGGACTCTTCGGCCTGAATCAGGGGAGTCTGCGGAATGTGGTGCTCACCACCGGGGAGCAGGACTACTCCGTGACCCTGCAGGGCATCCTGCGCCTGCGTACCGCCTATGTCGGCGCTCTGGCAGGCCGCAACGACGGCACCATCTACAACTGCGCTGCGGCGGGCTACTCCGTCACAGCCCACGCCTATCAGGGCAGCGTCCTGTATATGGGCGGCTTCGTGGGCTATAACACCGGGACCATCCGCTCCGGCAGCGTCAGTACTCCCTCCCTCACCGCCAGCAGCAACTATGCCCGTCTGCTGATGGGCGGCTTCACCGGCGGCAACAGCGGTCTGGTGAGCCAGAGCTACGCCATGGCCAACGTGGAGGTACTCCAGATCCGTGGCGGCGGCGTGGCCCTCAGCGGCTTCGCCGGGGAGAACATCGGCTCGATCCGCAGCAGCTACTGCGCCACGGCCCTTACCTCCCCCGGTGCCGATACCTACGGCTTCGCCCCGACCACCGGCAGCACCTCCGGCTGCTACTATCTCAGCGGCGGTACCTATCGCTTCGTGGGACAGGTCCATCTGTATGATTACATCGACCAGTCCGGCGCACGGGCCGTCAATGAGCAGGGGCTGAAGGCCCTGACCCTCACCGGCTTCTCCTCCGCCGATGCCAGCCACACCTATCACCACAGCAAAACCCTGAACACCGACGGGCAGGCCTATCCCTATCCCACCGGTCTCACCGGCCACGGCAGCCCCGTCCACTACGGCGACTGGGTGACCCCCGCCGATCTGGGTACGCTGGGCATGGTGTACTGGGAGCACGAGGAGGGCGGCAGTAACCCCGGCTATCACTTCTCATACATCGGCTTTGAAAACGGCGTCCGCAAGGACGGCAGCAGCCTCTGCACCGCCCACGACGACGGCGGCAAGATCACCGCCTACGGCTACGGCTACTACTGGTCCAAGGGCGAGACGGAGCCCCTGCTGGAGACCCAGCGCATCGCTCTGGACGGCCGCAGCACCGAGGCGGCGGCGGAGCTGGAGAAGCAGATGCCTCCGTTCAGCTTCGTCACCTATCAGACCTCCGACACCGGTCTGCGGCTCCTCAGCGGCACCACCGGCAACGGCTACTGGTTCCTGTCTCAGGGGGATGTGTGGTTCACCTACACCGTCAGTCCCTTCTTCGCAGATTCCTACGCCGTCACCGCCGTCAGCACCGGCATTACCGGCGGCACCACCGGCGTGGAGCCCGGCACGGATGCCCTGCCCTATCAGGTGCGGTCCGTGGAGCAGCTGCAATACATCAACTGGAGCTACTACGACGATCAGGGCAGCTCCACCCGTGACGTGACGGGCAGCGGGAGTATGTACAAGTACTACCCCTATCTGCAATATAGCCGTGTCAACTGGGGCTACCAGAGCAAGGAGGATGCCATTGCCGGCGACTCCACCGGCGGCGCCCGTCCCATCCGCACGTGGAAGCAGAGCCATGACCTCAACGGCCAGAGCCTGGCGGATCCCACGGATGCCTCCCTGAATTACAGCTTCCATCCCATCGCCGGCTCTGTCTACGACAGCGGCAGCAGCACCGACTATCGTATGGTGCTGTACAACTGGTTCGGCAGCAAGTACGACGGCCAGAGCTACTACATCAAGAACGTGAACATCGACTCCTACTGCTACAACGTGGGCCTCTTCGGCACCACCGCCGGCGCAGAGATCGCAAACATCGTCCTTTATAGTGACAACGGCGCCGTCATCCAGCGCAATACCGATCCCACGCCCTCCAGCGGCACCCGGACGGTGCGCCAGTATTCCACCTCCTACGCCTTGGGAGGTCTGGTGGGCATCGCCTATGACTACAACAGCAGCATGGGCAACGGCAGCATCACCAACTGCGCCATTGCCGGCTACACTGTGGCCGACAACAGCCGTAACAAGCAGCATCTGGGTGAGGCCGCCATCGGCGGGCTGGTGGGTGTCTCCAGCGTCAACCTCAACAAGTGTTCCGCCGTGGTGGATCTGCAGATCAACTGCACCCACGTCGATACCAACGGCTACATGAACGCCGCCCGCTACGGCAACTATGTGCGTGTAGGCGGTCTGGCCGGCGGTGTGCGCTTTGCGGTAACGGACTGCTACACCGGCGGCACCATCACCGTTGGGGAGGAGACCCTGAAGGAGCGTGTCCCCGTGGGCAGCAACAACAATGTCTTTGCCGACGGCAGCTCTGCCGTCCGGGTCAAGATGAATTCCGGCGGTGTCTCCGGCCCCGATACCTATGTCTATATCGGCGGTATGGGCGGCAGCGGCTTCTCCGCCAGCTTCACCAACTTTGTCAATCGCGTCGACAGTTCGGATGGTCAGCCCACTTTCAATAACTGCTACACCTACATGGAGTTCCCGGACATGGAGGGTACCATCACCGGCATCTCCCTTATGGGCAGTATTGCCGACCGAGCCGGTGCCAGCACCAACGCAAAGCTCTATATCAATAACTGCTACTACCTCAACAGCAGCAAGAACAGTATTTCTTTCGACAATCTGCCCAAATACTACGGCAAGGGTAATTCCGGAAGCAACTCCCTGAGCGGGCTGCTGCGTACAGAAGCGGCACGGGGAAAGATGCTCAACGGCGATCTCAGCTACCTCCGTAATTACGGCTGGAACGGTGGTTCCAACACGTATAGCATCAAGGGCCTGACGGGCCTGACCTATGAGCAGATGTCCCAGCGCACCGGTGCCAGCATCGTCACCCAGAACAACGGCACCGGCACTGCACAGCGCTACGATAGCTTCGCCGCCGCTCTGGGCAGCAGCTTTGCGTGGGTCACTACCAAGGAAAACGGCGCCGAGGTCCACGGCAAATACAGCTTCCCCGGCAGCGACGAGGCCCTGCAGGGTCAGGATTTCCCCTTCCCCACCGTGCTGGTGCAGGATAACGTCTTTGGCCGGGCCCGTCTGCACTACGGCTGGTGGCCGTCATCTGGCCTCTACTGGAGCAAGGGCTTGCTGACGCTGGACATGATCACCGACTACGATGCCGCCGGCGGCGAATCCGCCGTGACGCTGGATCTGCGGTTCGAGGGCACGGATCCCGGCACGGAGCTCCCCACCCTGTCCTATACCAAGGACGGCATCGTCACTGCCGAGCTTCAGCCGGACGGCACGGGCCACTACAAGGTCCGCATCGTGGGACAGGCCATCGGCTCCACCGAGATCATCGCCACACTGGGGGATTACACCGCCCGTCTGGCAGTGGACGTCACCGCCAAGCTCTCCATCTCCGTGGATCAACTCTCCGTAGAGCAGTATGTAGGCGAGAGCACTACCCTCACCCTCACCGCACGGGACGGCACCGGCCAAGTGCTCACCGGCGTCAAATGGGACGTGGTCAGCGGCTCTGACCGGGTGGTCACGCTGTCCCCGGTGAGTCGGGATCAGCAGGTCACCGTCACCGGTAAGGGCGAGGGCGAGGAGACTCTGCTGGTGCAGGCCGGTGTCACCGTGGGCCAGCGCACCTTCACCAGCGAGCTGCGCCTCACCGCCACCATCCATATGCAGGGCGTGCTGGGCATCGCCCATGTGGGCGATGGAGACGCCGTGTATCGTCAGGGCATCCTGAATCGGGACGCCACCGACTGGGATACCCCTCTCGGCCCCGCCGAGGGCGATGTCCCCGATCACGAGGGTCTGTACCTGTACAGCCGTGGCAAGGCGGCGGACTTCCGGTACTTCACCGTAACGGCCCTTACCGTTCTGGATAGCACCGGCACTTCCCACGATATGCTCTCCACCGCCGATGAGGACTACCGGGTCACCGTAGGCGACGTGGTGGCCGCCCAGCAGGACGGCGACTTCAGCTATCGCCCCATCACCATCCACGGACGGCAGCAGGAGACAGTCACCCTGCAGGTGATCCTCACCGACACCCGCACCGGCCGGCCCTATACGCTGGATATCCCCTATACCCTGACGGCGGAGGATACGCAGATCACCGCCACCTTCGTGGTGGGCCGCCTGCGGCTGGAGAAGGCCGTTCCCTTCGGCCAGCCCGCCGCCGGCTTCCTCCCCACGGAGGAGGAGCTTGTCTCGGCGCTCCGGCCCGTTGTGGGCTGGACCCCCAGTCCCGACCTGCCCCTGTTCCAGGATACCACCTTTGAACCCATCTATCAGGATACGGAGGAGCCCGGTCTGCTCCGCTGGCGCTGGACCCGATAACCGTTTTGCAGAAAGGAGGCCATTGGAATGAAAAAGTGTATAGACCGGAAGGGCATCACCATTCTGATGGCCCTCCTCCTGCTGCTGGTGGCCAGCATGGTCAGCGTAGTGATCCTTACGGCGGCCACTACCGCCGCCCGGCACATCTCCAACGACCGCCAGAGCCAGCAGGCCTATCTCACCGTCAGCTCCGCTGCGGAGCTGTTGCGGGACGATATCCTCTCCTCCGGCTATGAGCAGAAGGTCACCCGCCGCCCCACTGCCACCGGCAGCTATATCGAGCGGACGGAGGTAACTCAGACCCCGCAGGGGGCCATGAAGATCTGGCTGGAGCGGGGCATCGAGGCCGTGGGCCGTGGCATCGCCTATACCGACGTCATCACCCTCACCCCGGATGCTGCCAGCGGTCTGGACGCCGTACAGGCGGAGTTCACCATGACCCCCGCCTACGACATCACCGTGACCCTTTCTCTGGCGGACAGCAGTCAGGGCAACTGCCTTATGACCCTCACCCTCAGCGGCGAGCGGAAGCAGCAGGTCACCACCGTCACCGGCGGCAACACCGAGACGGGACAGACCACCGTTACCACCACCACCATCTCTTGGGACACACCGCTCATTGAAAAGGGGGTCACCGGATGAAAAAGCTGAAGAACCAGAAGGGCGAAACTCTGGTGGAGACTCTGGTGTCCCTGCTGATCATCGTGCTGGTGTTCGTCTTTCTGACGGGCTCCGCCGTGGCAGCCGCCAAGATCAACGCCAAGATCCGGGACACCGACGTCTCCTTCCGGTACAGCGATGCCCAGTCCGAGGGCAACGCCCAGCTGCGCCTCTCCGGCCGCAGCGGCCAGACCGGCAGCACCTCGGTGGAGGTCTATCAGGAGAACGACTACCGCTACTATGTGTCGGAGGATACGCCATGAGAAAACTCCGTGACCGGCGGGGCATCACCCTGACCGAGATGCTGTGTACGGTGCTGATCGTGCTGCTGCTGACGGCGCTGCTGGTAGTGGGCATCCGCTTTGCCGGCAAGACCTATACGGAGTCCATGCGGCTGTCGGAGGCGCAGGAGCTTTGCTCCACCCTCACCAGCGTCATCAGCGACAAGCTGCGCTTCTGCGGCACCGTGACGCAGGATGAAAGCGGCGATCTGACGCAGATCTTCATCCAAAACGTGGGCAGCGTAGAGGGTAAGGGTGATGCCTTTCAGATCGGTGAAGACGGCCAGCTGGTGCTGGGCGATCGTCACCTGCTGGGCTCCGCCTCCTACCCCAAGGGTCTGCAGGTAACAGCCTTTACCCTGCGCTACGATGCCTCCACTGACATTTTCTCCGTCACCCTGGAGATCGGGGACCGCTCCCGGCAAACCCTGTCCCAGACCTCCTTCGAGGTCAAGCGCATCAATCGCACCGTGACCTGATGCGCCCACGGCCCGCAAGCGGTAAGCGGCCAAATGCAGAGATAACAAACGAACCCCCTCGGCCATAGCCGAGGGGGTTCGTTTCTGTCTTATTTGGTTTTTTCTGCGGCCGCTGCGGCGGAACCGTCAGCTTTCCGCCTTGACGTCGGGCCTTGCGTCCTCCGTGCGATACTGGGTCATAAACAGCCGAATGGCCTGCTTCAGCGCCTCCAGCTGGGACTGTAGATAGTATTCATCCTCGAACATGGCGTAGTGGACGCTGGCCTGGATCAGGATGAAGATCAGCGGGGTGATGGTGGTATAGGGGATGCCCAGCTTGGGCTCCAGCGATTTGGCGTATTCGGTGTAGCGGCGGTTGGCCCCCTCGAAGAACTGCTTGCCGTAGCGGATATACTTGGGGTGGGTGTAGACCTGATACATCAGGCGGTACTTCTTGCCGTGCTGCCGGGCCGTCCAGTAGGGGATCTCGTCGATGAAGCGCATCAGATCCTGCGGATCGGTGGGGGCCTTGGCCATGAAGTCCTCCTCCACCTTCTTCATGCAGTAGGCGGTGGACTGGACAATGAGATCGTCCAAATCTCTAAAATAGATATACAGCACAGCGGAGCTGCACCCACAGGACTCCGCCAGCTTCCGGATGCCCACGGAGGCCAGACCGTTTTCGGCGTAGCAGTCGTAGCACTTCTCCATCAGCATGATTTTTTTGCGCTGAAATTCCTCTTGATCTCTGGTTCTCACGGTACTTCTCCTCTTGTCATCCCTATTATTTGCATAGATTGCAAATATTATATACACTATATCTGATAATATATTATATCACTTGTTTCCGTGTTGCAAGGCTTTTTTCCGCAGTTTCCAAAAAATGACAAAATCATCGCCTGGATCGGACATTCAGGCGATGATTTTTTTGCGATGTGCAATAGCGGGCATGGGCCGCTGCCTATGTCCGCCGGGATACGCTCCCTCGCCCCGCCGCCGTCCGGGGATATCCGTTATCCTTCGGTGCCACTGCCCTCCGGCGTCGTATCGGCAGCTGCGGTATCGGCGGGAGCATCCGCAACGGTGTCCTTCGGCTCCTGACGGGCCTCCAGCCGTTTCAGATACCAGAGGATGCGCCCGCCCACATAGGCGATGGCCACAATGGCCCCGGCGTCCGGCATATTCAGGTAGCCGCCGATCAGATACGCTCCTAAAAAGCCGAGCAATGCGGCGGTAAATGCTGTTTTCCAGTCTATGGGACACTCTGGCTTCATAAATTTTCCTCCAACATTGATACTCCTGTTACTCAAGTGTTACTGGGCGTGCCAAATATGTGGTAATCTTACTACCCAAGCCAACAGAGAAACTTACACCTCCCTTGGAATCTATCGACACAGAAATATTACTGGCTCCAAGGGTCTTATGGGCGTAGCTTGGTTGCATAACTGCATCCGTTGATGTTACAACGCCATAGCATAGATAGGTAGCAAAATGTCTATCCGCTACATTCCCCGCCTCACAGGCATCACACTGGGGGATAGTGGGATTAAAGCGCAAGAGCGGCAGAAGATTTTTGTATTCGATCTTAAGATCCCCATCTTTTGGACTGCTTTCCGTTACATCACGGTTCCTCTTTGTTTCATTGCCGCAAATTCCGCACTTAAACGTCTGATGCACGTAACCCTTTTCTGCAAAGCTGTCATCAAAGGAAGCATTGGTTCCGATGGCAAGCACGTCCTGCAGCCGGGTCGCTGGATATTTCTTCCATTATATTTCTACCTGTGCATCGGACTCCTCCCCTTTCAGCTTCATCGTATCACAATTTCCGCTTTTTGCAAACAAATTCGCCGCCCAGTGTGTTTTTTCGTAAAGAGTGCCGATCGTCGCCATTTTATTTTAGTGAAATTGCTCTTGTTGCCGTTTTTCCTTTGCATCTGACAGGAATTTGTGGTATGATACAGGATGTATTCTTGTTTCTATTCGCCGCAGCGATGCCGGAAGGCTCTCCCGCCCGGCGGAAGGGACACGGGAGCAATACGCATACTTTCCTTTTGGAAACAGAAAGGACACGATACATATGGGACTCATTACGAAAATTTTCGGAACGTACAGTCAGCGGGAGCTGAAAAGCATCTACCCCATCGCTGACAAGATCGAGGCGCTGGCCGACGAGTACAAGGCCCTCACCGACGCCCAGCTTCAGGCCAAGACCCCGGAATTCAAGGAGCGTCTGGCCAACGGCGAGACGCTGGATGACCTGCTGCCGGAGGCCTTTGCCACCGTGCGGGAGGCGGCGGACCGTGTGCTGGGTCTGCGCCCCTACCGGGTGCAGCTCATCGGCGGCATCGTGCTGCATCAGGGCCGCATCGCTGAGATGAAGACCGGTGAAGGTAAGACGCTGGTGGCCACGCTGCCCTCCTACCTCAATGCACTGACGGGCCGTGGCGTTCACATCGTCACCGTCAACGACTATCTGGCCAAGCGAGACAGCGAGTGGATGGGCAAGGTCCACCGCTTTCTGGGCCTGTCGGTGGGCCTGATCGTCCACGACCTCAGCAAGGAGGAGCGGCAGGCCGCCTACAACGCCGACATCACCTACGGCACCAACAACGAGATGGGCTTTGACTACCTGCGGGACAACATGGCCATCTATAAGAACGAGCAGGTGCAGCGGGGCCATAACTTCGCCATCGTGGACGAGGTGGACTCCATCCTCATCGATGAGGCCCGGACGCCCCTCATCATCTCCGGCATGGGCGACAAGTCCACGCAGCTGTATGACATGGCGGAGTCGCTGGTGGCCCGGATGAAGAAATACGTGGTGGCGGAGGTAGACTCCAAGGAGGAGGAAGCCGAGGATATCGATGCCGACTATGTGGTGGACGAGAAGGCCAAGACGGCCACCCTCACCGCCCGTGGTATCGCCAAGGCCGAGGAGTTTTTCAATCTGGAGAACCTCTCCGACCCGGAGAACAGCACCATCGCCCACCACATCAATCAGGCCATCAAGGCCCACGGTGTCATGAAGCGGGACGTGGACTACGTCATCAAGGACGGTGAGATCATCATTGTGGACGAGTTCACCGGCCGTCTGATGTTCGGCCGCCGATACTCCGAGGGTCTGCATCAGGCCATCGAGGCCAAGGAGCACGTCTCCGTGCAGCGGGAGAGCAAGACGCTGGCCACCATCACCTTCCAGAACTACTTCCGCCTGTATCAGAAGCTGTCCGGTATGACCGGTACGGCCCTGACGGAGGAGGAGGAATTTGCCACCATCTATAAGCTGGACATTGTGGAGATCCCCACCAACCGGCCCATCGCCCGTATCGACGATCAGGACTCTGTGTATAAGACGGAGCAGGGCAAGTTCCGGGCGGTCATCCGTCAGGTGGAGGAGTGCCACGCCAAGGGCCAGCCGGTGCTGGTGGGTACGGTATCCATCGAGAAGAACGAGCTTTTAAGCCGGATGCTCACCAAGGCGGGCATCAAGCACAACGTATTGAACGCCAAGAACCACGAGCGTGAGGCGGAGATCGTGGCGCAGGCCGGTAAGCTGGGCGCCGTCACCGTGGCCACCAACATGGCCGGCCGTGGTACGGATATCATGCTGGGCGGCAACGCCGAGTACATGGCCACCAGCGACCTGCGGAAGGCGGGGCTGTCGGACGAGCTCATTGCTGAGGCCACCGGCTACGCCGAGACGGACAACCAGGAGATCCTGGATGCCCGCCGCCTGTTTGCTCAGAAGCTGCAGCAGCACAAGGAGGAGATCGCCGGAGAGGCGGAGCAGGTGCGTCAGGCCGGCGGCCTGTTCATCGTGGGTACCGAGCGCCACGACTCCCGCCGGATCGACAACCAGCTGCGTGGCCGTGCCGGCCGTCAGGGCGACCCCGGCGAGACCCGGTTCTATATCTCGCTGGAGGACGACCTCATGCGTCTGTTCGGTGGTGAGCGCATCAACAGCATCATGGAGCGGATGAACCTCGACGAGGACACCCCCATCGAGAACAAGATGCTGACCCGTGCCATTGAGCAGGCTCAGACCACGGTGGAGTCCCGGAACTTCCAGTCCCGTAAGTCGGTGCTGGAGTACGACGACGTGATGAACAAGCAGCGTGAGATCATCTACGATCAGCGCAAGCAGGTGCTGGAGGGCATGGACGTCAAGGGCATCATCATGAACATGATGTCCACCGCCATCGGCCATCAGGTCAGCAGCGCCTTCGGCGGCGAGAGCCACATGGACGAGGCCGGGATGCGGGAGCTGCTGCGTCAGGTGGAGGGCCTGTACTTCCCCAAGTACGCCGTGCGCTTCGAGCCGGAGCGCATCCCCCAGCTGACGGCCGAGGAGGTCATCGACGCCTTTACCGCCGCCGCTGCCGACTTCTACGAAAAGAAGGAGCAGGAGTTCACCTCCCCCGTCATGCGTGAGGTGGAGCGTGTGGTGCTGCTGCGGGTGGTAGACGAGTACTGGATGGACCACATCGATGCCATGACCGATCTGCGGCAGGGCATCGGTCTGCGGGCCTATGCTCAGACGGATCCCATCATCGCCTATAAGAAGGAATCTCTGGAGATGTTCGAGGAGATGATCTCCGCCATTCAGGAGGAGACCGTCCGGCGGCTGTACTCCGTACGGCTGCGGAAGAACGAGGAGGTCAAGCGGGAGCGTGTAGCCAAGACCACGTCGGAGAGCGTGGGCGGCGACGGCACCGTGAAGAAGCAGCCCCGCAAGGTGAAGAAGATCGGCCGCAACGAACCCTGCCCCTGCGGCAGCGGCAAGAAGTACAAGAACTGCTGCGGCCGGGATGCGTAAAAATCCCCGGACAGGAGGACTGCCATGGCATTTCATGACCATACGGAAAACGGCATCACCGTGCTGCAGAGCGATCTGCTGTGCGGCAGCATCCGCCACGGCTTTTCCACCCGCACCGGCGGCGTCAGCCCCTCCCCGTGGAACAGCCTGAATCTGGGCGTGGGCCGGGGCGACGATCCGGCCAATGTGCAGGAGAACTTCCGCCGGCTGTGCGGCGTGCTGGGTCTGTCCCATCAGCGGGCGGTGCTCAGCAAGCAGGTTCATGAGGACAACATCCGTCTGGTGACGGAGTCGGACTGCGGCAAGGGCCTGTTCCGGCAGCGGGACTACGCCAGCGTAGACGCCATGATCTGCCGGGAGAAGCACATCCCGCTGGTGGTGTTCTCCGCCGACTGCGGCACCATCCTGCTGTATGACCCGGTGCAGGAGGCCATCGGAGCCGTCCACGCCGGATGGCGTGGGGTGGCCAGCGGTCTGGCCGCCAAGACGGTGCGGCGGATGCAGGAGGCCTTCGGCACGGAGCCGGGGGATCTGCTGGCCGCCACGGGGCCGTCCATCGGGGCCTGCTGTTTCGAGACGGACGATGACGTGCCGGAGTCCATGCGCCGGGCGCTGGGTGCGGCAGCGGAGCCGTACATGGTGCGTCGGGGCGAAAAGTGGCACATAGACCTGAAGGGCATCAATGCCCTGTGGCTGCGGCAGGCCGGGGTACAGCGCATCGACGTATGCCCCGACTGCACCGGCTGCCACCCGGAGCGCTGGTGGTCCCATCGGAAGATGGGGGACCGCCGGGGAGCGCAGGCGGCACTCATCGCCCTGATCTGAACAGGAGACTGCCATGAAAAAGCGTTTACTATCCCTTTTGCTGGCGGCGGCGTGTCTTATGCCGCTGTCCGGCTGCAACTGGGGCGAGGAGCCGGAGGAGACCTACGACACCCTCTCCCAATACTATCAGCAGAGCGACAGCACCAAGCAGGATACCCGTCTCACCTCCTTCGGTCTGCCCTATCTGCAGGGGGAGACATGGGACCCCATCACCTGCGCCGACGGCGCCCAGCAGACACTGGGTGCGCTGCTGTATGAGAGTCTGTACACGCTGGGTACCGACTTTTTGCCCCGGCCTTGTCTGGCGGAGAGCGCCTCCTACGACGCCGAAAGCTACGCCCTGACCGTCACCGTGCGCTCCGGCGTCACCTTCTCCGACGGCTCGGCCCTGACGGCGTGGGATGTGGTGGCTGCTCTGCGGCGGGCCAAGGAGTCCGTGCGGTACGGCCAGCGGCTGGCGGAGATGGACTTCGTGTCCTATCTGGGAGAGAGTACCCTCCGCATCTACCTCACCCGCAACGACCCGCAATTCGCCGCCCGGCTGGACATTCCTATCATCAAGGGCGGCACTCAGGAGGACACGGTACCGGTGGGCAGCGGCCCCTACCGCTATGCCAAGGACGAGAGCGGGGTGTATCTGGCCCGGCGAACGGACTGGTGGCAGGATAAGACCATGCCGCTGGAGCGCATCGAGCTGACCGCCTGCAAGAACACCGACTCCATGGCCTACGCCTTCTATACCCACGACATCCAGATGCTGGTATGCGACCTGACCGGCACCAACACCTCCAACGTCTACGGAAGCGGCAGCTATACGGACATCCCCACCTCGATGATGCAGTATATCGGCTTCAACGTCACCCGTGCGCCCTTCAACGACCCCAAGCTGCGGGCGGCCCTGAGCCTTGGCATGGACCGGGCCGGCGGCGTCAGCGCCTTCCTGCTGGGGCATGGGCAGACGGCCCAGTTCCCCCTGTCCCCCTCGGCGGCGGTCTACCCCAAGGATCTGGAGGAGACCTATTCCCCGGACAGCTACCGCTCCGCCATGGAGACGGCGGGCTATACCTCCGGCGAAAAGTCCGTCTCCGTCACCATGCTGGTGAACGAGGAGAACAGCTTCAAGGTATCCATGGCCCGGAAGCTTGCCTCGGACCTCTCCCAATACGATGTGAAGATCGACGTAAAGACCCTGCCCTATGAGGACTATCTGGCGGCGCTGAAGGCCGGAGATTTCGACCTCTACTACGGGGAGTGCAAGCTGACGGCGGATTGGGATCTGTCGCCGCTGCTGTCTCCGGGCGGGGCCCTGAACTACGGCGGCGTGCGGGACACACAGCTGGAGACCCTGCTGACGGCCTTCCGAACGGCATCGGAGGGCGAGGGACGCCAGACGGCGCCTCGGGAGCTGTGCAGCTATCTGAAGGAGCAGGCGCCGTTGGTGGCGGTGTGCTTCAAGTCCAACTCCGTGCTGCTGCCGGAGGGGGCGGTGAAAAACGACATCCACCCCACCGTCTCCGACCCCTTTGCCGATTTTCAGGATTGGCAGCTGAATATGAAAAGCTAAGTCCTCCGGAAAATGAACTTTTTTAACAAGAACCGGCCGCAGGGAGAATCTCCCTGCGGCCGGTTCTTGCTTATCCGAAATCTGTGGGACACACCAGCCCCTTAATAGCGCCGGATGACGGCGGCCACCTTCCCCAGAATTTGTGCGTCGTGGCCGTCAATGGGGCTGTACGCCTCATTCTCCGGCAGGAGCCACACCTGCCCGTTGCGGCGGG
>UMHU01060057.1_pt1 | contig 32480 bp, 40 predicted proteins | sample 1965591 | NCBI WGS metagenome assembly UMHU01 (sample SAMEA4836101, study PRJEB28245) | human gut metagenome | biome: gut microbiome; material: fecal sample | place: Denmark | collected 2008
CATGAGCCGGCAGGAACACTGCCAAATGACTCTTTTGGCCTTTGGCGACGGGGAGAGTATCAGTGAGGAATGCTATTTTGGCGATACCCTCTACTACATTCTGGAGGGGGCGCTTGATGTCTCTGCGGGGGAGGACAGCTACTGTCTTCAAACGGGCGATTGCCTGGCTGTTCCCGCCCATACGGCCCACGCAGTAGTTGCTCCGGATGGCTGCAAGCTGCTGCAGATTACGCTTTCATAATGATTTAGGAGGAATAACTCATGGAAACCCTGATTAAGAATGTCCCTCATGCGCAGCCCTTTACCTTGAAGGGGCAAGTGGAATATGAAGCGGGTAAGGTTGTCAGCCTGACCCTGGCCCAACAGCCCGGTGCGGGGATCACCCTGTTTGCCTTTGATGCGGGTGAGGCCATCAGCACCCACGCTGCTCCCGGAGACGCTATGGCGACCATTTTGGAAGGAACGGCACAGATTACCATTGACGGTGTTCCCCACACCCTGAACGCAGGAGAAGCCATTATCATGCCCGCCGGCATCCCTCACGCGGTACAGGCGGTGACAGCGTTCAAGATGTACCTGGTGGTCGTGAAGACCCCGTCCTGCTGACAGAAAAAGAACGGGCTCCATAGAAGCCAAAACGCTTCTATGGAGCCCGTTTTTTATTCCAATCCAGTCAGCAATTCGGTCACACCCAGCGCATCCAGCTCTGTGGGATCATGGGTGACAAGGAGCACGGTTTTTCCCATGCATCGGCGTTGAGTATCCTCTATCACCAGCTGTTTGGTCTCCCGGTCCAAACCCTTGAAAGGCTCATCCAGGATCAGAAGGTCATAGTCAGCCAGCAGACCACGGAGAATCGCCACTCTGCGCCGCTGTCCTCCGGAAAGCTCCCGGGTGGGCTGACCGATGCAGTCGGCAAGTCCCACCGCCTCCAAAGCATTTCTGGCTTCTGCGCGGCTCAGGGACGGTGTTACCAAGCGGAGGTTGGAAACGCCGTCCAGTTGGTCACACAGACGATCTTCCTGGAATACTGCGCTGAGGCGGAGACCATCCAGACCGTCGATCCGGCCACTGTCCGCCTGCTCCAGTCCCATGAGGATGCGCAGCAGGGTGGTTTTTCCTGCTCCGGAAGGGGCCATCAGCCCGGTGATGCGGCCGGCCGCCAATGTGCCGGAGACATCCCGCAGCACCGATTTTTCCCCAAAAGACTTGCATAACGCATGCATCACAATATCCTGCATGGCTCACATCCTCTCCAAGTGGTGCGCAGCCTGTTTCAGCACTACCAAAAAGAACCGCTCAAATAACAGGCTTACCAGTACGATGACCAGTGTCCAGGCAAACAGATCCGGCGTATCCAGATAGACCTTGGCCTGCTGGAGCCGCTCACCGATGGAGCCTGTGGGCATACCGATGACCTCGGCAGCGATTCCCGACTTCCAGCATAGGCCCAAAGCGGAGGCGCAGGCCGCCTGAAAATAGGGCAGCACCTGGGGCAGATACACATAACGGATCCGCCGGAGCGTGGGAATCCGGAACAACTGTGCCATCTCCAGCATCTGACTGTCCATGGCACGGATCCCGCCCAGAACCCCGGAATACAGCACCGGCAGAACCATCAGAAACGAGATCAGGATGGACAGATTGCGGGAAGAAAACAGGATCAGGGATAGAATGATAAACGAGGCCACAGGGATGGACTTGATGGCCAGCAGAAGGGGGGCCAGCAGCTCCTCCACCAGGCGCAGCCTGGCAGAGAACGCTGCAAGAACGGTACCCACTGCTGCCCCTAAAAGAAAGCCGCCGGTAATCCGCAGCATGGAAAATCCCACAGCCTTCCAGAACGACCCCTGAAGGGCCAGCTCCCCCAACCGGGCCAGAACCTGTATGGGCGAGACCAGTAAGATTTGCTGATCCAGCGCCATGGCCCCTATCTGCCAGACCAGAAGCCATACAAACACCGCCCAGGGCCGTAGTATTCCGGCGCGTTTCATCTTCCTCAGCGGCTGTAGTAGAAGTCGTCAGCGGGCAGAGTGCCGCCCACAGATTTGGCGTTCTGGTCGAAGAGAACGGTCAGATAGCCGGACAACCGATCCTTCATTGCGGGACCTTCCATAAAGACGATGTTGCAGGCGGGAATGGCTTTCTGGGCAACCTCCGCGGTGACGATGTCATAGGAACCGACCAGCTGTGCGGCATCCGCGACATTGGAGTTGACAAACTCCACGGAAGAGGCATAGTGATCCAGGAAGGCGGAGACGGCCTCGGGATGTTCTTCCACAAAAGCCGTCCGGGCCACTACCACTCCGGTGACCAGAGTAGAGGGTGTTTCGCTGTCCGCCTGCAGCTTGTCCCATTCCTCCGTCAGATCCAGGGCCACCCGGATGCGGTCGCTTTTGCTCTGGGCGGTGGTAACAAAGGGCTGGGGCAGCATGGCGATGGAATTCTCCTGAGCGGTCAGCGCAGCCAGGCATTCTGCCTGTTCGCTTTTCCACTCGATGGTCACATCACTGGTGGGATCGATGCCGTTCTGGGCCAGCACATAGTTCAGAGCATATTCAGGCGTGCCGCCCTTCCCGCTGGCATAGATGGTTTTGCCACGCAGATCCTCCATGGACTGAACGGTATCCCCACTCTCGACAATGTACAGCACACCCAGCGTATTGATCGCCAGAACCTGTACGCCGCCCTCTGTGTTGTTATAGAGGACGGAAGCCAGATTGGCCGGAACTGCGGCAATGTCTGTGGTACCCTGGGAAAGGGCCGCAGAGACCTCATCTGTCATGGCTGTGATGGTAAAGTCGTAGTTGTTGTCGGTTATGGAGCCGTTATCGGTCTCACTCATGAACTGCACCATTCCCATGGCGGTAGGACCCTTGAGGGCCATCACCTTCACATCCACAGCTTCCGTCGTGACCGATTGACTGGTGGTGGGAGTTTCCGAATCAGAGGGTGTCTGAGAGACGGTGGGCTCCTGGGGGGTGGAGGAGCAGCCAGCAAGAAGCGCCGCAGACAGAGACAGAGAACAAATGAGAGACAAGAGCTTTTTCATGATCGTATTCCTTTCTGGGTGGTCTATTTGGTGTTGGATGGATGATAGAGCAGATCTTCCAGCTGGCCCGGATCCATTACATGGAACAGATTCCCGTGGGACTCGATAGCTCCCATGGTCTGCAGCGCTGCCAGCTCACGGAACAGGGCGGCACGACTGATGCCCAAATGGCGGGCCAGATCCTCCCGTGAGCCCCGAAAGATTACCTCGCCGCCTTCCTTGCTATGGGCGAGGAGAAAGGCGATGACCCGCCCCCGGCAGGACTGCATGGTGAGTAGCTCAATCCGCTTCAAGAGAAACTGGATTTTCTCACTGCAAACCGCAGCAAAGCGAAGGGCAAGTGTGCCATTTGCAGCCATGGCTTCCTGCAGTACAGCTTTGGGAATATAGAGGATTTCCGTTTCCACGCTGCATCTGAGCACAGTCTCCAGTTCGCACTGAGTCAGGAGATTGCAGATACCAAAGCATTCTCCAGCCGACAGCTCGTTGAGCAGGATATCCTTTCCGTCCAATGCTACGGAATAGACCTCGATCCTGCCCCTTGTGATCAGACCGATGGATGGGATCCCCCGGGGAATGTCGCTGACAATCTGTCCGCTCCGGAAAATCTGAGTGGACACCTTTGTCCCAGGCAGTGTAACATCTGCCAAAAAAGCAGAAAGTGCCAGCTTGTGAGATAGCTCAGTTTGTTCCAACACCTCACCTCATTTCAATGGGTTAGCTTTCGCTAACCGTATAATATTGTACATGCCGAATATCGCTTTCGTCAAGAAAAAAAGCTGCGTTCTCAGTCTCACTTGATACTGACAAGTGGCACAGTCAGGTGGTAAGCTGATGCTAACTGCATGACTGGAGAGGAGCACACGCATGCCAAATCACATTTTCTTGTTCTCTGGAGCTTCTGCAGTAGGGAAGACCTCTGTTTTGCGATCTCTTCTTCCGCTGCTCAAGCAGAGCGGGGCAACCCCCTGCGTTTGCAAGATCGACTGCCTGCAAAGCGGAGATGCCGCAGTCTTTGAGGAACTGGGATTACCCTGTGTCACTGGCCTGAGCGGGGATATTTGCCCGGATCACTTCCTTGTGTCCAATTTGCCTGAGCTGTGGGATTGGGCTGATGACCGGAATTGCGATACGTTAGTGATTGAGACAGCAGGCCTGTGTCATCGCTGTTCCCCTGCCACCATCCACATGGTGGCGGGATGCGTCCTGGACTGTACTGCCAGCTGCAAGGCGCCGGGACAGCTTGGCCCCATGCTCACGCAGGCGGACTTTGTGGTGCTGACCAAAACTGATATGGTTTCCCAGGCTGAGCTGGAGATCATTTCCTGGCAAATTGGGGAACTAAACCCAAAGGCAGCGTTGTTCCCGGTAGATGGTTTAGCCGGATATGGCATCGACCGCCTGGCACAGTGGCTGCTGGAGCAGCCCACCAACTGCGGCTCCGAGGAGGATGTGCTTCGGCATACCATGCCAAGCGGGGTATGCTCCTATTGTGTGGGAGAACGCCGGGTAGGCGGAGCGTTCCAGCAGGGCGTTGTGGGTAAGATCGACTTTGGAAAGGAGGCGCCGGTATGGAGTGCCTGACCATTTTGCCTGGGCATGACAAGCGCGGAACGGTGGAATCCTTTTTGCCCATTCATCTCAAACGTGGTCAGCTGTACACCATTGTGGGGAACACTGGGTCAGGGAAGTCCCGGCTGATCAAAGATGTGGAGCAGCTGGCCCAGGGAGACTCGGTTACCGGACGCACCATTTTACTGGATGGAGCTCCCGTATCCCGCTGTCATCGGCAGAGGCTATCGGGTCAGCTGGTAGCCCATCTTGGACAGAACATGCGCTTTGTTCTGGACACCACGGTGGAGGATTTTTTACGCCTGCACGCCCGCTGTCGCAGCCGGGAGATTACCCCGAAGGAAATTCTGAAATTGGTGAATGAGATCACGCCAGAACCCGTAACATTGGGTCAAAACCTCAACCAGCTCAGTGGTGGGCAGTCACGGGCCCTGATGATCGGGGATATCGCCCTCGTTTGTGACAGCCCCATCGTACTTATTGACGAGATTGAAAACGCCGGGATCGACAAGCAGCGGGCGCTGCATTTGCTTCGCCGTCAGGACAAGCTGGTTCTGGTGGTCACCCATGACCCCCATACAGCGTTGATGTCGGAGCGGCGGATCGTACTTGGCGGCGGCGCAATTACCGCGGTGGTGGGACGTTCTCCGGCTGAAGCGGCCCTCTATCAGCAATTAGAAGCCGAATACCAAACCCAGCGTCGCTATCAGACGTTGTTACGGAAGGGAGAACTCCTGGCATGACACATATTTTGCTCTACTGGAATCATATCTGCGTACTTCACCGACAGGAGAAGGCGTTCCTGGATGGGCTGACGCAGAAACTGCTCTCCGATGGGATCCAATTGGAAGTGCGCTATTTCGGCTTGGGATATCCGGAGCACATGTCTGAATATCTGGCCCGGCCGGATGCCGTTCTTCCCGACCTCATCGTTTCTGCCGATCTGGAGGTATTCGAAGATCCAGACATTTTCTGCAAACTGAAAGATGATCTCTATCCGGTGCGAAGCTGGATGTCCCTGCGTTCCGGTCCTATGCTGGATGCTGTGGAGCGAGGGCCGTTTCTGCTGCCGTTCCTGTCCATTCCTCTAGTCTACTATACCAGGGAACCGGAGGTCTGTGGACATACTGCCCTGGCTGACTGGAACGGTCTGGCATTTGGCGGCATCAACAACTCGGCGGTCAAGACGGTGGTGAAAGCGGTTTGGGAACGATGGGGACATCAAGCAGCAGAAGCATTGCTGGAGCGCAGTCTGGTGACTGATATGCCCATTGGCGCCTTTCAGACCGTGCGCCAGGGGCAGGCGTCCACTGCCCTTGTGCCCTCTCTATATGCCCTGCGGGCAGACGGACAGGAGACCTTCCTTCAGATTCCACGGGAAGGTCCGGTTCTGATCCCGTCCTACTTCTGTGCCCGCACTTCTGTTCCCCAGTCGATTGCCTGCCGTATGGTGAAAGAGATTTTGTGTCAGGAGCTTTGCTCCTTTTATGCTGCCAACGGAGATCTGATCGTTTATCCCGAGCACGCCCAGGGAAAAAGCCAGCAGGAGAGTCCCAGCGCCTGCTGTCCTTCTACTGAGTGGCTTGCATCCTTGACACACGATGAATTTTATGGACTATACTGCCAAAAACTTTCCAAAGCAACCGATTGGAAGGCTGATAACAAGTTACAAGTTTAGAAGAAAAAACAGAACTACCTCAGCCGCGGAGCACGGCTGAGGTAGTTCTGTTTTTATAGCATTTATAGGTTCCAAAGGATCGTCCTGATTTCCAAGTATGATCCAGGTAGTTTTATAGAACCTGTTTCCTCTCTTTCTGATGGGGAAGTGGACTCATACTTCTCAAACTGACCCCCAAAGTGGAAAGATTGTGCAGCGTGGCAGAGGTGGCGGGAGGAATGATCCCGGCCATGCCAAGGGCGATCAGAGCGCCGTTAAAGCCGATAACAAAGCGGTAGTTGGAATGGATGCGGGCCATGAGCGCCATAGCAATCCGGCGCAGTTCCACCAGCTCCCAAAGGCTATCGGCAGCGATGGTGATGTCCGCAATCTCCCGGGCGATGGCGGCGCCATCGCTGATAGCAATGCCGGCATCTGCCTCAGACAAGGCCGGCGAGTCGTTGATGCCGTCGCCCACCATCAGAACGGTATGCCCCTCCCGACGAAGCTGGGCCACATAGTCTGCCTTATCTACCGGGAGCACCTCCGAACGGAAATCGTCCACCCCCACCTGGGCGGCAATGGCTGCAGCGGTACGGTGACTGTCTCCGGTGAGCATGACTGTGTTGGAAATTCCCAGAGCGCGGAGTGTGGCGAGCACATCTTTTGCTTCCTCCCGCAGCGGGTCGGAAATACAGATCACAGCTGCCAGCTGTCCACCCACTGCCAGATACAGGTGGGAATACTCCGGCGGGAGCATGTCAAAGCGTTCTTGATCGCATTCCGGAATCTGGCAGTGCTCATCCTCAAATACAAAGTGGGCGCTGCCGATGAGCACCCGCTCCCCGTTGACGGTACTGGCAATGCCGTGGGCCACCAGATACTCGACCTTGGAGTGGAACTCATCATGGGTCAGTCCCTGCTGCCTGGCCTCCTCGACCACAGCGTTAGCCATGGAGTGGGGAAAATGCTCCTCCAGACAGGCAGCCACCCGCAGCATCTCTCGTTCGTCTCTGCCGCCGAAGGGGATAATCTTTGCCACCTTGGGGCAGGCGTGGGTCAGGGTGCCGGTCTTGTCAAAAACGATGGTATCGGCTGCGGCCACTGCCTCCAGGAATTTACCGCCCTTGACGGTGATATGTGCGTCTCCAGCCTCCCGCATAGCCGAGAGCACTGCCAGCGGCATGGCCAGCTTCAGGGCGCAGGAGAAATCTACCATCAGCACGGAAAGCGCTCTGGCCACGTTGCGGGTGAGGACGAAGCTCAGTAGGCTTCCTGCAAAGGTATAGGGAACTAGCTTGTCGGCCAGATGGGCAGCCTTGCTCTCAGCGGCAGACTTCATCTGTTCCGATTGCTCAATCATGTGGACGATCTGGTCGTATCGGCTCTGTCCGGAGGCTTTCTTGACCTCCAGCACACATTCGCCTTCCTCTACCACAGTTCCGGCATAGACCGCTCCGCCGGGACGTTTGGGCACGGGGATGGATTCACCAGTCAAGGATGCCTGGTTAACGGTGATCTCGCCCTCTAGTACCACTCCGTCCACAGGGATGATTCCGCCGGCCCGCACGACTACTGCATCCCCAGGCTGAACCTGGGAAATAGGAATCAGTACCTCACCCTCGGCGGTCCGGAGCCAGACTCGATCCACATTCAGCGACATGCACCGGGCCAAGTCTTCCACGGATTTTTTCCGGGTCCACTCCTCCAGAAGCTCTCCAAGCTCCAAAAGGAACATGACCGCACCCGCAGTTCCGAAATCCCCACGGCAGGCGGAGATGGAAATGGACAGGGCATCCAGCAGCTCCACCTTGATGCGGCGGCGCAGTAGGCAATGCAGACCGCGGCGCACAAAGGGGATCATATGCCACACGATCCGGGCAATGCGAAGCGGGGAGGGCAGAAACAGTGTGCAGGCCGCCTTCATCATGACCTTGCTGACCAACTTCTCCTCAAATTCTCGGTTAAGCGCCCGGGTGCTGTGGGCGGGCAGAGAGATTTGCTGTTCTGCGTTCTCCCAGGAAAAACAGCGGACATCGTCCAGAACGGCCTGCCGGTCTCCTTCGTACTGTAAAATGATGCAACATGTCCGCTCGTGGACAGTAACACGGCGAGCCCAGGCTTTATTCTGCAGCCAGAGTTCCAGCCGGTCGGCCTGCTCCAGCGTCATGCGATTCTGCTTCAGCCTGATTCGAATACGTCCCCGGCTTTCATGCAATATGGTTGCGTTCATAGGTTCCTCCTTCACGAAAAGAGGGAGCCGCACGGGCGGCTCCCTCTGCTGTCATCAGGCTTCCACGCTGTCCAGATTGGCAGCAGCGGCATCCTCTGCCTCTTTGGCAGCCCGCGCCTCATTCAGGTCCTTGGCAGAAGCGAGAATGTCGGCGGCATTCTCCTGCACAGTAGCAACGGTTCCCATGACGGAATCCTTCATACGCAGACCAGCAGCAGTCGCATGGACATATGCATTCTTAGCATCCTTGCTGGACAGCAGCTTGATTCCGAAAGATCCAAACAGTGTGCCGCCCACAAAGCAGGCCAATTTCGTATAGACACTCATTCTGATACTTCCTTTCTGTTATTTTCGTTTGTAGCCGGTAATCATGACCATGATCATGCAGATTACCGCGCCCCAGGCCCAAAAACGATGCTGTTTCATCGCAATCACCCCTTATATCTCAGGATAGCGTTGAGCGTCCAATCATTATAGCCAACTAAATTCACTTTGTCATCACTGAAAAAGACAATGTATCTCGGCTTTCGACATTTTTTTGAACTGCCCAGGTGTTACTCCATAATAACGCTTGAAAACAGAGCTGAACTGGTTCATTCCTATATAGCCTACTTGCTGAGCGATCTGATAGATCGGCAGATCTGTGCAATGAATCAATTCGGCGGCCCTGCGCATACGCAGATCCGTGAGACAGCCGTGAATAGACGTTCCATATATACGTCGGAACTCTGCTTTTAGGTAGGTGGGTGAGACAGCAAGAAGCCGGCTCAAATCTGCTATTGTAATTTTCTCGGACAAATGCGACTCCATATATGCCCGTGCATCCAAAAGATTTTTGGGCACTTGGTTTGCTGTTGAGTATGCGGAACTATGGTCTTTTACCGTGAGGATATAGAGCAGTTCCATAGCTTTCAAGAGGCAATATCTTCCGCATGCCTCTTTCGGCAGATGCGCCAAAAAATCAAATATGGCCTGGCCCCAGCAACGATTGCAAAGCGTGGTGTAGCCATAGTGTGCGGCTAATTTGGAGGTAAGTTGACACAGGTCTATAGGAAGTCCCAAAGAGGTGAAGACGGAAAAAAGTCCGTCATGGGATAGGTTTGGTTCGATCGTGATAAGAATTCCTTGCAGGTTCCCGCTGATTTTTACTGAATCGGGCGCACAAACACTGGAAAGGACAAGTACATCATATTTTTCGATTGTATGAGATTTTGCATTTGGTCGCTTGGCAACGACCTGCCCGCCCAAGCAAAAAAAGATTTCGTATATCTGGCCGGGGGTGTGTGCCGGAAGCGTGGAAAGGTCTTCCTGCGGCGATCCTGACAATGTGAATTGGCAAACATGCGCACCTGGGATATCATGGAGCCATTGCACATATTCCGGATATTTGGTTTGCAAATACTCGATCAACATATCCAACACCTATTTTCAGAGAGAAAGCCTGCGATCAAAAATAAGATCGATCGTATCCGGTATTTCTCGGATCTAACACAAATCGTTTGACCAGATTCTATGATGAAAAAGAGTGCATGACTCATTGAGTCAGCGATTTCAGGGCGCGGAAGCTTTCATCACTGATTGCGTGTTCCATCCTGCATGCGTCATTGGAGGCAATATCGGCACTTACACCAAGTCCTACCAAAAGGTCGCACAAGACCTGATGCCGTTCCTCCACTATTTGAGCAAGCTCAAGCCCTTTGTCAGTCAAATGAAGCGCTCTTTTGTCATCCATATAGAGAAGGCCAGCTTCACAGAGCGATTTGACGGTAACAGAAACGGTGGGGCGGGAAACGGATAGACATGTAGCCAGCTGATGGCAACGCACATCTCCTTTTCGGGATAAAATGAAGACTGTTTTTACGTAATCTTCCGTTGTTCGTTTTAATGTCATGGACGATTACCATCCTTTTGGTCTGCGTTTCGGGAGACTGGTGTTAAAGCTATGAACACTGCATTCTTTTCTGCTCGAGTTGATGTATTCTTGCAGACAGCGGAAAGCTTTTAGTGAACAAGACGATACCAAAAAAGGATTGCGGCCCTTCCGCTGGAAAAGCCGCAATCCTTTGCTCATGTGCTATTTATGATGATGGTTTCCGCAGCTGCAATGTGTATCGTCATGTTTCGAACTGCAGGAGCAGCCGTCAGGACAACCGATACACTTTTTTCCGCTTTTTTTCGCTTTATAAACATAGAACGCAGCGGCGGCAACAATAACCACAAGGATTGCGATCACAATGTAGTCGATCATCAGGATTTCGCCCCACTCAGCGCATACTCACGCTTCAGGTCCTTTTCTGTTTTCATGCACAGGTAGACCAGGACCGCAGCAAAGGCAACCACTGCAATCAGGCCGGGGAGGAAGCCAGCGCCCACCGCGCCGGTGGTGACCAGAGTGCCGATCTGATAGACCAGGAAGCCCACGGTGTAGCCGGTTCCCAGCTGGAGACCAATACCGGCCCACAGCCACTTAGCGCTCTTCATCTCAGAGTTCATGGCGCCGATAGCGGCAAAGCAGGGAGGCGTGTAGAGGTTGAACATGAGGTAGGCCAGAGCGGCAACCTTTGTGATGGCAATGATACCGGCAACCTCGGCACCAGAGCCCTCAAGCATGGCCAGCTCGTCGGTGTCGATGAAGTTCTCCAGACCCACGAAGCACACGGCCAGGGTGCCAACCACATTTTCCTTGGCAATAAAGCCGGTGACAGCAGCGGCGGCCAGCTGCCAGCTGAGGACGCCCACGATGGGCACCAGCAGGTAGGCGAAGGGGCCGGCAATGGAAGCCAGGATGGAGCTGTCGGCGGTTTCAGCCACCTGGAAGCTCCAGTTGAAGGTCTGCATGATCTGCACAGCGGTGTTGCACAGCAGAATGATGGTGGCAGCCTTTACGATGTAGGCCCAGCCCCGGGCACACATGGCCTTCAGGGCAAAGAGCAAAGAGGGGACCTTGTACTCGGGCAGCTCAATGATGAAGAAGGACTTGCGGTTCTTGTAACCAGCAATCTTGTTGACCAGCAGAGCGCCCAGGAAGATCAGGACGATACCGGTGAAGTACATGGTGAAGCTCACCCAGCCTGCATCATCAAAGAAAGCACCGGCAAAGAGAGCGATGACAGGGATCTTGGCGCCGCAAGGCATGAAGGGGGTCAGCATAGCGGTGGCACGGCGCTCACGCTCATTGCGGATGGTGCGGCTGGCCATGACGCCGGGGATAGCGCAGCCCGTACCGATGACAAAGGGAATCACGGACTTGCCGGAGAGGCCTACTTTTTTGAAGATGGGATCCAGCACCACGGAAACACGGGACATGTAGCCGCAGTCCTCCAGCAGGGCAATCAGGAAGTACATGATCATCACCAGGGGCAGGAAGCCAACCACAGCGCCCACGCCGCCGATAATACCGTCGGCCAGCAGAGCGGTCAGCAGGGGGTTGGCATCGGCCAGGGAGTCGGCCACAGAGCCCTGGAAGGTCTCGATCCAGCCCACCAGTGTGTCCGCAATCAGCGGGCCTACCCAGGTTTGGGAAATCTGGAATACCAGGAACATGACCACGGCAAAAATAGGAATACCCAGGAATTTGTTGGTCAGCACGGCGTCAATGGCATCGCTGGTACCCTTCTCTTTCGTGAGGACTTTCCGCTTTTCCACCTGGGATACCAGAGAGTTGACAAAGGTGAAGCGCTTGCGGTCCGCATCCTCCACGACCTTCTTGTCGGTCAGGTCGATGTCACCCTGGGAGTAAGGAGCCTTCTGTGCCTTGCCGTTCAGCTCGACAGCAGCGTCTACCACTGCTTTCAGGCCTTCAGCGGAAGTAGATACGGTTTCCAGAACCGGGCAGCCCAGCTTGGCGGAGAGGGATGCAGTGTCAATGGTGGTCTGCTTCTTGGCGTTGATGTCACTCTTGTTCAGAGCGACCACCACCGGAATGCCCAGCTCCAACAGCTGGGTGGTGAAAAACAGACTGCGGCTGAGATTGGTGGCATCCACGATGTTGATAATGGCATCCGGGTGCTCATTGCGAACATAGGAACTGGTGATGCTCTCCTCCGAGGTAAAAGGGGACATGGAGTAGGCACCGGGCAGATCCACCGCGATCAGATCTTCGGTCCCGCTGTAATAGGCTTTCTTGATGGGGTGTTCCTTTTTCTCCACCGTCACGCCGGCCCAGTTGCCCACCTTTTCGTTCCGCCCGGTAAGGGCGTTGTACATGGTGGTCTTGCCGGAGTTCGGGTTGCCTGTCAAGGCAATACGCATGGGTAGTTCCTCCTCTTTTTGCTATTCTCTCTATTACAACACACGACGGTTGCTGATAGCTAACCGATATGTGCAGTAGACACACATATTTTTGGAAGCAGGGGGGAGGCAATTCAAATCAGAATTGCCTCCGCCAGTTGATTGTCAATGTTATAGCGGCCGTCTTTGATAGAAACGACACAGCCGCCCTTTAAGTGGGAGACTACCGTGATCGGCTCTCCTTCGTAACATCCAAGCGAAAATAAAAACGCATTCAACTCTTCATCGTCCGTATCGATTCGCTGGATCTTGTACTCCGTTCCTTCCAGGGCTTCTTTCAAAGTCATATTCTTCACCTGTCAATAAAATGGTAGCTTTGGTTAGCGTATAACAACCAGAACCCATCAAAAAAGGTTAGACAACCCTAACCACTGCATCGCAAATAATATATCACCAATACGCCTTTGTCAAGACCAAATTTGAAATTATACTCAACAGTGTAAAGCAGGAAAAAGATAATCAAATTGAAACTTGCTGGTTTTCTGTGGTATAATGAGAAAAACAATACTGCTGGAGGTAGCCATGTCAATTCATGAGTCTGGCCAGATGTATCTGGAAACGATTTACATTCTCTCTCAAAATAAAAGCTATGTACGGGCTATTGATGTCGGAGAGCATTTAGGATATTCCAAGCCCAGTGTCAGCAGGGCTATGTCTATTTTAAAGAAAAACGGATATGTTCTGGTGGATGCAGACGGAGCGATCACATTAACGGAAAGCGGTATGGAAATTGCGCGAACTATGTATACCCGTCATACCGTTTTATCGGAAATGCTGATGCGATTGGGCGTGGATGAGAAAACGGCAACAGAGGATGCGTGCAGAATTGAGCATGTCATCAGTGAACAGTCTTTTTCAGCTATTCAACAGCATTTGAAGTGGACAGTGGAGCAGGTAATGGAGAAATGACCAATGGGTATTGATTATCGTTTTTTACAAGAAAACATGATGGGGCCAAATGCATGGATACTTGCCGAGGAACTCACATCTGATTTGCCCATAAAAAGAGGAATGCGGATTTTGGATTTAGGATGTGGTCGAGGCATTTCGTCCATATTTCTTGCAAAAAAATATGAGGCTGAGGTCTTTGCTGTAGATTTATGGATCTCCGCTACTGAAAACTTTGCCCGATTCCAGCAAATGGGCGTAGCACAACAGACAGTTCCTCTGCAATTCGATGCCAGACAGCTTCCGTTTGCACAAAGTTTTTTTGACGCCGTAGTCAGCATAGATTCTTACCATTATTTCGGCAACAATAATACCTACTTCAAAAAGATCCTGAGGCCTACCTTGAAAAAGAGGGCTGTGGTCGCACTTGCTTTTCCCGGTATGAAAAACGAAATCCATGAGAATATCCCGGAAGAGATGAAACCGCTGTGGGATGAAGAGGCGTTGCAGATGTGGCACTCCATCGATTGGTGGAAGCCTAAATTTGAAACACATCTTAAAGACTTCAACATTGCCGAAATGGATTGTTTTTCCAGAGCGTGGGATGATTGGCTTGCTTGCGATAACCCATATGCCTCCGAGGATAGATCGATGATCGAAACGGATAACGGCCGATTTATGAATTTAATAAAGCTTACTGGTACCATTCGTTAAATCAAGGCACAAAACAATCGGACAGCATAGCAGCTGTCCGATTGTTTTTGTAGCTTGAGTTATAGGGTGTTCGGTTAGGACCACTTGGCTTCCAGCTTCAGACCAGAGAAGCACCCAAGTTACGGCATGCCGCCAAACCATCATCGTCCGGAGTTTCATTGCAGATTACGCTGTCACAGGCCAGATTGGCGCCATCATCGTTGCAGCGGGCTTCCCAACTGCGCATCCACTCGCCGTCGCCCCAGCCGTAGGAGCCAAACAGAGCGATGGTCTTTCCGCTCAGGCGGTTTTCACAGGCGGAAAACATGGGCTCAAATTCCATTTCCTCCAGCTGCTCAGCGCCCATAGAAGGACAACCAAAAGCAATGGCATCAAAGCTGCCCACCTGATCTGCCGAAAATTCAGAGGCGGTCAGAACCGAAACCTCGGCGCCCTTCTCCTTGGCACCCTCTGCCACGGCCATTGCCATGGCTTCGGTATTACCCGTACCGCTCCAAAAAACAACTGCAACTTTACTCATAAGACACAACAACCTTTCTTCGTAATTTATTATGGCAGAAACATCAACCAGCTACTGTGAGCTGCTCAATGGACTTCCCTCGCAGCCACTGCCGGGAGTAGGCTTTGCTGCACATATCGTACTTTTCAAACGTATTCTTTGCTGTTTGTTCGTCGCCGTAGACCTTCCAGCATCCCACACACTTGTGCTTGCAGGCTCCATTTTGGATAAAACCTAACACGTCTTCCGGCGGATAGCTTAAAAACAGGCCGATCTCATGAGGAAATTCCTCTTCTGCGCAAAGGCGACGGATTAAATGAACCACGCAGCAGTTCGGATTTTCCGGCGCGTATCCGTACTTCAGCAGAAGAGCTCTGGCACGTTGATCGGCCAAGTCGCACTCCAGCGCATGGGGCCGATAAACATAAATCAGGGCACGTCCTCTGCGGACTCTGAGCGGCAAAACTCGGATTCCTTTCGGAACCAGCTTTTTATTCAATCGGCACAATTCTTTTGTCAGGTCTGTTCGGGAGGTACAGGGGCATGAGAACAGATTCCCTGTTTTGATTCCTGCCAGTGTAGGGGAACAATGGCGAACCAATAAATCCTCTGACATGGAAGCACCCCATTTCTCGGTCGAGAATGATTCTTCTAAGTGGTATGTTTTGTACGATGGTTAGCAAAGGCTAACTGTTGCGCAAAAAAATAATTTGCTTCACCAGGTTAGTTATTGCTAACTGATTGGTGTGATTATATATGACTGGGATGAATTTGTCAAGATAATTTGTTCAGGCAAGGATGATGTAACTTCCGTGCCCCAGCAATCCAGAGGGGAAATCACATTTTCTTGTATGAGAAATGTAGTAGGCGCATCGATTAGTGGTGCATTTCAGTAAGCAAAATGCAGAAAGAGAAAATGCAGTCACGCTCTTTGCGTGACTGCATCAGCATAAAAAATCAAGTGTTTCGGTTGTCCAAACTATGGATGATACAGGCGATGCCTGAAATTAGTGCAAACAGGATCATCCCGCCAATGGCGTTGTTAAACAGCGCACCGAAAAACATACCCCCAATGCTGGCTGCTACCATAATGATGACGGAAACAACAGTCCTGAACATGTAAGACCCTCCTTTTGCAATCAATACATACAACAAGATAAGTATAGGGCCAACAGGGAGAGAAGTAAAGAGCAACGTTATCTCAGGAATGAAGTGGAGGAAATCTGACCTGTTTCTGCAAGAATGATTTTTATAAAAGATCTGCTCTGCTCAATAGTTAGCAAAAATTCACTTTTGTGAAACAATATGAGTGCTTCCTGGGGTGAATTTCTCAAGAGGAAAAGCATCAATCCGTGGTGAGTAGTCCATAACAATGACGAGATCCTGAAAAAAATATTATGCTTTTTTGTTCTTCAAAAATGTGCGGATTGCATGAATCAAGCAGAGCGCGGAAATAAGGAGCTGTACCACAGCAAACCCCATGTTGCCTTCTGTATAATTGATCCATGAGATAGTAACCCAAATAACGACCGCGGCCAGCCAGCAGATGGGACCAATGTATTTTTTCATTATCTGCTCCTTTTAGCACATGAAAACTTGACTGTGGGTAGCACAAGAAAGAAGATAAACTAACCTTCTGCGGAAGGGCTCTCGCTGAGACATACAAATTCTCCGATCTCAACACCTTCTTCCAATACGGTGAATGTTGAGCCATCGTCATTTAATTGCAATTTATACCCGTATACCTCTTTCTTGCCATCATAACTATATTGATACCCCGAAATATAAACAAGAGGGTCGCTGGTAATAAAGCCGCCGGTAGTCAATAAGATCTCATATTGGGAAATACCCTCTTTTGAGAGCATGGATGCAAAGAGCTCGTTTGTGTATGCCTCGGCCTTAACGCTTGTATCAAAAGCATCCTGTAATGCGGAGGTTGTATCACTGCTTTGGTCCACGAAGGAAGCTGTGTTGCCGTCACATCCGGTAAGGATAGACAATAAGGCTGCGGTGAGAAAGAATAAGATGATTTTTTTCGGCATGATAAATCACACTCCTTCATTTTCCTTGCCGGAGCAGGTCTTGTGGCCCTCTCGGCGAGCGGCCCGCCGCGCAAGGTTTTTGATTTTCTGGCACCCAAATATAATTGCCGCACAAAACAGAAAAGCGGTCAACCCATAGCAAAAAGACTGCATATCGATGCCTCCAAGCATAGTCCACAATTCCTAAGTAACAGCAAAGAATTGCAGGATGTCTTCTGTGAGAAGCTGGGGTGTGAGCTCTATCACTCCCAAATTTCTCGCGGCTGACTGATGGACTACAAACGGTCCAGCGGGGGTTTTTGGGCGATCAGGCAGCAGAGCGGTGTAAATTTGCTGCCAAAAAGCTGGTGGCACACGATGGTATATCCATGCTCAGATAAGTATGCCATCAGTTCCCCTGCGTTCCAGGAGTGATAGACATGAAAGCCGGACAAACCCATGACCCAGAGCCGAAATCTGGCCCAACGGCCGTTTCCCCAGACAAATGTGGGAGTAAAAAGGAACCCGCCTGGCTTTAATACCCGCCAGGCTTCTGACAGAGCCTTTTCCGGCTGCGGCATAATATGGAGCGCATTGGAAATTACCACCGCATCAAAGCTCTCGGGTCCATAGGGCAGTTTTGTGGCATCCTGGACCGAGAAATGCAGACGCGATGTATGAAGCTGTTTTTTTGCCTGCTTCACCATTTCAGGGGAGAAATCGGTGGCTTCCCAAGTGCGAACATACGGTGATAAGGGCACTGATAACTGTCCTGTACCGCAGGCAAGTTCCAGAACATCCATATCACGCTTCAGGAAAGGACGGATCGTTTTGCGGATCTGCAGGTATGTCTTCTCTGAATGACGAATAAAAGCGGGATAATATTTAGAACATCGGTCCCAGAATCGTTTGTTATCCATAGAATGTACGCTCCATCTTGGTTAGATATAGCTAACCGTATATTACTACAGGATAACGGTAATTGCAAGGTAATACATAAAGGAAATTTACATGAGTCCTCTGTCGTTCCTGGCAGTTAGGATGGGAGGGCAAAGGGATGGTATGAAGGGCCATCCGTTAATGGGGGATCGGCGGTGACATATTCTCCAATAGGGTCTAAAGAATAGGCTTGACATACCACCTGCATCATGCTATCTTAATTTGCAAATAATTCGCAAATTTTGGGAGGCCTGGGGATGAAGAAGTACGATACCCGTCAACGGGATTATCTAATCAGCTTTCTCAATCAGCATCCGGATCAGCTGCTGTCGGTACGGCAGATCGCTCAGGAACTGTGCGCCCAGCAGATCAGCCTCAGTGCCGTCTACCGGAATCTGTCCCAGCTGGAGGCGGAGGGGCTGATCCGTAAATCGGTAAAACCGGGAAGCAGAGAGGCCTATTACCAGTATGTGGGTGCGGAAGACTGCCACTCCCATCTGCACCTGTCCTGCACCCGCTGCGGAAAGACTTTCCACATGGATGCGGAGCATACTGCGCAATTAACCCGTGCCATGTCGGAGCTGGACGGGTTTGACCTAGATATTCTCAAGACAGTCCTGTACGGCATTTGTCAAAACTGCCACGGCACATAACGTCGTACTCATAAACTTCAAAGGGGGGAGAAGAACATGGCGAAAAAAACACGTTTTGCCGCCGCCTGCGGAGCAGCGCTGCTGGTGTTTGCTCTGTTCTTCTCCGTATTTTTTGTCGTTGCTGAGGCTGACCACGACTGTGGCGGCGAGCACTGCACCATCTGCCATCAAATCCAAAGTGTCCAAAAGCTTCTGGAGCAGCTCTCTGCAGCCCATACCGCTTCTGTTGGAGAAGCGGTGCTGGGCGTCTATATGCTGTTTTGCATCCTGTGGACGCAGAACATCTTTGTCGCATCTTCCCCGGTTTTGTGGAAGGTAAAACTGCTGAATTAAACAGAATGGAAAAGGACAAGGGGACGGGGCTGCCTATTTGAGGCAGGCTCTCCTGGCGCATGCCAGGAACCCCTTATATTTTTGCGCCCATTTTTCAATTTCTGTATGAATTCGGAGGTTTTATCCCATGAGAAAAGCGATTTCTATCCTTCTTTCCCTGGCGCTAACCGCCGGGATCTTGACCGGCTGCAACAGCGTATCTACCTCAGAAAGCGGCAGCGAAAAGCTACGGATCGTCACCACTATTTTCCCGGAGTACGACTGGGTGCGGGAGATCTTGGGGGATCGGGCCGACCATGTGGAGCTGACGATGCTCCTGGACGATGGCGTGGATCTCCACAGCTTCCAGCCTACCGCCGATGATATGGTTACCATCTCCAACTGTGACTTGTTTCTCTACACAGGAGGAGAGTCGGACTCCTGGGTAGAGGACGCCCTGGCCAACGCCACCAATCCCGATCTGGTGGCCATGAACCTGATGGAGGTGCTGGGGGACGGCGTAAAAGCAGAGGAAGTGGTTGAGGGAATGCAGGAGAGCGAGCATCATCACCACCATGAGGAGGAAGAGAATCCCGAGGATACCCATGAACACCACGAAGAACACGATCATGAGCATGACCATGAACATCATGAAGATTGCGATGACCCCTCGGAATGTACCCACAGCCATGATGATGAACATATCTGGCTGTCTCTGAAGCATGCCGTACTGCTCTGCGGCGCCATTGCGGACACCCTGGGTACCATTGACCCTGAGCATCAGGATGCCTATGCCGAAAATGCCGCCGCTTACATCGGGGAACTAACTGACCTGGATGGTCAGTATCAGGCTGCCGTGGACGCTGCTTCCACCCACACCCTACTTTTTGCCGACCGGTTCCCCTTCCGGTATCTGGCGGATGATTATGGACTTACCTACTATGCCGCTTTTTCCGGTTGCTCGGCGGAAACGGAGGCCAGCTTTGAAACGGTGGCCTTCCTGGCCGGTAAGGTGGATGAGCTGTCCCTGCCCTGTGTGCTGACCATTGAGGGGGCCACCCATCAGATCGCCCAGACGGTGGTGGGCAATACCAGCACCAAAAACCAGACGATCCTGGTGCTGGATTCCATGCAGTCGGTGACGGCCGCGGATGTGGAGAGGGGAGCCACTTATCTGGGCATTATGGAGCAGAACTTGGAGACCCTGAAAACCGCGCTGGGCTGAGAGGAGGGCCATCACATGATCCAGATGAACTGCCAGGGCCTGGCCCTGGGCTATGATTCTGCCCTGGTGCGGGATCTGAGCTTTACCGTGGGCACCGGGGACTACCTATGCATCCTGGGGGAGAACGGAGCCGGAAAATCTACCCTGATGAAGACCATCCTGGGACTGCTGACGCCCCTGGAGGGCTCGGTGACTCTGAGCGGCGGAGTGCGTGCCAATGAGATCGGATACCTGCCCCAGCAGACCCAGGCCCAACGGGATTTCCCCGCCACTGTCTGGGAGGTGGCTCTGTCCGGCTGTCAAAGCCGGTGCGGCCTGCGTCCCTTTTACACCAAGGCGGAAAAGGAACTGGCCCGGCAGTCCCTCCAGCGCATGGATATGGAACGATTCTCAAAGCGATGCTATCGGGAGCTGTCGGGAGGCCAGCAGCAACGGGTGCTGCTGGCCCGGGCTCTTTGCGCGGCCCGGAAGATGCTGCTGCTGGACGAGCCGGTGGCCGGACTGGATCCGGCGGCCAGCCGAGAGCTGTATCAGGTCATCGCCCAGCTGAATCAAAAGGATGGCATGACCATCCTGATGATCTCCCACGACATGGAGGCTGCCCTCCACTACGCCAGCCACATCCTCTATCTGGGGGAGCAGGTGTTTTTCGGAACTCGGGATGCCTTTGTCGGATCCAATCCCGGTCGTAGATTTCTCGAGCAGAGAGGAGGGGGCGACCATGGAACTGCTGATTGAGAAGCTGGTCCAATACTGGGCCTATCCCTTCGTCCGCTATGCGCTTGTGGTGGGTGTGCTGGTGGCCCTGTGCGCTTCGCTGCTGGGGGTCACGCTGGTGCTCAAGCGGTTTTCCTTTATCGGGGACGGGTTGTCCCATGTGGCCTTCGGGGCCATGTCGGTGGCCTCTGTTTTGAACCTGATCAATGACATGCCGCTGGTCATGGGCATCACGGTGCTGTGTGCCATCCTTTTGCTGGGGGCGGGTCAGAATTCCAAAATCAAAGGCGACGCCGCCATGGCCATGCTCTCGGTGGGCGCGCTGGCCATAGGCTATTTGATGATGAATGTATTTTCCACCTCCACCAATCTAACGGGGGATGTCTGCACCACCCTATTCGGTTCCACCTCCATTCTCACTCTTACCCAGACCGAGGTTTGGATGTGTGCCGCACTATCGGTGGTAGTGGTGCTCCTATACCTCTTTTTCTACCACAAGATCTTTGCGGTCACCTTTGATGAAAGCTTTGCTTCGGCCACTGGAACCAGGGCCAGGGTATACAATCTGATTCTGGCGGTGGTGACGGCAGTGGTCATTGTGATGGCCATGAATCTGGTGGGATCTTTGCTGATCTCCGCCCTGGTGATCTTCCCGGCTATGTCCGCCATGAGATTGTTCAAAAGCTTCCGGGCCGTTACCATCTGTGCTGCTGTTCTCTCTGTATTTTGTGCCGCCGCAGGAATCATTACCTCCATCCTGGTCGGCACACCGGTGGGATCCACTATTGTTGCCGTGCAAATTGCACTGTTTGCCCTTTGCTCCCTTGTAGGATGGATAGGAAGGAGATGACCGATGAAACGCCAAGCAATTTTGTTTCTGGCGGGGATGTTACTCTTGGCCTGCTCCGCATGTGGAAAAAATGAAGGCTCTGGGCAAGCTGAGAATCTGACACCGCCCACTGTTTCTCAACAGGCGGAAGCAGCTCCGGAGGGTACACCATCCGCCGAATCCAAAGTGCCCGGGGAAGAACCACTGCCGACAGAAGGCGGGGATGGACAGGGAGACAGCTCGCGGCTCCCGGTTGTCGGTTCTGCGCCGGAAGAGGAAGAAACGGAGAATCCGGCTGCGGATTTGCAGCCGGATTCTCAGGAAGCTCCCGCAGTGTCCGTGGATGTGGATTTAACCACCCTCAGCAGCACCATGGTCTACGCAGAAGTGTTCAACATGATGATGTCGCCGGATGACTATATCGGAAAAACCATCCGCATGACGGGAATTTTCACGGTATATCAGGACCCTGAAACGAATCAGGTCTACTGCGGTGTGATCGTAGAGGATGCCACTGCCTGCTGCGCTCAGGGATTTGACCTTGTTATGCCGGAAGACCTTTCTTATCCTCAGGATTACCCAGATCCGGAATCGGAGATAACCGTGGTGGGAACGCTTCAGGCGGATCGCACGCTGGAGGAACATGGGATCATCTTTCTAAGATTGGAAGATGTAACCTTTGAGTAGGAGGATCATATGCCATAGACTATAATACCAAGCCCGGCGGATAAGGCAATGAGCCCGATGGGGGAGAGCTTTTTCCGGAACAGCAAACCGCTCCCTAACATAGCAAAGGCAAGGAGCAGCGTGATTAGGAAAGAGTGCATATCGAGTTCCAGATGCTCGCCGAAGGATACGCAATGGCTGCATACCATGTAAATGCCGGTAGCGAGTATAATGCCGGCCATACATGGCTTTACGCCGCGTAGGACCGCCTGCATCCAAGGCTGCTGAAGTACGTTTTTCAGCAACACCATGATCAGCAGGATCACAAAGAACGAGGGCAGAACCACCGCCAGTGTGGAGATCATGGCGCCAAGCAGCCCGGCCTGACTGCTTCCCACATAGGTAGCCAGATTGACCATGATCGGTCCGGGCGTACTTTCACTGACGGCAATCATATAAGTCAGCTTTTCTTCTGTCAACCAACCGTTGGCCAGAACCACATCCCGGATTAGAGGGATCGCACCATAGGCGCCTCCAAAGGCAAAACATCCCACCTGTAAAAAGCCGATAAAAAGCTGCCAATAGATCATTGCTTGCTCTCCTTCTTTGTTTTCATGGTGTTATGGACAAAATACAATGTTAAACTAAGTGCTGCGGCTACCAACATCAAAGTGATGGAGGAAATGTTCAAGGAGAAAAAGCTGATGCACAGCATCATCAGAGCGGAGCATATCAGGATGCCCTTGGGCAATCTTTTGGCAGGCATCTTTTGGATGATGCGTATGGCTGCCTCCAATATCAGCAGTCCTACGGCGATTTTTATGCCCCGAAATGCGTTGGCTACCACAGGATACATTAAAAAACCATCCAGAAAAAGGGAGAGAAGATAGAGGATTACAAAGGAAGGAAAAACGATGGCAAAGGTAGCGGCGACTGCGCCGGGAAATCCAGCCTGCCGGTACCCCACGAAGGTCGCGCAGTTGATGGCGATCGGCCCCGGCGTAGATTCTGCGATCACAGTAACGTCCATCATTTCATCTTGGGTGATCCACTTCTTTTGGTCGACACAGTAATGCTCCATCATGGAGATCATGGCATATCCTCCGCCAAAAGTAAAAAGCCCGATTTTGCAAAAGGTCAAAAAGAGATCGGTATAACGGTGTCCTTTCATAGCTGCCTCCTCATGTCTTTCATGTATCCGTTCGGCCTGTTCTGGTCCTGCCGGCAAGATGGCAGTGCTCCGCCTCTTTCATCATACAGGCGCCGTGTTCGGGGCAGCAGGTATCACATGGAATGGCTGCCCAGCTCTCCAGTTCCTTTGCCGTGTCTTTCAGAAGCTGACGATTGACGCTGTAGTGCATGAAATAGCCGTTTTTTTCTCCGATGACCAGCTCTGCATCCCGTAAAATTTTCAAATGTTGAGAAATAGCTGCTTCTGAAAGATCCAACCGTCTTGCCAATGCGCGGACACAATAACTACGGCTTAACAGCAATTTCAAAATAGCTCTGCGGGTTTCATCCGACAATGCCTTCCATACTGTGACAGACTTCATTTCTTCACCTCGAGCAGGATATGATTAAGTACACACTTAATCATATCCTGATTTTCACAAATGTCAATCTTTTATTGGAACGTAGAGCTTGCCGTTGACATACCATGAGGAGAGTGATAGAATCATTGCAGTTAGCTATGGCTAACCAAAAAACAAACAAGGAGGTTTACTTTGGACTATACTGTTTTGCTTGCTTTTTTTCTGACACTGCTGGCTGGACTCAGCACCGGGATAGGCAGCTGCATCGCGTTTCTCTGCCGGCACACCAACCGAAAATTTTTGTCGGTTTCCCTGGGCTTTTCCGCGGGTGTTATGATCTATGTATCCATGATCGAGATATTTTTCAAAGCACAGGATGCGTTGATTGCCGAAATGGGGACCCGCCCCGGCAGTTGGGCGACAGTTGCGGCGTTTTTTGGCGGCATGCTGGTGATTGCTGTCATTGATAAGCTGATTCCCTCTTCGGAGAATCCCCACGAAGTAAAGCTCATGGAGGACACGGAGAAGGGTGCCCATCAGCCGGGGCGTTTGATGCGTATGGGTGTCTTTACGGCACTGGCCATCGCCATCCATAATTTTCCCGAGGGACTGGCCACCTTTGTGTCTGCACTGCAAGAGCCAAGTGTGGCCATCCCGATTGTTGTAGCCATTGCCATCCACAATATCCCGGAAGGTATCGCGGTGTCTGTGCCCATTTACCAGGCTACAGGTTCCCGGCGCAGAGCGTTCTGCTACTCCTTCCTTTCGGGCCTGGCGGAACCTCTGGGGGCTTTGCTGGGGTGGCTGGTGCTGCGCCCGATCATGAGCGTCACGGTGTTTGGATTGTTGTTCGCTGGAGTAGCCGGCATTATGGTGTTCATCTCTTTTGACGAACTGCTCCCGGCAGCCCGGGAATACGGGGAGCACCATCTGTCCATCTACGGCCTGATCTCCGGCATGGTGGTCATGGCGATCAGCCTGCTGCTCTTTTTGTAAGCCCCAAATTGTAAATATTCTCAATAAGGAGAGGACGGCGTGCTGGTCCTCTCCTTATTTGCTTATTTCAAGAATAATTCCACCACGGAAATTGATTTCAGGCCTGAAATGGAGTATAGTGAATATGTAGTTAGCGATTGCTAATCAAAAAGAACTATGAGAAGAACGGAACTTTGATACCCGGCGGCAAGGAGGGACGTCATGCATCCGTATTATCAAAAAAATAAGAGCAAACTCAGGCGGGAAATGGATGGATATCTGAAGCTTATCAGAACGGAGATCGAGGAGATCTTCGGGAAGCCCTATCCCCAGGTTTTCTCTGAAATCTGGAATGAGTACGAGCAAGAGATGCTGGAGCATCTCCCCTTTATTGGCGGGGACAGCAGCAGTGGCACCAGAAATCTGACCGGTTGTATGTTCTTTGTTTCTATCGGGGTGGTTGGCAAGCAGTACGGTCTTTCCACCCGCGACTGGGGACGATTGGTCACCACGCTCTATGAGCGGTATTTTGAGACAGTTCCCAAGCTGCTGCGCCGGTTAGTCGGCGGACTATTCAATTGCTGCCCTGATCTTATCAACAAAGTGTTGCGGCGAAAAGACAGAAAGAATGCGGAAAACGCCGCAAAAAATCCGGGCAGCTTTGTGACACAGACCATGACGCCCACTGTCGAGTATCCCGTTATCTACCACAATCAGGTTTGCCCGATTTACGAATTCTGCAAAGAACGAGGATACATGGAGTATTTGCCCTATATGTGTAACCTGGACTATGTGATGTTCCGGGCTTTTGGTGTTGCCCTGTACCGAGAAAAGACCTGTGCGACCGGGGATGGACTATGCGACTTCAAGATGAAGCGGGGTGTACCCATTCCCGGTGTGTGGCCGCCTCATATTCTGGATGAATCGGATCCGCTGAAGTAATGGTGGCACCGTAAACGAGATGCCACTCGCTTCAAAGAAAAACATGAAGGAGGCAAAATCATTATGAAAAGACTGATGAAGGGTGGATTTTTGACATTGAGTGGTACCGTTGGAATTACAGGAATGATATTGACTGCAATGCAAAATCCGTCAAGTGCGTGGGTAACACCACCAGGAAGGATGATCACGAGTATTTTAGAAAACGGGCTGCTGATTCCTGCGATTCTGTTTTTTCTCCTTTTGGGCTGGGGATTATGTATTCTCCTGACGGAAAATAAAACAGATTAACAGATTTCTGCATATCAAAAATTGAGCTATATGTTAAAAAAGCAGAGCCAATCGGCATGACCCTGACGGTTCTCCTGGTGAGGGTTATGGTTCCAGAGCTGCCGTGCATCTCGATACCTAGCTGAGTTTTCCCGCGTGGAATGCGAGCAAATGATAGTAATGGGGGATGTATATGAACTGGACGCGCACTTTTTTAGACGGGCTCGCTATGGCGGCCTACTTTAACCTGTTCGCCGGGCTGGTGGCGCTGTATCGCCCCAGGCTGATGTTCCCCTGCTATCCGCCCGCCATCATCAAGGCGGCGAAAGAGCCGCCCACCAGGGCAGAAAACCGCTTTTACTGGCTTTGGATCTGCTTTGGAGAGCTACTGCCCCTCCTTCTTTATGGTGCGATCAGCGCTTTGGATGGCGGGACAACCGGATTCTGGGTTCTGGTTCTGACGGCCTACATCCAGTGGATGATGGTCGATTTCTGTGACCTGTTTTTTCTGGATTTCTGGCTGATTCAGAGGAAGGCGAAAAGCCGGTTTATCATCCCGGGAACGGAGGGACACCCCGGTTATGTGTTCAAAGCATGGATGAAAGACTACGCTCTGCCGGAGCACCTGCTCCAGTGGCCGTTTTTAATGTGTCCTATCATGGCGGCGGCCCAAGCAGGGCTGGGGCTGCTCATCGATATGTTTTGGTGAACTGTTTTGGTGAACTGTAAGAAAAGAAGATGTGCCGCATAAGTATTTGTTTTCAAGTCGTCAGACTGGTAGTCAAGATGATGGGGATGCCCTTGCCCAAAAGCTGCGGGACATGGGCTATCAGGATGTCCGACTCATGGATACTCTGGAAGAAGCCTTTGGCTTCCACACCCGGGCGGTAATGATGATGCTGGAAAACAGGAGGGATGTTGTTATGTCTAAGTTAGGCGTCGTGGAAGACACACTGTTCGTCCCCATGCTGGGCAGAATCTATGCCAGCGAGCATTGCCAGCGGATCTTATACGATCAAAAGGCGCTGGAGCTGAAGGAGAATCTGCCGTCCGATCTGCTGAAGTCGAATGACCAGAGTCAGTATACCCTGCTGGCCTCCGCTGTTCGCTCGGCCAATATGGACCGGTTCATCAGGGCATTTCTGGGGCGCAGGCCGGACGGTGTCATTGTCCAGCTCGGATGCGGTCTGGAAACGACGTATCATCGCTGCGACAACGGTCACACTCGCTGGTATGCCGTGGATCTGCCGCATGTGGTGGAATACCGGCGGGAGCTGCTGCCGGAGCCAGAGCGGGAAATCTACCTTGCTGGGGATGCCTTTGCCGAGGACTGGGTCAGGCGGATCCGCGCCGATGTGCCGGATGCTCCCATCCTGGTTACTGCTGGCGGGCTGTTCCACTATTTTGAGGAGGCTAAGGTTGTGGGGCTGTTCCGAATGCTGCAGCAATTCGGAAAGATCCAACTTGTCTTTGATGCTGTGAGCAAAAGTGGTATGTCCATGATGCGGAAGAGGTACATGAAGCAGGTAGGTCACGCCGATGCTCGGATGTTTTTCTATGTGGATTCAGCGGCGGAACTGGCCGGGAGAATCGGCGGTGGGGCCGAGGTTCTTGTCCAGGAACCTTACTATCGCCATATCCGCAAAGACGGTCTGCAATTTTTCACAAAGGTCAGCATGGCAGTTTCGGATCGTTGGTGTATGGTGAAGATGATACAGCTCAAATTGTAAAAATGGGGGAATCAACCATGAATATAGCGGAATTTCGCCAAATATACCCGACAGACATACTGGTGTTGCCCAGCGGAAAATCCTTTCCCTACCGCTACTACAAGAACCCACAGGCAAAGGCGACCATTGCTTTGCTGACTGGAGGACTGGGTTTGTCCGATCTGTTTTATCTTCATTTTGATCGCCTGGCCAAGGAGTTCTCTGTCCTTACCTTCGACTATCCCATCTGCGCTGCCGACAACAAGGCGCTTGCGCAGGCGGTGGCTGAACTTCTGCATCACCTTGGAGAGAAAGTCTGGTTGGTGGGTCAGTCCCTTGGCGGCGTTGTGGCGCAGATCCTCGCCGCCTGTCATCCGGAAGTGGTGGCAGGTCTGGTTCTTTCCAACACCTGCTCTCTTTCCCAAGACATGAGTCCTTCTGCCCATGCCCATCTGATGAACATGATCAAAAGCCAGGAGAAATTCAAAAAGCTGCTCTCGATCCTACCCCTTTCCGCGGTCAAACAATCCATCAGACGGATGGTTATGGATCAGAAAAAAAGTGGCTTGACCTCGCAGGAACAAGTGGTCATGGAAGAATTATGCGGCATCGTGATGGAACTTCTGACAAAAGAATATGAACGCCACATGATAGACCTGCTGATCGACACACAAAACCATTTAGGAATGACGAAGGAGACCTTCGTCCCATGGGACAACAGGGTTTTGCTGATGTTGTCCGAAGACGATACCACATTCACACAGGACTGCAAGGACGCCCTGATTGCCGTGATGCCAAACCCCACTGTCGTTACCAATCTGACCGGAGGACACCTTGCCCTGCTGTTTCGATTGGAGGAACATGTAAGATGCATCACCGAGTATATTTCTGAGCGCACATAGGGAAGAAGATTATAAATTTCTATATTTATCCTTAGTCTGTCTGTGAAACCGTACAGTGCCAATGGGAGTGTCATGGAAAGTTCCATTTCGCTTGCTCTACTGTGCCTCTGGTGGTATCCGAGGGGGGTGCGGAGGATCCCACTGGCCACTGGGATATGATGAAGGGCGATCTGCCCTACTTCCTCAACGGTATGGATTTGGCTGTGCGGGCCGGAGAGGTGGAAACGACAACCGGGCGGCAGGGTTAAACAAAATTGAGAGCCGCACCGAGCAGCTCTCTTCCGGAACCCAAGATATCCTTATGATACGAAAATAAATGGCTTATGGGACAATTTAATTCCTCAGACTGACAATAGGAGCGTCATCGTCGGATATTTTGATCCAACGATGACGCTCCTAATTTCGCTTTTAATCGAGCAAAAAGTGCTTAAACGCCCCATCCGTCTACTAGGGAAATTTTATAGTATTCAGTATCTTTGGTCATGAAAGGATCCGGAGATCACAAATGGATCCTCCTGCAAAGAAATGCCTTTCTCTATAACTGGCGCTTTAGACGATGCACGCAACCTGCTCGGCCATACGCTTGCCATAGATGCGGAACAGGTCTGCAAAAGCATCCAGATCCGGAGCGATAGCCACCGGCCCCAGATGGATGACGGGCATTCCCTTAGCCTGTCCGCTGGAGTACACCATCATGCCGTCCACCAGAAGATGCGTGAGGATGCACTGGATAGCCAGATCTCCACCGCCATGAATAAAGGCGGCGGTAGCGTAGGCACCGCCCAGCTTGCCCGCAACATTCAACTTGGCAGGCGCGCTCTCCAGCCAGGCCTTCATCCGAGCGGTCAGGTAGCCGTTATAGGTCGGCGTGCCGACGATGAGGGCATCGCTTTCTTTCACATACTCCTCATCCACTGCGGTAATGGGGAAGGCCTTTGCTTCCGCGCCGTCCACAGCAGTAAAGCCTTCGATGAGATATTCTGCCATCTTGGCGGTGTTTCCGGTCTTAGTATCGTATACAATAGCCAGTCGCATGAGAAACCTCCTTGATAAGTTCTAAATACCTGGTATAATTTATGTACTTTTTTTTATTATACAGCGCTCAAGCACTTTATCAATAACGCAGTTTTTTTGTACATGGTATACTTTTTCTTACCTGAGGAGGTCCAGCACATGAACACAGAGCAGTCTGAGATTTGTCCATTGCGCCTGGTCATGGATGTGGTGGGTGGAAAATGGCGTTTGAGTATTATTTGCCTATTAAAAGATGGAAAGCCGCTACGCTATAATCAGATTAAGAGGGGTGTTCCGGGTATCACCAATGTGATGCTGTCCCAATCCCTCAAGCATCTTGAGGAATACGGAATTGTTAGTCGACGGCAGTACAACGAAGTTCCGGTGCGCGTGGAGTATCAGCTGACGAACAATGGCAAAACCCTTCTTGATTTACTAGAGCAGTTCAGCGAGTGGGGAAACCAATACATTAGCCGACACCAGGAATATCGCTCCCACTGTATAAACTGTCTTTTTCGGGATGGAGAAGACTTTTGATCGTCCGGTCAATGCTTCTTGGATGTAAATAGAGAGGCAGAGAGGAACGACTTCCTTGAGGTTCTTCTTGACGGATAACCCGTTGGAATGTATAATTGTCCTGCGGTTAGCGATAGCTAACCAACAAAATATTGAATGGAGGTACTATCCTATGTCCCTGATTCAGAAAGAAATTGCCGATTTTACCGTTCAGTGCTACCAGAACAACGCCTTCCGCGCTGTCAGCAAGGCGGATGTGCTGGGTAAGTGGAGCGTGTTTTTCTTCTATCCCGCTGACTTCACCTTCGTCTGTCCCACGGAGCTGGAGGATCTGGCCAACCTCTACGAGAAGTTTCAGGCGGTGGGCTGCGAGATCTACGCCGTCTCCTGCGACACTCATTTCGTCCACAAGGCCTGGCACGACGCCTCGGAGCGCATTCAGAAGATCCAGTATCCCATGCTGGCCGATCCCACCCATTGCCTGTCCAAGGATTTTGAGGTCTACATTGAAGCCGACGGCCTGGCAGAGCGTGGCAGCTTTATCGTGAACCCGGAGGGGAAGATCGTGGCCTATGAGGTCAACGCCGGCAACGTGGGCCGCAATGCCGACGAGCTGCTGCGGAAGGTCCAGGCCTGCCAGTTTGTAGCGGAGCATGGGGACGAGGTTTGTCCCGCCAAGTGGCAGCCCGGCGCCGAGACCCTGAAGCCCAGCCTGGATCTGGTTGGCCAGCTGTAAGCCATGGAACAGATGGAACATCTCTATGACGTAGTGGTCATCGGCGGAGGCCCGGCGGGACTGACTGCGGCCCTCTACCTGGCCCGTGCCCGTTATCGTGTGGTGGTGGTAGAACAGGAACGCTTCGGCGGACAGATCACCATTACCTCGGAGGTGGTCAACTACCCCGGCGTGGAGCGCACCAGCGGTGCCGAACTGACCGAGACCATGCGCAGACAGGCGGAACGCTTCGGCGCGGAATTCCTGCTGGCAGAGGTCACCGGCCTGGAGCTGGAGGGCGATGTGAAAACCGTCCGCACCAGCCGTGGGGCGCTGAGCTGCTTCGGTGTGCTGCTGGCCACCGGCGCCCATCCCCGCATGGTGGGATTCCGGGGTGAGGAGCAGTTCCGGGGCCGGGGCGTGGCCTACTGCGCTACCTGCGACGGAGAGTTTTTCACCGGAAAGGATGTCTTTGTGGTGGGCGGCGGCTTTGCCGCAGCGGAGGAGAGCGTGTTTCTCACCAAGTACGCCCGGCATGTGACCATCCTTATCCGGGGAGATGATTTTACCTGTGCCCAGGCCACGGCGGACGCTGCCCGGAACCATGAGAAGATCACCATTCTCACCAATACGGTGGTGGAGGAGGTTTCCGGAGATACTGCGCTGCGCAGCATCCGGATGCGCAACACCAAAACCGGAGAGGAGACGGAGCATCAGGCAGCGGACGGGGAAACTTTTGGCGTGTTCGTGTTCGCCGGGTACGAGCCGGCCACTGAGCTGGTTCGTGGTCTGGCTGAGCTGGACGGACAGGGCTATGTCCTTACCGACCGCAGCCAGAAAACCACGGCGGATGGTCTGTATGCCGCCGGTGATGTGTGTGTCAAGCCTCTGCGCCAGGTGGTCACCGCTGTGGGCGACGGCGCTCTGGCCGCCACCGAGCTGGAGCGGCTGTGCGCTGCCATGCAGCAGAAAACCGGTCTGCGGCCCCAGGCTCCCAAGAGTCGGACGCCGGAACCGGAGGCCAAGACGCAGACGAACGACAGTCTGTTTACCGGGGAAATGCTCTCCCAGCTCCAAACGGTATTTGAACGGATGGCTTCCCCACTGATTCTGAGGCTCTGCCTGGACGAAACACCTGTCTCCGCCGAGCTGGAGCACTATATGCAGGAGCTGGCTGCTCAGAGTGACAAGCTGTCGGTGGAGCAGGGCGATCCGTCTAAGGTCCAGCATCTTCCCTGTGTCCAGATCTGCCGCTCCGATGGGAGCTGGACAGGCCTGGCCTTTCACGGCGTGCCAGGAGGCCATGAGTTTACCTCCTTTGTCCTGGGGCTTTACAATGCGGCCGGGCCGGGCCAGGCTCTGGATGAAGATACTGAGGCGGCCATCCGGGCTATCCGGAAGCCGGTGGAGCTTCAGGTGCTGGTGTCCCTCTCCTGTACCATGTGCCCGGAGCTGGTAACGGCGGCACAGCGTCTGGCTGCGGCCCATCCTGATATTTCCGCTCAGGTGTATGACCTGAACCATTTCCCCGATTTGCGGGAACAATATCAGGTGATGAGCGTGCCCTGCCTGGTAGTCAACCGCGGGGAGCAGATTTCCTTCGGAAAAAAGAATATCCGGCAACTGCTGGAGCTGCTGATG
>UMHU01027426.1_pt1 | contig 31933 bp, 23 predicted proteins | sample 1965591 | NCBI WGS metagenome assembly UMHU01 (sample SAMEA4836101, study PRJEB28245) | human gut metagenome | biome: gut microbiome; material: fecal sample | place: Denmark | collected 2008
CGATCAGATTTTCTCCAAATGCCCCAAAATCTACATCCGCTCCCTTTTCCCGGAATGCTTCAATCTTCTCCAGTGCAAGAAGACTGATCTGTCTGTGCCATTTTCCGCCATGTGCATCTTCTTCAATGCCCCAGTCCGGCACGATCTTTGCCGTTTCTACCGGATACTTGGCAGTTCCTCTTCTGGGACTGATACAGATTCCTCTGATCACGCCTTTCTTCTGATTCATCCTGTCTTTTATCCTCCAATCTGTGCCATCTGATGTGCTTCCGTAATCGCTCCCGGCTCTTCAAAGCAGTGCGCTGCCGGTTTCTGTTCAATGGCTCGTTTTATCTGTTTTCTTATCTCTTCCTCTGTTCCATTCCGCAGTAAATCTTTCAATGGATAGGTATCCCCATAACACAAACACGGCTTCAGGTCTCCGGTCGAAGTCAGCCGGATGCGGTTGCAGTTCTTACAGAACTTACCGTGCATCGCACTGATAAATCCGATACCGCCAGTGAATCCTGGAATCTGATAATATACCGCAGGTCCATTGCCGTGTATCTTACTGTCCTTTCGGATATCTGGATATACCTTCCGTATCTCATCCAGAAGTTCCAGATTCGACACACCTGTATTCTCCTTTCCATAACCGATCGGCATGAGTTCTATAAATCTTACATCAACCGGCAGGCTTTCAGCCAGTGTGATCAATGCCTTCCATTCCGTTTTGTCACCGTCAGACTGCAACACCGTATTCACCTTTGTCCGTATCCCACTTTCTGCGGCGGCCGCTACTGCCTGCCGTACTGTTTCACAGGCGTCGGTTCCGGTAATCTCTTGATATTTTTCACGATCAAGCGTATCCAGACTGATATTGATCCCGTCCAGTCCGGCCTTCTTTAACGCTTCCAGATTGTCTTGTAACAGAACGCCATTCGTCGTCATCGTGACCTGTGTGATTCCCGAAATATTTTTTATCATTCCAATCAGATCGGCGCATCCTTTCCGCACCAGCGGTTCCCCGCCTGTAATCTTGATCTTCTGAATACCAAGCTCTGCTGCAAGTATGCACACTTTCCGGATCTCTTCATACGTCAGGATCTCCGCCATGGATATCTGCGTGATTCCGTCCGGCATACAATATCTGCATCTTAAATTACAGCGGTCCGTAATGGAGATCCGCATATAATCAATCACTCTTCCTGCCGCATCAATCATAGCTCCGTCTCCCGGTCAGCTTCCCATATGCCGCTTTTTCCACCTGTTTTTTTCAATAAACGGATACCGGTCATGCACATGCCTTTGTCGACCGCCTTACACATATCATAAATCGTAAGCAGTGCCACCTGAACTCCGGTAAGTGCTTCCATCTCTACACCGGTCTTCCCGACCGTCTTCGTCGTACACCGTGCTTCAATCTCACAGGTTTCCTCTATATATTCAAATTCCACTGTAACCTTGCTCAGGTTCAGGATATGGCACAACGGGATCAGCTCTGATGTTCTCTTCGCCCCCATGATTCCTGCAATCCTTGCAGTTCCCAGGACATCTCCCTTTTTCATTCCACCCGTCTTTACTTTTTCAAAACATTCCTTCGACATGCGGATTCTTCCCATTGCCGTTGCCTCACGCATCGTGTCTGCTTTTTCACTGACATCGACCATCACTGCATGCCCCTGTTCATTGAAATGCGTAAATTCTCCCATGATTACTCCTTCCTTATCATATCCGGATCACCTGAACTTTTTCTCCTTCCGGATAGGTCCGTTCTCCCTCCGGGAATACCACCAGACAATTGCTGCCAATCCCATTCTTAAGCTGTCCGTTTCTCTGAATCTGCGGAAGGAACACGCCTTCCTCATCACATTTTCCTTTTACGATCCGTTTTGGCTTCCCGGTCTTTACAAATGTCTGTCTCAGCACTTTTGTCTCTTTCTTCTGTATATATACCTCTTCTGCCCTGTCCGCCAGATATCCGCCGGCTAATAATTCAAATAATGCCGCCACTGCAAATGGATTACCGGAAAGCGACAGAACAGGGATGTCCTCTACTACCGAAAGCATTGTCGGCATTCCGGGTTTTACCCGTATCCCGTGAAATAGTACCCTGCCGTTCAGGCTTTCTATGACATCCGGAACGAGATCCTTGTCTCCTACTGATACCCCTCCGGTTGTCAGGATCAGATCTGCTTCTTTTAATACCTCACTGATCTTGTCTGCGATCTTGTCCCTGTCATCTCCCGCGGTTTCATACTGTAGTATCTCACAGCCCATCTCTCTTAATCTCGCACACAGCCAGATCCCATTTGCATCATAGATTTTCCCGGGTTCTAATGATGTATCTGCATTCTGCAGCTCATCACCGGTTGTAATCACTGCAGCCCTAAGTCTTCTATATACAGTAATGTCCCGTACTCCCGCAGACGTAACTGCAGCCAGCAGATAAGAATCCACCAAAAGTCCGGCTTCTGCCAACAATTCCCCGGCAGAAAAATCTTCTCCTTTCGGGCAGTAATTTTCTCCCGGTCCCACATTATTATAAATTTTGATTGTTTTCCTGTCCGGATCCGGATCTGCTATTCTTACATAATCCGTATCTTCCTGTTTTACTACACAGTCTGCTCCTTCCGGTATCATTGCTCCGGTCATGATCCGGACTGCCTGATGTGGTTCCAGTATAAGCTCTGTCTTTTGTCCCGCATACACACACCCGGCAACTTCCAAGGTAACCGGATGCTCAAGATCTGCCCTGCAGACGTCCCGGCTTCTCAGTGCAAATCCATCCATCGCTGACCTTGGAAACGGCGGCTGGGTTACTGCCGCATATACCGGCTCTGCCAGAATCTGTCCCAGACAGTCTGCTGCCGGTTTTTCTTCTTTTTTTATTCCCGGCATACAGATTTGAAATAATTCCTGTGCCTCTTCAAGTGTCACTCGGGATGGTTCCACCTTTACGCCTCCTTTCCGAATGGACAGACCGGATAATGGCACTCTTTACAACCAAGACAGAGTCCTCCGTGTCCCATCCGGATAATATCTCTCCGCTCAATCTTAATCCCTGCTGCCATTCTCGGCAGGATCAGATCGAATACGGTTGCTTTTGCATACATCACACAACCCGGCAGTCCCACGATTGGTGTATCGTCTTCAAAGTAAGCCAGACACAACATCGCACCCGGCAGTGTCGGTGCCCCATATGTGACGATTTCCGCTCCGGAAGCCTTGATTGCACCCGGTGTCTTATCATCCGGATCTACACTCATCCCGCCCGTACAGATAATCAGATCCACTCCCGTTTCCTTCATTTCTGCAATTGCGTCCGTGATCATTTTCGTATCATCACTGCATAATACATGCTTTGTCATCTGGATTCCAAATGTCTCCAGCTTCTTTTCCACTATAGGAGTAAACTGGTCTTTGATCAGTCCTTTATAGACTTCACTTCCGGTTGTGATCACACCTGCCGTCTTTAATTTCCACGGCGTTACCTTCAATAACGGTTCCGGACCCGCCTTTTTTTCTGCTTCTTCCAGTCTCTTTTCATCTATGATCAGCGGAATCACCCGCATTCCTGCGAGCTTGTCGCCTTTTTTTACCGCTGTGTTCGTGTGTCTGGTTGCGATCATGATCTCATCCACACTATTCACATCATATAATCGTTCGACATCCACCTGGAATAATCCGTCGACATCCGCAAACAGTTCAATTTTGCCTTCTTTTACAACTGACGGATGCATATTTTCATTCTGCGTGATCCTGCGCAGACGTTCCGCACCTTCATCCTCATGAAGCATGCCTTCTGTCTTCTCCCAGACATACAGATGTTCTTTCCCTATGGAAAGAAGCACCGGAATATCTTCTTCTGTGACAATATGTCCCTTCCGGAATCTCGCATCTTTGATCACTCCCGGAATGATCTGCGTCATATCATGACATAACACATGTCCCACTGCATCTTCTGTTCTGATCAGTTTCATACTTTTTCCGCCTCGTTTCTTTATCGTTTCTCGTTTCAATTCTTATCAATGTATCTATCATCTTGTACCTGTCATCCAGGCACATTCCGTTTCATACTCTACTATAGATTTTCTATATGTTGCATATTCTGCTGTATATACTGAAGTAAAAAAACCGCCGTTTTCCCAACATCGTCCAACGGGAACACATTTTCACAGTCCTCCACATCCACATCACTGATCACTGCCAGACATTCTTCCGGTCGTAACGGCATCGGTTTCCCGTTTTCTTTCCGGTGCAGCATGATCTTCGGCCACGGTCCGTGCTTGAATCCCTCTGTCAGAATCAGATCCACACCATCTATCTTTTTCAGGAATTCTTCCGGATCAACTGTTCTGTTGTCCATCAGCACCGCTTTCTCCAAGGAGATCAGACCGGTCACGTCTGCTCCGGCTTTGGTAAAGCGGTCACTGTCTTTTCCTTCGTGATCGATATCAAACCGGTGTCCGTCATGCTTTACGATCGCAATCTTAAGCCCATATGCTTTCAGCTTCGGAATCAGTTTTTCCAGAAATGTCGTCTTACCGGTGCCGGAATAGGCCACAAACGATACAACCGGGGTCTGCTGTGCTTTTTCTTTTATTTTCTTTGGTATTATTTTCCGATATTCTTCTGGTGTATTTATATTATAAAATTTCCCCGGTCCGTCTGTAATTCCCTGAACTGCCACATAACATACCCTCAAATTTTCCAGTACATGCTGCACTTTATAATCCCCGGTCTTTAACTGTTCTTCCAATATCTTCCATACAGATTTCCTGTACCATGCACAGAGCACATATTTTTTCCCGGTCTTGCCTACCGGGATCACTGCATCAATCCCATCCATCAGATAGTCTTCCAGTTCCTGCGCCACATCCCAGTCAACCAGCGGCATATCACAGGATATCACCCAGACCCGTTCATGGCTGCATTCTTTCAGCGCCGAGCACAGACCCATCAACGGTCCTTTGTCCTGTTCCAGATCTTCGATATGTCTTGCCTCTATCTTCGGATAATCCCGCCGGTCTTTTACCGAAAGCAGCACCTCATCCGCACCACTTACATGTTCTTCGATCTGTTGTAAAAATGTCTTCTTTCCAATCAGAAGTCCTGCTTTATCCTTCCCCATCCGGGTACTTTTCCCGCCACAGAGGATTATGGCACTGATTTCGGATTTTTTCTTATCTGATTCTGTTTTCATATATTAAAAACCTGCTCTTTCCGAAAAAAGAGCAGGCGAAATATAAGAGAATCTGCCTGTGACATTTTTTACGAATGCTTTGACAGCTTCTCCTATGTGCTTTGGTAAACAAAGGTGCTGCTCTCCTTTCCAAATACGCGGGAGGCAGATACGTTTCCCTATCTACCCTGAGGAACTGACAGACCTGTCATTCCTGGCCGACATCCCATCATCACAATTTTTATGGATCTTAGGCATGAAGGCTTCGGAGAACCTTGTATTTTCAATTATTTTAACATGCATATTATAAACGGAGTTCTCCGTTCTGTAAAGAAATATCTTCTACTATATCCGTGAACGCGATCACCGGCGGCTGATCTGCCACGTGTTCTCCAATCTCTTTTTCCATCCATGCCAGATTGTACCATCTGTGGAATTTATATCCACAATTTGTGAACCAGCCGACCATACGATATCCCAAATGTTCATGGTAATGGATACTTGCATTCGTCAGGTATTCATCTTCATGCTCGGTACATGCAATACACGCATTCATATTTAACACATTCTGCCGCTTTAATATCTTCTCCAGCATGTCGTATAATTTTGTCCCGATACCCATTCCTTTTTTATTCTGATCCACGTAGATAGACGTCTCTACATTCCATCCTCCTGCCGGTCTCTCGTGAAAAGCACTTGCATATGCATATCCACATATTTCTCCATTCAGCTCTGCCACAAGATATGGATATCTCTCCAATACATGCCGGATCCGTCCTCGGAATTCTTCCACCGTCGGCACATCATATTCATATGTAATCACTGTATGTTCTATATAAGGCGCATAGATTGCAAGCAGTTCTTCCGCATCCTCTTCTTTTGCAATCCGGATTGTAATCTCTTTTTTCTCATTGGTGTTCATTCTATATTCAGCTCCAGTCTGCTCTTATTATTTATTTCTCCACTATTATAAACACGTCCGTAAAAAAATGCCATCTCTCTGCAGATTTTTCCTGCAAAAGAGATGACATTTTTACATATTTTATTATCCCTGGTTCTGTGCCGCAACCAGATGTGTTGCTCCGTATTTTTCGCGAAGCTTTGGTTTTTCAATCTTTCCGGTAGGATTACGCGGAACATCTGCAAAGATGATCTTACGAGGTCTCTTATATCTCGGAAGTTTCTTACAGAATTCCTGAATATCTTCTTCTGTACATTCAACTCCCGGTTTCAGTTCAATGATTGCTGCTGAAATTTCTCCCAGTCTGTGATCTGCAAGTCCAATAACCGCCACATCCAAAATAGCTTCATTGGTACGTAAGAAGTCTTCAATCTGTACCGGATAGATATTCTCACCACCACTGATGATGACATCTTTCTTACGGTCAACAAGGAAGATAAATCCATCTTCGTCTTCCATCGCCATGTCTCCGGTATACAGCCATCCGTCATGCAGAACTTCTGCTGTTGCCTTCGGATCTCTGTAGTAACAGGTCATGACGCCTGGTCCTTTGACCGCAAGTTCTCCGGTCTCGCCCTGTTTTACCGTCTCGCCCTGTTCATCGATAATCTTAGCTTCCCATCCATATCCGGCTTTACCGATCGCACCGACTTTATCGATATTATCCACGCCAAGATGTACACATCCAGGCCCGATGGATTCGCTCAGACCATAGTTCGTGTCGTATTGGTGATGCGGGAAGTATTCTTTCCAGTGTTTGATCAGGCTTGGTGGTACCGGCTGTGCACCGATATGCATCAGTCTCCACTGGTCCAGATCATAATCTGCAATATCCAGTTCCTTATTGTCCAGTGCAAGCAGAAGATCCTGCGCCCACGGAACCAACAGCCATACAATAGTACAGTGTTCTTCCGATACTGCCTGTAAAATTGTCTTCGGACTTGTTCCTTTTAACAATACTGCTTTTCCTCCCGTCAGAAGACTTCCGAACCAGTGCATCTTGGCCCCGGTATGATATAACGGTGGAATACATAAGAATACATCATCCTTCGTCTGTCCGTGATGATTCTGCTCTGCTTTTGCTGCATGCATCAGGGATTCATGGTTATGTAAGATTGCCTTCGGGAATCCTGTTGTTCCTGATGAGAAATAAATTGCTGCCTCATCGTCATCATTGACATCAATCTTCGGAGACTGACTGGAACAGTTCGCCGTATGTGCATTATAATCCTCGGCAAATCCCGGACATCCGTCTCCTACAAAATATAACAAACGTCCTTTGCTGATCTCATCTGCAATCTCTTCTACTCGTCCGATGAACTCCGGTCCGAACACCAGAATATCAATCTCCGCAAGTTCCACGCAATATTTGATCTCATCCGCAGAATAACGGAAGTTCAGTGGTACAGCCAATGCTCCGGTCTTCAGAATTCCGAAATAAATTGGCAACCATTCCAGACAGTTCATCAGGAGAATCCCCACTTTTTCTCCTTTTTTGATTCCTCTTTCAATCAGAAGATTGGCAAATCTGTTTGCCTTTTCGTTAAATACATTCCATGTGATCTCTCTTCTATAATAAGCCGCGCGTGAAGGTTCGATCAGATCAAACTCCTTCCATGTAGTTCTTTTTGTCTCCGGCATCTCCGGATTGATCTCTACCAGCGCAACGTCGTCTCCGTACAGGCGGCAGTTTTTCTCCAATATATCTGTAATCGGCATTGGAAAATTCCCCTTTCGTGTTCATTCATAATTCTTTTTTATGAATTTTTTGCGTAACAGCTTTCGCGCTTTAACGCTTTTATTCATTAAAGTCTATGATACTCAATTTTTTGTAAAATGTCAATCCATATTTGTATTATTTTCCATCCAATCTCTTTTTTCCACACTTTTGTTTGATTTTTCCATCTCTCCGTCCTATAATAGGCACCGGGTGATAGAAAAATGAATTGGATATATAATCATAAACGTGCATTACTGCATGTCAATCTTGCATTTATCGGCGGACTGACCGGTGCTTATGCCATCTTAGTCCGTGGCGGCAATTTTGGTGCCGCACAGACCATGAATCTGATTGAAATGGTCCTAAACTTTACGGAAATGAACCTGACGGATGCCTTCCTTCGTCTGGCTATTTTTATTTTATATGGCCTTGCGATCATTGCCGCATTTTTAATCGGCGAACATTTTGCCTCTGTAAAATCTTATATCGCACTGGCGGTAGAGGCCGTCTGCATATGGATCGCAGGGATCATTCCGACATCGGTCAATCCCCTGATCGCACTGTTCCCTGTATTCATCCTGAATGCATACCAGTGGCAGGCTTTTACCACTCCGGAATGTTATAACAGTTCCACGATCTTTTCAACGAATAATTACAAGCAGACACTTCTTGCATGGACCAGATATCATATGACACATGATCTGGCTCAGAAGAAACGGGCATTGCTTTTTACGAACACGCTGATTCTCTTCCATCTGGGGGTTCTGGTTGGATATTTTGCGGTAGAATACCTCGGAGCTCACGGAATATGGGTTGCGTTTGTTCCACTTGTTACCGCTGTAGGGCTGGTGATTCCGGTTGGTGAGGAGCAGGTTGTAAAGGATGTTGAAGCAACATTAAAAGAAGGAATTCACAGGACGGAGGAAGTAGTTGTTCGGAAGGTTTGATTTCGTTTGATTTTCTGCTTCATAATGGCCTGAATAAAAGTATAGCAGTGGTTGCTGTGCATATGCACAGTAACCACTGCTATACTTTTATTCAGTTACGTTTTCACATGCTATGAAGATGAAATCGCGGAAGCCTTCTTACAGTGCCGCTTTATATATCTTGTACATATCTTCCTCATGAAGTACCTTCGCAGATCCTTTGCTTCCCTTGCATCCGATGCTGCATTTATGTGCCATCAGTTTCAGTTCTTCATCTGTAGGATCAATGCCAAGTTCATGGATAGAAGTTGGCATCTTGAGTTCACGGAAGAAGTCTTCTATGGCTTCGATTCCACGTAATGCCACATCGTCTGCGGTTCCTTCCGGGTCTACCCGCATGACGTTCATTGCGAATTTTTCGAACCTAGGAAGGCAGTCTTTGTATACATATCTTGCCCAGGAACCCCAGATTGCCGCAAGGCCTGCACCGTGTGCCACGTCAAACAGTCCTCCGATCTCATGTTCCAGTGCATGGGAAGCGAAATCTCCTCCGACAACCGCGCCACAGCCTGTCAGCCCGTTATGAGACAGACTTCCTGCCCACATTACTTCCGCACGTGCATCATAGTTCTTCGGATCATTGATCAGAATTCTTGCATTCTCAATTACCGTACGCATCAGACCCTCTGCAATACTGTCTGTGATCTCCATATTTCCACCATTTGTAAAATAGCGTTCCAGCGTATGCATCAGAATGTCTGTGCATCCGCATGCTGTCTGATAATCCGGCAGTGTCATGGTCAGTTCCGGATTCATAATTGCAAAGCGCGGTCTTCCATAGTCATTGCGGTATCCTCTCTTGATCCAGCCGTCTTCTTTTGTAATAACAGAAGAATTACTCATCTCACTTCCTGTCGCTGCAATAGTCAGTACAACACCAATCGGAAGACATCCTGTTGCCTGGCGCTTTTTGTCATAAAAATCCCATACGTCCCCTTCATTGGCAACTCCATATCCGATTGCTTTTGCAGAATCAATCGCACTTCCGCCGCCTACAGCAAGGATGAAATCTACTCCTTCTTTTTTCGCGAGCTCGATTCCTTCATATACCAGTGAAAGTCTTGGGTTCGGTACTGCACCACCAAGTTCTATATAGTCAATCTTTGCTTCATTCAGGGAAGCCTTTACTTTATCCAATAATCCGGTACGTTTGACGCTTCCGCTTCCGTAATGGATCATTACTTTCTTACATCCCTGTTCTTTTACCAGTTCTCCACATTTGTCTTCTGTATTTTTTCCAAATACAACTTTGGTTGGTGTGTAATAATTAAAATTATACATAAGGTCTCCTTCTTTTTGGTATAAAAAATATGCTATAGATTTCTCCATAGCATATTTTAATCTTTCTCTATGATTTTTTCAACAGACGTTTTACCGCTTTATGCTGCTCATTGATAATAATTTATTCCGTCCGAAGTGCCGTAACCGGATCGCTCTTCGATGCTTTCTTTGACGGGATCAGTCCACCAAGCAATGTCAGTACCACACTCAGTGCGATCAGCACCAGTGCCGGAATAACCGGAAGCACTGCATTTACATTGGAATTATCTGCCACCGCATGAATGATCATATTGCCAGGGAGCAGAAGCAACAGCGTCAGTCCGATTCCGATCAGTCCCGCACACAGTCCAATAATGAAGGTCTCCGCATTAAACACCTGAGATACATTCCTCTTCGATGCGCCGATCGCCCTTAAGATTCCGATCTCTTTCTTCCGCTCCAGCACACTGATATACGTAATGACTCCGATCATAATTGAAGATACGACCAGTGAAATCGCCACAAAGGCAATCAGCACATAACTGATAGTATTGATGATATCTGTCACCGATGACATCAGAGTTCCCACTACATCCGTGTAGGAAATCACCTGTTCATCCTTGCCGGCTTTCTCCATCTTCTTGTTATAACGATCCAGATAATCCACTACCTGTTCCTTACTTTCAAAATCTTTAGGATAAATGTCAATCTCGCTTGGTTTTGCGAAGTCAGCATATCCTAATTTCTGCAGATTGCTGTCATACGTTGCACTCGCCGTTCCGCTCATAGACATCATAAGTTCTGTCAGATCATCCTCCGTCATATTGAACTGAAATGCCTTTGCAAATGCATCTGTATCGATCTTCATCGCATCTGGCATGACACTCTGGAGATTCTGTCCGATCTGTGTCATGGCAGATTCCATTACTTTACCCATACCGGAAGACATCTGTCCGATGATCTGCTCCATGGCCGACGAGATCTGTGTCTCAAGTGCATTTCCAAAAGATTTCGCATACGCTCTCATTGCCTGCTTCATGTAAGCATTCATCCCGGATGAAAGCTGGCTTTCCAGACTCTTCATGTCCAGTGTCTCTGAAAGACCGTTACTCAGCCGCTGTTTTCCATCTGCCGTTCCGAGATAAGCTGCAAAGTTCTCACCCATCTTTGTCACATCTGCATATCCTTTTTCCTGTGCATAGCTTAAATATCCAGCCGCAAGTTCCTGCGCCATTGCCTGCAGATCCGCTTCCGATATCTCAATATCCACATCTTTATACAGGTCATTCACCCAGTCTGTTATGATCTGCTTTGCTTCTGCCGTCTGTAAATACTGGCGGAAATATGTTCCGTACTGGTCCGCACTGATATCTCCGATTCCCTGATCCTTTACGTATTTTTCAAACCCCTGCATGATATCTGTCAGAAGCTTCTGTACCTTTTCTTCTGTAATGGTTACTTTTCCACTCTCCTTTAGAATCTTTGAAAAATACTTTTTCATGATCTGCTTTGCACCATCTGTTTTCAGATATTCCGAGAAGTTATCTCCCAGATGCGAATAATCTGCTTCCGGATGCGTCTTCGCATATGCCTGATACCCTTCCATCAATGAAACAGCCATCTTCTGCATTCCGCCCGGTTTCACCTTGACATCCAGCCCCGACAGCATATCTCCCAGACCTGCCGACGGAAGCCCCGACAGATTCAGATCCACCTGATCCAGATTCACAAGTCCGGATAAATTCAACGTATTGCCATCCAGCTTAAATGCATCCTGCAGATTCACTGCTTTCGAAAAGTCCAGTGAATTTCCGAGACTTCCTGCAAGGTCTGTATCTCCCATGCCGAATGCTTTCTGAAGTGCGTCTTCATCTACGCTGAATAACGAGTTCATATCCAGACCATTATCTCCGGAATCTTCACCGAATTTCTCTCCGGTAAATACATTGATATCCGGACTGGCTTTTTGTTGTTTTACGATCTCACTGTTTTTTGCTTCTTCTGCGACATGCGTCATAAGCGAATATGGATAACCGATTCCCATATTCAGTGCAGTTGCCTTCGAACCTTCTGCCGGCTGCACGATTCCGACAATCTTAATATCCTCTCCGTCTGCCACCAGTTTTTTCATATATTCTGCATTATCACTTTTATCTTTCCAGACTTTATACTGGCTGTCATATTCATAATAGTCTGCCTGATTCACAAGCTTAAACTTCTTGTTCAGAATATCTTTATAGGTGTATGTTCCCAGTGAAGACGGTGTCTTGATCTCTTCTTCACTTGCAAAAGCTTTGATCATATCATCCAGTTCCATCTGATCTCTGAGGCCAAGTGTATATAGAAGGAAATCACTCATCCCGCCGTCCTGACTTAATACCAGTACGCATTCATTATATTTTTTCGGCCATCTTCCCGCCTTGACATCATACTGCTTCTCGTACAGACTTGTGTTCTTTGGCATGCGGTAGAACACATTTGTACTCATCATGGATGACATCATACTGTTGGCACCGGAATCTGCTCCGATTCCAATGGATGAAAATGATTTGTCCGGGTGTACCTGTCTGACACCATCCGAATCCTCTCTGTATATCTGCGGATCCACATCATAATCATACTCCACGGCATTTGTATAGGATTTTAACGCATCATTATCCTTTTCCAGATGTTTTTTCAATGATTTAAGGTCATTGGTATTCATCTTGGAGAACATATTTGTAACCATCTCCATGACTTTTACCTGACCATCTTTGTTCTTCTTACCGGACGAGTCTTTGCTCTTATCATCCGTTCCGGTATTTCCAACCATCATGGAGGTAATGTCAAATCCCGTACTTTGGATCTGTAGTGGATATTCCGACAACGTCTCTTCCTCGATTGACTGGATATAGCCGTTCACTCCATTAGAGAGTGCCAGAATCAGCGCAATTCCTATGATACCGATAGAACCCGCAAAGGATGTCAGTAATGTCCTTGCTTTCTTCGTCTTTAGATTATTAAAGCTAAGAGCCAGAGCCGTCAAAAAAGACATGGAAGATTTTCCCATATTCTTATGTTCCGGTTCTTTTAATGTCTGCTCATCCACAATGTATTCGTCCGTATCTGAACGTATCTTCCCATCCCGCAAATTCACGATCCTGGTCGCATATTCTTCTGCCAGTTCCGGATTGTGTGTAACCATAACAACCAGCCGGTCTTTGGCTACTTCTTTCAGAAGATCCATGACCTGGATACTGGTATCACTGTCCAGTGCTCCCGTCGGTTCATCCGCCAGCAGGATATCCGGATCATTCACCAGTGCCCTTGCTATCGCCACTCTCTGCATCTGGCCGCCGGACATCTGGCTTGGTCTTTTGTGAAGTTGTTCTCCAAGTCCTACTTTTTTCAGCGCATCAATGGCACGTTTTCTTCTCTCTTCTTTTCCGATTCCAGAAATTGTAAGTGCAAGTTCTACGTTAGACAACACCGTCTGATGCGGGATCAGATTATAACTCTGAAATACGAATCCGATCGTATGATTCCGGTATGAATCCCAGTCTCTGTCCTTATATTTCTTCGTAGATATTCCGTTGATGATCAGGTCGCCGCTGTCATAACGGTCCAGTCCTCCGATAATATTCAGAAGCGTAGTCTTTCCCGATCCACTGGGACCTAGAATTGCCACGAATTCATTATCTCTTAAGTTCAGGCTCACGTCATCCAGCGCCTTCTGTACCAGATTACCGGTCCTATATTCTTTACAAATATGCTGTATCTGAAGCATGTATTCTTTTTCTCCTTCTTCCATCTGTTATTTTTTTACAGACATCTGTTATTATTATACAGAAATATTTTATAAAATCCGTATTTTTATACTTTTTTAATCTTTGCTTTTTATTTAGAAATATATCCGCTAATCACAGTCTGATTTTTATCTGTATATAGCATCGCAGATGTTAACCTTTCCACCAAATACAGTTGACTTTTATTTCCCGTCATGTTAACCTTTTGTCTATATCAGTTAACAAGTGATTTATATTACACACAAAGGAAGGTAACACCATGATTTCAGAAGTTCATACACACGAAGATCCTATATTGACACGCGAAGAGGCCATCGAGATTTTAAACACTCCGGACGACCAGTTAGATGCTCTCATCGAACGTGCCGGAATCCTCCGTAAAAAATATAAAGGAAACCACGTCAGCATTCATATTCTGACCAATGTCCGCAGTGGTAACTGCTCTCAGGACTGCGCTTACTGTGCGCAATCCTGTCGCTCTAATGCAGACATCGACACTTATAAATGGGTAGAAGACGAAAAATTATACAATGATAATGATTTTGTAAATGAACATCATCTTCCCCGCCACTGTATCGGATTAAGCGGCATGGGATTCACAGATGCAGAGATCGAACAGCTTGCCGGACGTATCCGCAAGATGAAAGAAACCGGAACCCATCTCTGCTGCTCCATCGGATTCTTAACCGAAAAACAGGCAAAAATGTTAAAAGACGCCGGACTTGACCGTATCAATCATAATCTGAACAGCAGCCGTAATTATTACAGTCACATCTGCACCACACACACTTTTGACCAGCGTGTGGAAAATATACATATGCTTCAGAGACTCGGTTTCGAGATCTGCAGCGGTGGAATCATCGGTATGGGCGAAAGCAAAGAAGACGTTGTAGATATGCTTTTGGAACTGAAAGAAATTAATCCGGAAGCTCTCCCGATCAACTTCCTGCTGCCGATTCCGGGTACTCCTCTTGGCGATCAGGATATCTCGGGACTGACTTATGAATATGGCATAAAGGTGCTCTGTCTCGCAAGACTTCTGGTTCCGCAGTCAGACATCCGCTGTGCGGCAGGACGTGAAGTGTATTTCAAAGGACATGAAAAGGAATTGTTAAGTGTTGTAGATTCCATCTTTGCCTCCGGATATCTTACCGCAGGTGGTCAGGGTATTAAAGATACTATTCAGACGATAACAGATGCGGGATTCACTTATGAGATAGAGTCTGCATAAATTGTTATTCTCAGGTTAATAGATACACTTCCGGTCTCACAATAGTTACGGGGATTCTATTAATTCACTACAGCGTTAGCTACCCGGACCAGAATAAAAGTTGGACAGGAATGCTTTTCCAACTTTTATTCCGGTCCGGGTAGCTAGCTTAGTGAATTAAGTAGAAACTACATCTGCTTCCTCACCACCATATACTCATCCCCATTCCGATAATAAGGGCACTGATAATGCTGGTCTGAAATAAGACGCATATATTCATCTTCATCCATATTGATATCGCACATATAACTTTCGTAATCTTCGTCGTATGTATAATAAGTGCAGCTTTCGCAACTATTCTGAGCCATTATAATTCCCCTTTTCTTAATTTGATAATTGAGTTTTTACATTATTGCATAATTTTTTTCATTATGATCTGTTTCCCATCGATTATAGCATATTTCTTGGTACTGTACGAAAAAAAAGCATAAACATTGCGATTACGGGTTGCCCAAGATTTGTTATCCATGCTATATTTTATGTGATATTTTTATCAAAGTAATCACACAAAGAAAAAGTACTAAAGGAAAGGGTTATTATGGATTCAATGTTTAACACTCCACAGGAAGTTGTGCAGGCCAACATGAATGGCGCTGTAAAAAAAGCTACAACTTCTAAAAAGAAAGTTTTTTTCATGGGAATCATGGCTGGTGTCTGCATCGCGCTTGGCGCACAGTCCAGTAATGTTGCCATGCATGATATTGCAAATGTCGGTCTTGCACGTCTGGTTGCCGGCTGCGTCTTCCCGGTCGGTCTGATGATGATCGTCTTTATCGGAGGCGAATTGTTCACCGGTGACTGTATGATGACAATGGCCTGTATTAAGAAAAAAATTAGTGTAGCTGCACTCATACGGACACTGGTTATCGTTTATATCGGTAATATGGTTGGTGCTGTTGCTCTGGCATATCTGGTATATCTGTCCGGACAATATAATTATACCAGCGGCGCTCTTGGGGCATTTACGATCAAAGTTGCTCTTGGAAAGGTCAGCTTATCTTTCCTTCCTGCTCTGATTTCCGGAATCTTATGTAACATTCTGGTATGCGCTGCAGTATTGATGGCTTCTACCGCGAAAGATATAGCAGGAAAATCACTTGCTATTTTTTTCCCGATCATGGCATTCGTTGTATCCGGCTTCGAACACTGCGTTGCAAATATGTATTATATTCCGGCCGGAATCTTTGCTTCTATGAATCCGGATTATGTTGCAAAAGCGAAAGAATTATATGGTATCACCGGCAGTCAGATTGCTGCTTTAAACTGGGGAAACTTCTTCACCGTCAATCTTCTTCCTGTTACAATCGGTAACATTATCGGTGGCGGATTTATCATCGGCGGATTATTCTTCTATCTGCACGGAAAGAACTGTAAATAAAGGCTTGACGGAATCGTGGATCTTCTGACGATCATTCCCGCTTTCTTCCTTTCCGGATTTGTTATCTTTCGGATGCTGCGTGTAGCATGTCTACACTTCTTACCGTAGGCTATGGTGACATTTACCCAATCACAACTCTGGGACGTATAATGGCAATCTGCATCGCTTATCTGGGGGTTGGTGTCGTTGCTATTCCTACCGGTATTATCAACGCCGGTTTCGTTGAACAATATCAGCGAAAAAGCAATATTTCCGATCTCAAAGATATGGATATAAAAGAAAATACATTCTACGGTTAAATGATATTATGATCATACGCGCAGAAGGCCTGGATAGTTGATACGCTATCCAGACCTTCTATTCTTTTCATCATTTTCTATTCCTGAACCAATCTAGTAATCTTTCCCGGCTCTTATAAGTTTTATTTTTCCAATTCCCGGATCATTTCTACAAGCTTCTCTGCAGTTGCTTCAATTCCAAGCCTGGAACTGTTAATACACAGATCGTACTCATATGGCCTTCCCCAGTTTCTGCCGGTATAATAGTCGTAATAAGCTTTTCTGTCTTTGTCCTTTTTTCTTACCATGGCTGTTGCAGACTTTTCATCTATAGACAACTGTTCCATCTTTCTCTTCACACGCCATTCAAACGGGGCTGCAATAAACAGACTAATATGATCAATCTTTGCTTGTTCCAATATATAGTCCGCACAGCGTCCGACAAATACACAATCTCCTTTTTCTGCAAGTTCTCGTATGATCGAATTATATGCCAGATGCAAAGCATCATTCGCCGTCATTCCATTCAGTTCCTGGTTCGGCACATCATACCATACCTCATGCAGCCACGGATTACGCTTTTTCTCATCTGCTTTTTCCAGCACATCTTTTGGCATCGCTATGATCTTCTCTGCTGCCCTGTCTATTAAATCTCTGTCATATAATTCCAGTCCAAGCTTTTCTGCAACTTTTCTTCCGATTTCGTGGCCACCGCTTCCAAATTCTCTTCCGATACATATAATCATAAGCTTTTCCTCCTTTGTAAGTACCGATTCTCTCGTTTATCTTAAATATAGCTCTTTTCACTGTATTTTTAAACCAACAATCTGAAGGAAATGTCTATTATCAAAATCTTCTTTGCCCGATCTGCATATTTTCTATTTTTTTCTCACAAGCTTCACAACCGTCTCAATATGATCACAAAACGGAAAATTATCCACCGGCTGGATCTTCACAGCCTGGTATCCATGTCTGGTCAGATATTTTAAATCTCTCGCCAGTGTCTCCGGATTGCAGGACACATAGACCACTCTCTTTGGGCCAAGCTTTATCACAGAAGAAAGGAATTTCTCATCACTTCCGGCTCTCGGCGGATCCATGAATACGACGTCTGCTTTTTGGTTCTTCGAAGCCATATCTACCATGAATCTTCCCGCATCACCTGCATAGATCTCGGCATTTGTGATGCCATTTTCTTTTGCATTGATTCTTGCGTCTTTTACCGCATCTTTGTTCAGTTCTACTCCGATCACTTTCTTCGCATTCTTAGCCGCGATCAGACCAATTGTACCGGTTCCGCAGTATGCATCGATCACTGTCTCTTTTCCGGTCAGTTCCGCATAGTCCATGGCTGTATTATAGAGAACTTCTGTCTGCACCGGATTTACCTGATAGAACGATTTTGGAGAAATGCGGAATGTACATCCGCATAACTTGTCTTTGATAAATCCCGGTCCGTAGATCGGCTTTTCCTTTTCTCCCAGTACCATACTGGTCTGCTTGTTATTCACATTCAGTACTACGGTTGTGATCTCCGGATGCACTTTTCTCAAAGCCTTCACAAAGTTATTCTTTGATGGCAGGATCGGTGAGCCCAGTACCAGCACCACCATGATCTCACCAGTTTCAAATCCTCTGCGGACCAGCACATGTCTTAAAAGCCCATATCCGGTATCTTCGTTGTATGTCTTAATCTTAAAAGACGGCAGAAGTTCACGGATCGTGCGGATGATCTCCTGACTCTTCTTATCTTCGATCAGACACTCTTCCACTGCGATCACACGGTGCGTTCCTTCTGCATAAATGCCGGATATGACATTGCCCTTCTTGTCACGGTCAAATACCGCATGTACTTTATTTCTGTAAAAATATGGATGTTCCATGCCAATGATCGGGCTGACTTTGCAGAATCCGCCTAACAGCTGTTCTTCCTGCTTCTGCTTTCTTTTCAGCTGTTCTTTATACGGCATCTTCTGGAACTGGCAACCGCCACATTTTTTATCAATCTTACATGCAGATTCATTCTTTGTCTGCTTTCCGTCTTTCTGTTTCTTATTTTGTATCTTACTCTTCTGCCCGGATTGCCCAGCGCATTTTCGTGCATTTCGCACGGCTGTTGCGGAAGCATTCTTCTTTGGACGGTCGGATGACGTCTTTTGCGATCTCACTGTACAGTCCCTCCTTTTTCCATTGCTTGAATGATTTCTTTACAAGACGGTCCTCTCCGGAATGGAATGTGAGGATTGCAACTTTTCCGCCCGGCTTTAATACACCCGGCAGCTTATCCAGGAAATCATACAATACTTCAAACTCATTATTCACATCAATACGAAGTGCCTGGAATACTCGCTGGCTGGATTTCCGTACTGCTTCTTTTCTTTCTTTTTCCGGGATAAATGCAAGTGTCTCTTCGATCACCTGATGAAGTCCCGTTGTTGTCTCGATCTTGCCGCCTTTGCGGATCTTCTCTGTGATTGCTTCTGCGATTTCTTCTGCATATGGCTCATCCGAATTTTCAATCAACATGCCGGTAAGCTCTTCTTTGGAAATATCCCGCAGTCTTTCTGCTGCGCTGATTCCTTTTTCCGGATTCATACGCAGATCTAAAGGTCCCTCTGCCTTGAATGTAAAACCACGGTCCGGATTGTCAATCTGCATAGATGACACACCCAGATCTGCCAGTACGAAATCAAACTTTCCGGCCTCTTCTGCCACTTTATCGATATTTGCGAAATTCTCAAGCTTTACCGTAAGGATATCCGGCCCGAATCCCTTTTCTTCCAGTCGTTTCTTTGTCTTCGCCGATTCGATCGGGTCTACATCCAGACCATAGATATGCCCTTCTCCCTGCAGTTTTTCCAGCATCTTCGACGTATGACCGCCGTATCCCAATGTTGCATCCAATCCCTGCTGTCCCGGCTGAATATCAAAAAAGTCCAGAATCTCATTCACACAGATAGAAATATGCATCCCCGCCGGTGTTCCGCCTTTCTTGATGACTTTGGAAATGGTATCTGCATACTTTTCCGGATTCAGCTCTTTGTATTTTTCTTTATAATTTCTCGGATGTGTTCCGGAATACCGGACTCTCCGTTTATGTTTCTTCTCCTGATTTTCCTGATTCTCCATAATCTCTCTCCCATTTTGTCAGTTGTTCCGGTATATCTACATCCCGAAGTTCTGATTCTTCTGTTTCGCAGAGCAGCACATCATCCATATGTGCTCCGATGATCTGTTTCCCGCCCTTGTCGCCGGAAAGCCTGCTAAGTTCATCAAAAAAGCATCGATCCCACAATACAGGATTTCCCATTTTGCCCTTTCGCCCGGCACATACGATCTTTCCAGGATATTTCTTACCTATATCAAGCATACGGGCAAATGTTGCGGCTGTCAATCCCGGCTGGTCACATACAATGAACATTGCACCTTTTAATTCTGGATTTTCTTCCAGTGCTTTCTGTAGTCCTAATCTCAGGGAATGTGAGATTCCAAGATCCGGTTCCCAGTTCTCCACTACCAACATACCCTGTGCTTCTGCTGCACGTTCTATCTCTTCGAATCTCGTCACCGCTACCTGTATACATAACGGAAATGCCCGCATCTTACGAAGGGTATGTTCGAACATTCTTCCCCCGTCCAGTTCTTCTAACAGCTTATTACTGCCATATCTGCTTGACTTTCCTGCTGCCAGAAGGATCATTGCATAATCCTTATCCGCCAGACGTGCTTCTGTCGCCCGCACTACAGAACTGCCGATCTTATTCGCCTTATCCGAAATCAGGTAACACAATTTTCTGTCTTTTCTTGGATCTACATCTCCGATCTTCAGACCTTTTTTCACCTGCACACCTTCCTGCAGCATGCCTCGGATCACACCGTCCAGCTGGGAATATACAGGTTTTCCTCCTGTTACGGCAAGAAGCTGTCCCTTCTTTACAATATCTCCGATCTGTGCCTTTGGCTCCATTCGGCCATTGCCAGACGCACGGATCAGGCGCTCCAGCGCATAACCGCCCACATATCCAGGGACGCCGGTATTCGGAATCGGCTGTCCGTCATAGATGATATCCGCAAGCGTCTCACCACGCATCGTTTCTATCACAGCATGAACATCTTTTCCCGCAGTAAATCCCGGACCGAGACCGATCACATACGGTGCATCCGTCCGTCTGGTCCCCATATTTTTCTTTGCAAGGATGGCATCCACAAGTAGATCCGGGTGAAATTCCTTGCAGATCTCGGCTTTCGGATCTACGATCACGGCAATCTTATTTTCTTCCAGTACAGCCAACGCTTCCTGATAACTCCGGACAAGGATTCCTTCTATCCCTTCCACTTTTGCCCTGCCTTCATAAACGGCTCTGGACATCGCCACTTCCCTTCTTACGGTAAGCGGCACTGCAATATCCGTCATGATCACCTGAAAGCCCGCCCGATAAAGCGCTACACCCACGCCGGTAGCCAGGTCTCCGGATCCCCGGACCAATGCCTTTTTCTTATTTTTATAAATTTCTGACATATCTACCATCTTTCTTCCAGCGGAATCAGGTCCGATGTTACGTGGACTTTGCTGATCTGTCTTGAAAACTCTGTATCTTTTGTATTCTTCTCTGATATATACTTCTCTGACAGCTTCTTTTCAATATCTTCCGCAAGCTGCATTGCCATCTGTTTTTCTTCCTCTGTATCAGCCTGATTCAGTATAACCTGATATTCCATCTCATCCGTCACACATTTGCGTCCTGCACTCCGACTTACCGCAAGTGTCATGATATCTTCTGGACGCAAAATATCTTCCCCTGTCTTTCCAAGAATTTTCTCCACTTCTCCGATACGAAAACATACATCCTTTATCTTTTTTCCAATCGCACGCATCCCATAGACATTCAGAACTATGCCCGTTTTCTCACAGATCACCGGCTCATGTTCTGCAGGAGCTTTCACTGGAAAATGCTTTGCCCCGTCCGCTTCCAGAAGCAAAAGTACAGGTTCCCGGCTTACTTCTTCCAGAAACTCCTTCTGAAATGATGCAAGCTTTCCTTTCCGTATCTCACGCCCCATCCACACAGCTTCGTAATCCGACAGCTTCTTCCAGAACATTTTCATCGATGGCTCTCCCAGAAAATATTCCGCATTTGTTTTTTGTATATGCGTCGTTGTTGAGACCGCGCATGGAATCCTTCCATCCGAATTTTCCATACACTCCCGGAGCATTGCACGGATCACCGTTGTCTTTCCGCCGCCCCCTACGACCGATACTATCTTATGAAAATCTTCTTTATAAATTCCAACAGCCTGGCATAAACTGCCAGGCTCTTTCCATTCACCATTCGTATAACTTTTTATCATATATGAATTATTTCTCAGCTTTCTTTTGTGTTCTCGGAAGTGTTAAGTTTAACACAATTGCTACGATCGTTGCAAGTACCACCGGTGATTTTCCAAAGATCGTCGTTACCCATTCCGGGAACTGTGCCAGAGACGCATTTGCTTGTGTCACACCCATTCCGACTGCAACCGCAAGTCCTACTACTGTTGTATTGCGGAAATCCATCGGCTCCGTTGTGATCAGTTTGATACCTGTCATTGTGATCGATGCAAATACCGAGATTGTCGCACCGCCGAGTACACAGTAAGGAATCGTTGTCAGTAAAGAAGAAAACTTCGGAATCAGTCCTGCTGCCAGTAAGATCACGGCGGCCATTCCCATTACCACACGGCTGACTACCTTCGTTGTAGATACAATACCTACATTCTGGCTGTATGTTGCCGTCGGAAGTCCACCGAAGAATGCACAGATAATATTACTGATACCATAGCCCACGATTCCACCTGTCAGTTCTTCGTCTGTCGGCATACGGTCCATAGAACCTGTTGTCGTTGCAGAGAAGTCTCCGATTGCCTGTACCGCATTGATTGCGAACAGGATTCCAATTGCCACACATGCGGAAGGCTCGAATTTGATACCAAAATGCATTGGCTTTGGAAGTTGGAAGAATGATGCCTGTGCAACCGATGAAAAATCTATCATTCCAAAGAATAATGCCACAATATATCCTCCAATGATTCCGATCAGAATCGATGCCAGTTTCCACACACCTTTTCCATAATGGTTCAATACCGTAACGATCACAAGGGTAATCAGTGCTACCAGCCAGTTCTGCCATGCACCGTATGATTTACTGCTTGCACCGCCTGCCATATAGTTGATTGCCGTCGGATACAGAGACAGTCCAATAGAAAATACAACCGTTCCGGTAATCAGCGGCGGGAAAAATTTACGGATTCTCTTAATATTCAGTCCGACTAACAATGCGATCACACCACCAACGATCTGTGCTCCCAGAATCGTTGCAATGTCAAAATCTGCTGCGATTGCCTGCATACTCGGAACATATGCGAAACTGATTCCCATCATCACCGGAAGCGCCGATCCGATGCGGAAACTTTTTGTCTTTATAAAAGGAAATAACTGCAATAATGTAGTCAGTGCCGACATCACCAGTGCAGCCTGTATTAAAATAACGGAATCTTCCTGCGAAAGCCCTGCCACACCTGCAACAATGATCGATGGTGTTACACATCCGACGATCATCGCAAGCACATGCTGGATTGCAAGCGGCAGTGCCTGTCCGATAGAAGGTTTCCCATAAAAATCAAATAATGCCTGATCCATCTGTTTTGCTTCTTTTGTACTCATACATATCCTCCCGTGTACATTCTGCTCTCATATTTTCAACCTTAAATATTATATATTTTTCTGCTTTTTTTGGGTAGACCTGTAGTTATTGAATGTTTTAATGAAACCTTATAAGCTGTGGTTATCAGAGCTATTACATTCCATTATACACACATTACATTTTATCATGATAAAGTGCTAAAATTCATGATACAATGATAAATAGAGATTAAAGACAAACGGAGGAATGAACAATGGGAATTTTGTCTAATATTGAACCAAAAGAAGTATTTCAGTACTTCGAAGAATTAAGTATGGTACCAAGAAGTACCTTCCACACAAAAAAGATCAGTGATTTTTGTGTAGAATTTGCGAAAGCACACAATCTGGAATATATCCAGGATGAAATGAACAACGTTATCATCAAAAAACCTGGTACTGCCGGATATGAAGACAGTGATCCGGTCATCATCCAGGGACATCTGGACATGGTTGCTACAAAGACAACCGACAGCGATCACGATTTCGAGAATGATCCATTAGACCTTTTTGTAGATGGTGATCTGATTGGGGCAAAGAACACCACTCTCGGCGGTGACGACGGTATCGCAGTCGCTTATGCTATGGCAATTCTTGCCAGCACAGATATCCCGCATCCACCGATCGAGGCTGTATTTACAGTTGATGAAGAGATCGGTATGGGCGGTGCACATCACCTCGATACATCCGTATTAAAAGGAAAGATCTGCCTGAACATCGACTCTGAGATTGAAGGCGTTATGACAGTCGGATGTGCCGGCGGATACATTTATGATACTTTTATCCCGATCGAATGGAGTGAAGAAAGCGGAACCAAGATGACAATCTCCCTTTCCAATCTGCAGGGCGGACATTCCGGTGCCGAGATTCAGAAGCAGCTCGGAAATGCACATAAGATCATGGGACGTGTTTTGTATGCACTTGCAAAAGATTACGACTTTAACATCGTAAGTACAAACGGCGGAAATGCGGCAAACGTAATCGCACAGTACAATACGACTGAGATCATCGCAGATCCTGCACAGGCTCAGGATATCATAGATGCTGTTGCCGGACTGGAACAGACTATCTACGCTGAATTTGCCGGACAGGAACCTACTTTATCTCTGAAAGCAGTTTCCGATGGCGAGACGACCTTAAAGGCCTTTGATGCAGATACTACTTCACATGTAATCGGATTCCTTTATGGAGCGATCGACGGTGTACAGTGCTATGACCGTGCATTCCCTACCGCTGTAGAATCTTCCCTGAACACAGGTATTGTTGAGACTACTGAAGACACTGTAAAGATTAAATTCCAGGTTCGAAGCTCTGTCGCTACCAAGTTAGATGATATGCAGAACAAACTGGATCTTGCAACGGATCTTGCAAGCGCATCCCGTGAGATTTCCGGTGAATATCCGGCATGGAGCTACAATGCCGATTCTGTGATCCGTCCTAAGGCAATCGAACTTTATAAAGAAATGTTCGGAAAAGAACCTACTGTTGAGACAACTCACGGCGGACTGGAATGTGGAATCTTATACGGCAAGAAGAATGATCTTGATATCATTTCTTTCGGTCCGGATCTTACAGGTGTGCATACATATAATGAACGTGTACATATCGCATCTACACAGCGTATGTGGAACTACCTGAAAGAACTTTTAAAAGCATGTAAATAAACATAAAAATACAGAGACTTTTGAGGGATTACTTCAATCCTTTTAAAAGTCTCTGCGTTTTTGTTATGTTCTATTACTTCTTCTACTTCATTATATCTGACATTCTAAGAACCGGACGGAATTCTCACAATCAGCTTCTCCTCATCATTTTCCATTATTGTCAGCACCGGTACATGCTTTTTACGAAGCGCATGTACTACCGGATAAGTCGAAAAGACATTTCCATTCACACATACCGCCTCCGGTTTGTATTTCAGAATTTCCTTTACCTGTACTTTTATCCGCTTCTTCCATTCCTGCTTTTCCATCAAAACTTCTCCATAGATTCCATCTGTCTCCATCTCCGGCGGCTCTGACAGCGGCATCTTATGTACCGTTACATTCTTCATTTCCGGAAGCATATGCAGAAGTTCTTTCACTTCTTCATCACATGTTCCGTAACAGACAATACACGGCGCTTCTACATACTCTTTGAGGCTGATTTCACACGCTTTTACCGCATCCTCCAGATTCTCTGTCGACATCAGAAAGCCGCCTTTATGACAGAATCCTGCTCCTGAAAGTCCGGTTGCTTTCTGTAATGCTTCTCCATCCAGCCCAAGCCAGGCTTCTGGAAACGCACATTTATAATTCATGGAAAATTCTTTTTTCTGTGGCTGAATGCAATATCCTCCGCGATTTGACGGGAAAATCACAAATGCAATCTCCGTCTCTGACAGCCGTTTCTGGCATGGAACAAATTCCGGAAGAATCAGGATTCTTTCATCACATTTTCCCTCTTCTACTGCATCATCATGTGCCTCCAAAATCTCTTCTATCTTCCTGTCCGCCCTTTCATTTCCACGGAATCTCTCGAACTTGCTTTCCAGTATCATTCCAGCCATACTGACTGCATGAAAGAATGCATCATCATGATTTCCTTTTGCATCCCATGCCGGATTAAAACTTCCGATCAGCGAAGCCAGTTCATTCTTCTCACCGGTATTATCATTCTGATCGAGAGGCTGGACAAAGGATTCATCAAATTTTTCTGCCAGTTCTTCTCCAAGAATCTCCGTTCCTAACTCTTCCCACAAAAGTCCGAATGCCGCATATGGAATCCCGTTTTCCCTGACACGGCTGTCCTTCTGATGATGGTCATATGCTCCCCGTCCGATGTCAAATACAATACCGTCATACTCTTCCGGCACCTGATTTCCCCTTGTAATCTGAATTTCCGGGTTCAGATATAATAACAAGGCCGATGAAAATATATCATCTGCATGAAATTTTCCCCCGTGAGTAAATGCTTTTGCATCTTTCTGTCTGATCTTATTCAATAAATTTTCTTGATTCATAGTTTCTGTTCCTTCTTTGAAAAAGGCAGTTTTTCAACATGTAAGTTCTGAAAAACCACCTTTTTATCATTCTTTATTATATTATTTTGCCAGGTATACGTCTGTATTCTCTGTGTCAGAAGCAGATACCTCTGCATGGTTATTTACATAAATACTGATCTGATTTCCCTGGACTTTTCTTCCTGTATCTTCCGCTGTAAATACATGTCCTCCGATAATCACCTTGGTTCCATATGGAATTACATTCGGATCAGTTGCGATTGTCTTTCCTTCTGCAACAGGTGTTCCCGATGCCGTAACTTTAGATGCTTTATCGCAGCAGATCTCGCAAGGACAATAATATGTAATCTGGAAATTTTCAAGTTTCTGTCCATACATGTCCTCTGTTGCATTGGCCTTTTCAATTCCGCCGCCTGTAAGAGAATAATCATCTTTCAGGATACGTGTTGCCCATACTGCATTTTTGGTATTGACTTTTCCTTCGATAATTCCGAGTTTCGTACTTGCAGCCTCTATCGTCCTGCCATCTCCTGCATACATGACCACATGATATACATACCCTTCTTTAGCATAGAAGATCAGATCTCCCGGCTGGGCATCTTCTACAGGAATCTTCGTTCCATACTGGCTTTGATCTTCTGCTACTCTTGGAAGGCTGTATCCATACTGTTTATAAATCTGCTGTACGAATCCAGAGCAGTCTGCACCGTCCGTCAGGCTTGTACCACCCCACACATATGGATTACCGATAAACTGTGACGCAAATTCCAGCATGGATTCCCGAATTTCTCCACTTGGCGATCCCTCTTTTACAGAAGTCAGTGTATAATATAATGCCTGATTTTCTTCTGGTTTTACCGTTTCTTTTGCTGTCTGATATTTATCCTCACCATTCGCTTCAATCTGCTTTTTTGTTTCATCACTGAAGTCCAGATACTTCTGTTCCACAAAGCCTCTGACTGTGACATCGTGCTCTGTACATCTGCCAGAACAACCGACGGCGTACCTACGACAAGTCCAAATGCAAGCAACCCTGCAAGCGTTTTTGTTCCTAATCTTTTTGCGACTTTTACGTTTCTCAGTTTCAAAAATCTGGCTCCTTCCATATATATTTGCATTCATACATCTGTATGGTATAAACAAGATTCTTCCTTTTTTATTCTGGTATAGATTCGTATACACTGATTTTTATTATACGCCCTTCATTTTAAAAATTCCACCCTTGTTATTATCCTATTTCTATCAACTACTCAAATATTTTGCTCAATCTTTTCACTGTTGGACATTTTGTTCAAGCAACAATAAAATCCGCCTGGGTAAGCTTAAATCCTTTTCCCAGACGGATTTCCTGTTTTGTCTTATTTTCTTTCGTCGTTCCTTACATATCCAGAGGATATTTTGCAGTCAGCTCTGCAACCATTCCTTTGACTTTTTCAATGTTATCTTCACTCTGAAGTACGAGTGCGATACACTCTGCGATCATATCCATGTCGTCTTCTTTTAATCCTCTTGTTGTAACCGCCGGTGTTCCAAGTCTGACACCGCTTGTCACGAACGGTGATCTTGGATCGTTCGGTACCGTATTTTTGTTACATGTGATGTGTGCGGCATCCAGACGTTTTTCCAGTTCTTTACCGGTCACATCTTCTCCTCTTAAATCAATCAGCATCAGATGATTATCTGTTCCTCCGGATACAATCTTCACTCCACGGTCCATCAGTCCCTTACTGAGTGCCTGTGCATTTTTGATGATCTGTTTCTGATATTCTGCGAATTCAGGCTCCAGGGCTTCTTTGAAGCATACCGCTTTTCCTGCGATCACGTGTTCCAGTGGTCCTCCCTGGATTCCAGGGAATACAGCTTTATTAAAGTTGAATTTATCTGCTGCTTCCTGATTACAGAGGATCAGACCGCCTCTTGGTCCGCGCAGTGTCTTATGTGTCGTCGTTGTTGTGACATCTGCGTACGGGATCGGGCTTGGATGAAGTCCTGCTGCAACAAGTCCTGCGATATGGGCCATATCAACCATCAGGTATGCTCCTACTTCATCCGCGATCTCACGGAATTTTTTGAAATCAATGATTCTTGCATAAGCACTTGCTCCCGCAATGATCATCTTTGGTTTTTCTTTTACTGCGATCTCACGTACCTTATCATAATCGATCACACCCTCGTCGTTCACTCCGTATGATACGACGTTGAAATATTTACCGGAAATATTAACCGGAGAACCATGTGTCAGATGTCCGCCATGATCCAGGTTCATACCCATGACTTTGTCTCCAGGCTCCAGCATTGCAAAGAATACTGCCAGATTTGCCTGTGCTCCGGAATGTGGCTGTACATTGGCATAATCACAGCCAAATAACTTCTTTGCTCTTTCTCTTGCAAGATCTTCCACTACATCCACACACTGACATCCACCATAGTAACGTTTGCCCGGATAGCCTTCTGCGTATTTATTTGTAAGCGGACTTCCCATTGCTGCCATGACTGCTTTGCTTACCCAGTTCTCCGATGCGATCAGCTCCAGATGCGAATTCTGTCTCTCCATCTCGGCCTGAATGGCGTCTGCAATTTCACTGTCTGCTTTTTTAATTTCATCAAATGCATACATATTTGAGTCCTCCTGGTTTGTTAAAAATTTGATTTATTTAACATGATATCACTTTACCACGGTGAATGCCAGTGTTTTTTGTAAAAAAAGAGGAAACCTCTGATGAAATTAATCATCAAAGGTCTCCTTTAATTTATCCATAAATCCTTTTTTCTTTTTGCCTTTATGTTCGTGCTCTTCCGCTTTTTCAGATTTCTCTGCTCCGAGGGAATTGCCGGTCAGCTCATCGAATTTACGCAGTGCTTCTTTTGCTTCAGCACTTAAGTGTTCCGGTGTCTGGACCACAAGTGTCACATAATGATCGCCTCGAACCTGTGCATTTCGAAGAGATGGAACTCCTTTACCTTTCAGACGTACTTTTGTATCTGTCTTGGTTCCCGGTTTTACCGTGTAGATCACTTCTCCATCTACCGTCTTGATACGGATATCCGCACCAAGTGCTGCCTGTGCAAATGTAATCGGTACCGTTGAGAAGATGTGCATATCCTGACGCTGGAAGATTGGATGTCTTGATACCACAACCTCCACCAGAAGATCTCCTCTTGGTCCGCCGTTTACACCCGGCTCACCTTTTTCACGGATTCTGACACTCTGGCCATTATCAATACCTGCAGGAATTGATACGGATATCTTCTTCTTGCTGGCTACATAGCCTGTTCCGCCGCAATCCGGACATTTTTCCTTAATAATCTTACCAGTTCCCTGGCAATCCGGACAGGTCTGTACATTCTGTACCGTTCCAAAGAATGACTGCTGTGTATATACTACCTGACCTTTACCGCCACATTTCGGACAAGTCTCCGGAGATGTTCCCGGTTTGGCACCTGTTCCGTTACATTTCGGACATGGGTCTTTTAATACAACGTCCAATTCTTTCTCGCATCCGAATACAGCCTCTTCGAATGTGATTCTGACACTCTTACGGATATTCATACCTTTCATCGGTCCCTGGTTCGCACGACCGCCTCTGCGTCCGCCGCCGAACAGATCTCCGAAGATATCTCCGAAAATGTCGCCAAAATCAGCACCGTTAAAGTCGAATCCGCCATATCCGCCGCCTGCTCCGGCACTTCCGTCAAAAGCAGCATGACCAAACTGATCATACTGACGGCGTTTTTCCGGATCACTCAAGACTGCATACGCCTCAGAAGCTTCCTTGAACTTCTTTTCAGCTTCAGCATCACCCGGATTCATATCCGGGTGATACTTCTTGGCAACCTGTCTGTATGCTTTTTTCAAAGTTGCTTCGTCAGCATCTTTACTGACCCCAAGCACCTCATAGTAATCTCTTTTTGACTCTGCCATTTCCTATTCCTCACTTAATGTTCTTAGACTTCTTTGTAATCTCCGTCTACGACATCGTCGCCCTGGAATCCTTCTGGTGCCGGGCCTGCTCCTGCATTAGCTCCTGGCTGAGGACCAGCTCCCTGAGCTCCTGCTGCTGCGCCAGCCTGCTCATACATCTTTGTGAAGAGCTTCTGAGCACTCTCTGTCAGTTTTTCTTTACCTGCTTTGATCTCTGCAACCTGCTCATCTGTAAGAGTATCTGTATTTGCTTTTTCAAGTAATTCTTTCAGAGCTTTGCAGTCAGCTTCTACTGCTGCTTTGTCTGCACCGTCAAGCTTGTCGCCAACTTCCTGCAAAGCTTTCTCTGTCTGGAATACCATAGCGTCAGCTTCGTTCTTAGCATCGATTCCTTCTTTACGTTTCTTGTCCTGAGCTTCGAATTCAGCAGCTTCTTTTACAGCTTTGTCGATATCTTCATCAGACATGTTAGATCCTGCTGTAATTGTGATGTGCTGTTCTTTTCCAGTTCCAAGGTCTTTTGCAGATACATTTACGATACCATTTGCATCGATATCGAATGTAACTTCGATCTGTGGGATTCCACGTGGAGCTGGTGCGATTCCGTCCAGTCTGAACTGTCCGAGGGATTTGTTATCTCTTGCGAACTGTCTTTCTCCCTGTACTACGTTGATATCAACGGCTGTCTGGTTATCAGCAGCTGTAGAGAAGATCTGGCTCTTCTTTGTAGGAATTGTTGTATTTCTCTCGATCAGACGAGTAGCTACACCACCCATTGTCTCGATAGACAGTGACAGCGGAGTTACATCCAGAAGAAGGATGTCGCCGGCGCCTGTATCTCCTGCAAGTTTACCACCCTGAACAGATGCTCCAAGTGCTACACACTCATCCGGGTTCAGAGATTTGCTTGGCTCTTTACCTGTCAGACGTTTTACTTCTTCCTGTACTGCAGGGATACGTGTAGATCCACCAACTAACAGTACCTGACCAAGTTCAGAAGCTGTGATACCAGCATCTGATAATGCTCTCTGTACCGGCTCAGATGTCTTCAGTACAAGATCATGTGTCAGTTCATCAAATTTAGCTCTTGTAAGGTTCATATCGAAATGTTTTGGACCTTCTGCTGTAGCTGTGATGAATGGAAGGTTGATGTTTGTTGTTGTTGCTGAAGAAAGTTCTTTTTTAGCTTTCTCAGCTGCTTCTTTTAATCTCTGAAGTGCCATCTTATCTGCAGATAAGTCAACACCTTCCTGTTTCTTAAATTCAGCGATCATGTAGTCTGTAATCTTCTGGTCGAAGTCATCTCCACCAAGTCTGTTGTTACCGGCTGTAGATAATACTTCGATAACTCCGTCACCGATCTCGATAACAGATACGTCGAATGTACCACCACCAAGGTCATATACCATGATCTTCTGTTCTTTTTCATTGTCAAGACCATATGCAAGAGCTGCTGCTGTTGGCTCGTTGATGATACGTTTTACATCAAG
>UMHU01001318.1_pt1 | contig 31748 bp, 26 predicted proteins | sample 1965591 | NCBI WGS metagenome assembly UMHU01 (sample SAMEA4836101, study PRJEB28245) | human gut metagenome | biome: gut microbiome; material: fecal sample | place: Denmark | collected 2008
TGCTCGTCTGCCAGTTCCGACACTTCCGCATATCGCATTTCTTCGGGATTCTTTATCTTCTCCCTCGCGACAAGTGATAGTATATCAAAGTGCTTTTTGTATGTCAACAGTTTTTTTCTAAAAAAATCCAAAAATATTTTTTGTTTATACAATTAATACATTTCGTTTAATAACAATCTGAGACAGAGAATCTTTCATCCCAGAATTTATACTCCGACACAGGTTACGCCTCAGTCGTAAAAAGAGCAGCCTCTTCAAAAAGGCCGCCCTTCTGTCTCACTTCTGTTTTCTTCTATATGGATCAGTCAAAAATGATCAGTGCCATAAACACAAGATCTGTGTCACCTGTATTGGTAAGACCGTGTCCTTTTCCATCTGGTGTGATGGTGATGTCGCCGGCCTTTACCGGACGTTTCACGCCATTATCGTCGTACTCGCCTTCACCGCTTAAGATATAGTAGGTTTCTGTCTCGCCATGATGCTCATGGTATCCCAGAGAACATCCTTTTTCGATGGTAACCTGTGCGTAAAGTCCGCATTTCCCTTTCAGCTCGTCTCCCTCAAGAATGTCTTTGATGATCACATGGCCTTTACCGCCGCACATATTTTCTACTCTTCTGATACCCATGATAAAATCCCCTTTCGTGATTGCGTAAATTTGTGAAATTTTATGAACACAGACTTTCTGCGGCCTGTGCCTTACTTCCTGTACAATTATAAATGATATGATAAATTTTCGCAATCCTTATTATTATTTTCACAAATTAACTTACAGGCAAATTTTTCCCACTGCTGATTGCTTTTCGCAACCCTGCCGGGAGCTTCTATTCGCAATTGAAGCAGGATACTTCTTTGATCCGGTTAAAAAACGAAGCAGCTCTTTTCCAAAGACCTGCTCCGCAATTTATACTCATATTACAGATTTTTAATTCTCTCAATTGCCTCAAGAGTATTCTCATAGCTTCCGAATGCTGTCAGACGGAAATATCCCTCGCCGTGTGCACCAAAGCCTGAACCTGGTGTTCCTACGATGTGTGCTTTCTCAAGGAGATAATCAAAGAACTCCCAGGAGGTCATCTGATCCGGTGTTTTCAGCCAGATATATGGAGCATTTTTTCCACCAGACACGGAAAATCCTGCTGCGGAAAGTCCCTCCAGGATCGTCTTTGCATTACGCATGTAATAAGCGATCTGCTCCTTCAGCTGTGCTTTTCCCTCCGGAGAGTAAACAGCCTCGCCTGCTCTCTGTACAATGTACGGAGCACCGTTAAACTTGGTTCCGTGGCGTCTTGCCCAGAGACTGTGAAGCTCTACGCCATCACGCACCAGTTCCTTCGGAACAACGGTAAAGCCAAGACGAACGCCTGTAAAGCCAGCATTTTTGGAAAAGCTTCGAAGCTCGATGGCACAGGTTCTCGCACCCTCGCACTCATAAATGCTGTGCGGGACATCCTCCTCGGAAATATATGCCTCATATGCTGCATCATAGATGATCACGCAGCCGTTTTTGTTGGCGTAGTCGACCCACTCCTGAAGAGCTGCCTTTGTGATCGCACCACCGGTGGGATTGTTCGGGAAGCAGAGATAGATCAGATCCGGTACCTCATCTGCCGGGATCTCCGGAAGGAAACCATTCTCCTCTTTGCAGGGCATGTAGATCACACCGTCAAAGTTCTCACGCTCTTTGTTATAAAGGCCAGTACGTCCAGCCATAACGTTAGTATCTACATATACAGGATAAACCGGGTCGCAAACTGCAACCTTGTTATCCAGTCCGAAGATCTCCTGGATGTTTCCGGAATCACTTTTTGCTCCATCGGAAACAAAGATCTCGTCTGCGCTGATGTCGCAGCCTCTGGACTGATAATCATTTTTTGCAATGGCACTTCTTAAGAATTCATATCCGAGATCCGGAGCATATCCGTGGAAGGTTTCTGCGTGTGCCATCTCGTCTACGGATTTATGAAGGGCATCGATGATCGCCGGTGCAAGGGGCTGTGTCACATCACCGATTCCAAGACTGATCACAGAATCCTTAAATTCCGGATTGGCCTCCTTATATGCGCTTACCTTCTTTGCGATATTGGAAAACAGATAGCTTCCCGGAAGTTTTAAATAATTCTGATTTACTGTAACCATAGTATTTTATCTCCTTCTCTCAATTTCCTCTGCCAGTGCTTTTCTGACGCTGTCAGGATTTGCCTTGCCTTTCAGTTCTCTCATCAGCTGTCCTACAAAAAATCCCATAACCTTATCCTTGCCGCCCAGAAGTTCTGCCAGCGGTCCAGGGTTTGCATCTACGATCTTTTTCACAGTTTCGGTGAGAAGTCCTGTATCTTCTACGATCTTAAGACCATTCTCTTCTATATATACAACCGGATCAATATCCTCGTCAAACACTTTTTCAAATACTTTCTTGGCATTCTGTGCGCTGACCTCTTTTTTCTCCACCATGGAAAGAAGGTCTGCCAGATGCTTCGGGGTAAAGCTTACCCTTTCCGGATCAAGGCCCTTGTCCTTTGTCAGGCGGAGAACCTCCACCATAAACCAGTTTGCCACCTTTTTCGGGTTTCCGAGAAGAACTGCTGTCTCCTCAAAAAGTCCTGCCAGATGTCTGGATTCGGTCAGGATTCCTGCATCATAAGCCGGAAGCTCATACTCCTTCTGATAACGCTCCATCTTGGCTTCACGAAGCTCCGGAATGGAAGTACGCAACTCTTCGATCCATGCATCGGAAATGTGGATCGGCGGAAGATCCGGGTCCGGGAAGTAACGGTAATCCTTTGCATCCTCCTTGGAACGCATAGCATGGGAAGACTCTTTGTTATCGTCCCATCTTCTTGTCTCCTGTACAACGGCTCTTCCTTCTTCCAGAAGCTCGATCTGACGTTCTCTCTCTCCTTCGATCGCTCTCGCAATGGCCTTGAAGGAGTTCAGGTTCTTCATCTCTGTTCTTGTTCCGAAGGTCTCACTTCCCACCTCACGGACAGAAAGGTTGACATCGGCACGCATGGAGCCCTCCTGGAGCTTACAGTCAGAAACTCCAAGATACTGCATGGTGCAGCGGAGCTTTTCCAGATATGCGATAACCTCCTCGGAGCTTCTCATATCCGGCTCGGATACGATCTCGATCAGCGGTACTCCGCTTCGGTTGTAGTCAACCAGGGAGCAGTCTTCCCACTCATCATGGATCAGCTTACCGGCATCCTCCTCCATATGCATCTCATGGATACGTACGGTCTTTTTGCCTGCGGAAGTCTCGATCTCAACAGCTCCGTCATAGCAGATCGGCAGATACAGCTGAGAGATCTGGTAGTTCTGGGGATTATCCGGGTAAAAATAGTTCTTACGGTCAAACTTACAGTACTGATGGATATGACAGTTTGCCGCAAGACCTGCCTTGATGGCAAACTCTACCACTTTTTTGTTGAGGACCGGAAGAGAGCCCGGCATACCGGTGCAGACCGGGCAGGTATGTGTATTTGGTGCGCCTCCGAATTCTGTGGAGCATCCGCAGAAGATCTTTGTTTTTGTAGCAAGCTCCACATGCACCTCAAGTCCTATGACTGTCTCATACTGTTTCATGCCTTTTCTCCCCCTTCCATTGCTGTTCCGAAATCGCCGCGTTTTTTCTCATATGCATGTGCTGCGCGGAACAGGTTGTTTTCTTTGAAGCAGTCACCGATCATCTGGATCCCGATCGGAAGGCCGGCTGCGTCTTTTCCGCATGGAACTGTGATTCCGGGAAGTCCGCACAGGTTTACTGCTACCGTATAAATATCGCCAAGATACATGGCAAGCGGGTCTTTCAGGCTCTCTCCCAGCTTCGGCGCCGTAAACGGTGATGCCGGGGCAAGAAGAACATTATATTTGGAAAAGGCCTGATCAAATTCCTTTTTGATAAGGGCTTTTGTGCGAAGTGCTTTCAGATAGTAAGCATCGTAGTAACCGGAGCTTAACACAAAGGAGCCAAGCATGATACGGCGCTTTACTTCCTCGCCGAAACCTTCAGTCCTTGTCTTCTTGTACATATCATGAAGTCCCTCGTACTCTTTTGCACGGAAGCCGTACTTCACACCGTCAAAGCGCTCCAGATTGGAGCTGGCCTCTGCGCTGGCAATGATGTAGTAGGCAGGGATCATATATTCTGTTGTCTTCATGGAGAAAAATTCTACCACTGCGCCCATCTCGGTAAGGCTCTTCAGCGTATTCATAAAGGCCTCTTTTACCTCCGAGTTCAGTCCCTCTGAGAGATATTCCTTCGGCACGCCGAATTTCATTCCCACAATCTTATCCGTCATAGAAGCGGAGAAATCAAGATCCTCTCTCTTCATGGAAGTGCTGTCCTTGGCATCGTGTCCGGCAATGATCTCAAGAAGTGCCGCACAGTCTGCAACATCCTTTCCTACCGGTCCGATCTGATCCAGAGAGGATGCATAGGCAACCAGTCCGTAACGGGATACTGTTCCGTAGGTCGGTTTGATTCCGGTAACACCGCAGTAGGAGCTTGGCTGACGGATGGAACCGCCGGTATCAGAACCCAGTGCCAGGTAAGTCTCTCCTGCTGCCACTGCCGCACAGGAGCCGCCCGAGGATCCGCCCGGAACATGCTCCAGATCCCACGGGTTTCTGGTGACGCCGTAAGCGGATGTCTCTGTGGTACTTCCCATGGCGAACTCATCCATGTTTGTCTTTCCGATGATCACAAGACCTGCCTGTTCCAGACGGTCAATAACCTCGGCATTGTACTGCGGCACAAAATTCTCAAGGATCTTTGATGCACAGGTAGTTGTTTTTCCCTTGATGCAGATATTATCCTTAATTGCAATAGGTACACCGGCAAGAGGTCCTGTATAGGTTCCATCCTCAATGCTCTTCTGTACCTCTTTTGCTCTTGCATAGGCTTCTTTTTTGTAAGTATCAAGATAAGCGTGGACCTTGTCCTCTTTTGCTTCGATCTGATCAAATACGTATTTCACACCGTCCAGGACGCTTATCTGATGCTGCTTGATCTTTTCCGCAAGCTGTAATGCGGTTAATTTTCCCAAATCCATGTCCTGTCTCCTGTCTTATCCAATTGTTTTCGGAACCTGATACTGGTTTTCTTTCTGCTTCGGTGCATTGGCAAGCATTGCCTCATGATTATCTCCGTTTGTCACAACATCCTCACGGAATACGTTTTCGTCCTCAAAAATATGGGACATGGGCTCTACGGAAGAGGTGTCAAGCTCATCCAGCTTGTCTACATAGTCCAGCATCTTCTGCATGTCCTCTTTTGCTTTTTCCTTTTCATCCTCTGTCAGAGAAAGCTTTGCAAGGATGCAGACATTTTCCATTGTTTCATCATCGATTATCTTTGCCATCTTTTTTCTCCTTATTACGGCTCAAGTCTGTTCATATCACGTGGGAACAGACAGGTCTCACGAACGTTTTCTTCTCCGAGGATCTGCATGGTAAGACGTTCCAGTCCGATTCCAAGTCCTCCGTGAGACGGCATTCCATGCTTGAAGGTATCCAGGTACTGCTCCATACCCTCTTCATCCATACCACGGGCTGCGATCTTATCCTTCAGCATCTGATAATCATGGATACGCTGTCCGCCTGTAGTTACCTCAAGTCCCTTGAACAGAAGGTCAAAGCTTAATGTAAATTTCTCATCTGACGGATCATCCATTGCGTAGAACGGACGCTTCTTAGACGGATAATGTGTGACAAAAACAAAATCAGCATCATATTCTTCTTTGAAATATCTTCCGATCAGCGCTTCTTCCTCCGGCTCCAGATCATATGGGTTGCGGATCTTACGTTTATATTTTTCAGCTACCAGCTCTTTGGCCTTGTCAAAACGTACTGCCGGGATCTTGTCCACCTTCGGAAGCTCCACCTTCAGAATGGAAAGCTCATGAGCGTAGTCTTTCTTAAGAAGTTCTACCGCATACTGGAGAAATCCGGTTTCCATCTCCATGATATCCTCAAATCCATTGATATAGCCCATCTCAAAATCAAGGCTTGTATATTCATTCAGATGACGTTTTGTGTTATGCTTCTCTGCACGGAATACAGGACCGGTCTCAAATACACGGTCAAAAACACCTACCATCATCTGTTTATAAAACTGCGGGCTCTGTGCCAGAACTGCCGGTTTATGGAAATAGCTCAGCTTGAACAGGTTTGCACCACCCTCTGCACCTCTGGCTCCGATCTTCGGTGTGTGGATCTCGGTGAACCCCTTCTCATAGAGGTAATCACGAAATGCCCGCACCAGAGCCTCCTGGATCTTGAATTTTGCACGCTCCTGCACATTACGCAGGGCGATAGGACGATAATTCAGCTTTGCCTCCAGGGAAGTGTTCAGCTTCCATTTGTCGATGGCCAGCGGAAGAGGCTCTGCAGGTGAGGAAAGGATCTCCACATGGCTGATGCGGAGTTCTCTTCCGTGAGGCGCTCTTTCTTCCTCATGAAGAGTTCCTGTGAGGCGCACACACATTGCCTCCTTCAGATCATGAATGGAAACATTTGTCTTGTCGTTTTCATATACGGTCTGAAAAAGCCCTTCTTTTTTTCGAAGTATCACAAATGCCACGTCACCCATATTACGGATGCTGTGTATTGCACCTTCCACTATTGCTTCCTGGTCTTTCATGCTCTCGGAAAGAAGCACATCCCAGGCACATTCTCTAGTCTTACAGATTCCATCCATAAATTCCATTCCCTCATCCTCCAATTCAAAGTAGTTTCACCGAATCAGGAAATCCCCTGCAGAATTTTTCCCGATCCGGTGTGATATCAGTCATTCAGAACAGATCATTCCTGTCCGCTCTGCTGTTTTTTGTTGTTTTTTACACAGAATCATATAAAAGCATCAGAACCATCTGGGCTGTCTCCACCATATTGGTCCCGGAATCCATACTGCATTTCTGGATATAGCGGTATGCGTCATCCTCGCTCAGGTGATTTCTTTCCATTAAAAGCATCTTTGCATTTGAAATATAATTCTGTTCTTTCCATGAACGCTGCTTCGGCTTTTTCTTATCTTTTTTCCAACGCCTTTCGATCTGGGAAAGCATCATGCTTACCGTATTTACCAGATCTCCGACTTTCAGAGGCATTCCCACGCATAAAATGGATGTTGGCGCCTCACTGATCACTCCCCGGGAAGCCATAAGCAGCATTTCAAAATAATCCGGCATATAGTCCAGAAGATCACGGTAGTACATATCCTGAAGATGATAACCGCAAAGCAGAACGCCGCCATCAAGCTCCGAGATACTGGCAAGGGCATTGGCACCTGAATTGCATACTGCCGCCACCGTGAATCCATATCGGTTAAGGACTGTGCGGATCTTTTTTGCATCTTCTATTTTCGGTAATGCAATCACGATACTCGTGTTCATAAGCCGCCACTCTCTTTCGTCCCATTATGCCTCGTTCATCAGATCCGATACAGATACTCCTCGATCTCCCAGTCGGAAATCTCCTGGGAATAACGCAGCCACTCTTTTCTCTTTGCCTGCGCATACTGTTTGCAGAAAGCTTCTCCAAGGATTTCCTTCATCCAGCTGCTGTCCTCAAACAGTGTGATCGCTTCCCGCAGGTTCTCCGGTAAATTCTCGATACCCTGTTCCTTCTGATCCGACTCGGAAAGAGAACGGTCAGAAGCTTTTGTAGGATAGATCTTCTTCTGGATTCCATCCAGGCCCGCTGCCAGGCATACCGCAAAAACAAGGTATGGATTGGATGCAGCATCCGGGCTTCGAAGCTCGATCCTGGTATCAGCACCATTGACTCTCGAAATCCTTACCAGTGAATTCTGGTTATTTCTCGTCCAGGTCAGCTCTGTAGGCGCATCAAATCCAGGTACAAGACGCTTATAAGAATTTACAAGCGGATTGGTGATCAGAGTCATCTCACGGCTGTGAGCCAGAAGACCTCCGATAAAATAGTATGCCTCTTCACTTAATCTGGACGGATCCTCCGGATCCACGAAAATATTTTTTCCATTTTTAAACAGTGAAAAATGGATATGCATGGCTGAACCGTTTACTTCCCGTCTTGGCTTCGGCATAAATGTCGCATGAAGCCCATGACGTTTGGCTACAGTTCTTACTGCCATCTTAAAGGTTATAACTTCGTCTGCCATCTCACGTGCTTCCCCGTAATGAAGGGCGATCTCATGCTGTGCAGGTGCTGTCTCATGATGAGAGGATTCCACCTCAAATCCCATATCCTCAAGAGTCAGTACCATGTCACGTCTTGCATTTTCGCCTAAGTCCACCGGACTTACATCCAGATATCCGGCCTTTTCGTGAGAAACCGTTGTAGGCATTCCGTTATCATCAATATGAAACAGGAAAAACTCGCATTCCGGGTCAACATAACAGGTATACCCTGCCTCCTCTGCTGCCTGCGCTGTTTTTTTCAGAATATATCTGGAGCTCATCTCATGCTCTGATCCGTCTGCACGGCGCATATCACAGATCAGTCTTGCAACCTTTCCCTGCTGAGGACGCCATGGAAGAATTGAAAAAGTATTATAATCCGGATACAGGATCAGATCCGGCTCCTTTTCTCCCACAATGCCCGCAATATGAGAGCCATATACAACGCACTGGTTATCCAGGGCTCTTGGAAGCTCTCTTGCTGTGATCGCAATATTTTTCAGAGTTCCAAACATATCTGTAAACTGGAGGCGGATGAACTCTACGTCTTCCTCCTCTGCCATTGCAAGAATCTCTTCTCTGGTATAATTCCCCATAGTATTCTCTCCTTTATTTCCTCATCACACAAAATAATTACCCTCAAGATCAGAAAAAGGGTGCACTTCAGAGAGCTTCCGCTCCTGAAGAACACCCTTGTTCATGGACGTAATTATAGCAATCGGTCAATTCTTTGTCAACCATTTTTTAAAAGGGGCAAAAGTTCAAAAGCTTTATCGTGGAAACACGAACAGTTTTTTTGACCTTTTGCCCCTGGTATCTGTTATTTTACTGTAAATAGGAATAGCTCATCAGTGATTCGTCCACTGCTTTCGCAGCCTCACGTCCCTCATGGATCGCCCATACGACAAGGGACTGTCCACGATGCATATCACCTGCTGTGAACACACGATCTACGCTTGTTGCATACTGCTCCGGTTTTGTTTCCACATTGGTTCTTGGTGTAAGCGCTACACGGAAAGCATCTGTCACATATTTCTCGCTGCCAAGGAAGCCGGCTGCAATAAGGACCACATCTGCAGGAATCACTTCCTCACTGCCCTCGACCGGCATCATATTGAATCTTCCGGTCTTTTCATCCTTTACGCTTTTCAGTTTTACGATCTTGGCCTTGCAGACATTTCCTTTTTTGTCCTTGATAAACTCGGTAACGGTTGTCTGATAGATTCGAGGATCATGGCCGAATACTGCAATAGCCTCTTCCTGGCCGTAATCGGTTTTCAGGACCTTCGGCCACTCCGGCCATGGATTGGAAGGAGTTCTTGCTGCAGGAGGCTGCGGCATCATCTCAAGCTGTGTTACAGATTTCGCTCCCAGACGGATGGATGTTCCCACACAGTCATTACCGGTATCACCACCGCCGATGACCAGAACATTTTTGCCCTTTGCAAGCTCATATGGAAATTTTGCAAAATCTGTATCCAGAAGACTTTTTGTTACCTGCTTCAGGAAATCCACTGCAAAGTAAATTCCCTTGGCGTCTCTTCCCGGAACCTTGATATCTCTCGGATGAGAAGCTCCACAGCAGAGAAGGACACGGTCATAATCCTTCAGAAGCTGTTCTGCCGTGATGTCAACACCAACATTGATATTGGTAACAAATTTCACGCCTTCCTCTTCCATCAGCTTCAGTCTGCGGTCAATGACCTTTTTCTCCAGCTTCATGTTCGGAATGCCGTAGCGGAGAAGTCCTCCGATACGGTCGTTTCTCTCAAATACGGTTACGCTGTGGCCACGGCGGTTCAGCTGCTGTGCTGCTGCCAGTCCGGAAGGACCACTTCCGATGACTGCGATCGTCTTTCCTGTGCGGACAGGCGGGATCTGCGGTTTTACCCATCCTTCTGCATAGGCTGTCTCAATGATCGCTTTCTCATTCTCTTTTGTGCTGACCGGATCTCCGTTCAGGTTACAAGTACATGCAGCTTCGCAAAGTGCTGGACACACTCTGGATGTAAACTCCGGAAAGCTGTGTGTCTTGTTTAAACGAAGGAATGCCTGCTTCCAGTTTCCTGTGTACACAAGGTCATTTGTCTCAGGAACCAGGTTGTGCAGCGGGCAGCCGGAAGCCATTCCGCCGATCATCATACCTGACTGGCAGAAGGGGACGCCGCAGGCCATGCAGCGTGCTCCCTGAAGTTTCTGTTTTTCTTTATTTAATGGAATACGAAATTCGTTGAAATTCTGAATACGTTCCTTTGGCGGCAGAACCTTTGCCGTTTCTCTTTCATAATCTAAAAATCCAGTTGGCTTTCCCATTTCCTCATCCTCCTTAATGTTTCACGCCGATGCTCTCATAGAACGCTTCCATCTGTGCCTGCTGGCTGGTCAGACCTTTTTCTTCCAGCTTTGCACTTAATGTGATCATTCTCTTGTACTCATCCGGAATGAGTTTTTTGAAGTGAGGCAGATAGGAATCAAAATCAGCCAGCACCTTCTTACCGATCTCAGAGCCTGTTGCTTCCACATGAGCCTCGATAAGATCACGAAGCTCTTTTTTATCATATTTATTATCCACTTTTTCAATGGAGATCATTGCTTTATTGAGGTTCTTGTAAAGAACGTTATCCACATCAAGGACATAAGCGATACCGCCGCTCATACCTGCTGCAAAGTTCTTTCCTGTTTTTCCAAGAACTACCACACGGCCGCCTGTCATGTACTCGCAGCCATGCTCGCCAACACCCTCAACAACTGCAACCGCACCGGAGTTACGTACTGCAAAACGCTCACCGGCAACACCGTTGATAAATGCAGTTCCGCTGGTCGCACCATAGAGTGCCACGTTTCCGACGATGATGTTCTCTTCAGCCTTGTATCCGGCCTTCTCTGGAACCTTAACGATCAGCTTTCCACCGGAAAGGCCTTTTCCGAAGTAGTCGTTGCTGTCACCGGTCAGTTTCAATGTCAGTCCTTTCGGAATAAAGGCACCGAAGCTCTGTCCGCCTGCACCTGTACAGTTTACAGTTACCGTATCCTCCGAAAGTCCATCCTTATGATTTCTTGTGATCTCAGATCCGAGGATGGTACCAAATGCACGGTCTGTATTGGTAACATTTACATCAACAGAAACTTTCTCACCCTTCTGGATCGCCGGTGCACATTTCTTGACCAGAACTTTTTCATCCAGAGTTTTCTCAAGATTGAAATTGTATACAGCCTTCGGATCAAAGGTTACTTTGCCCTTTCCTGCATATGGGTTATTCAGGATGGCACTTAAGTCAACCTTACCCTTATGCGGCTCCTGCACACTGTCAGAAACTGTAAGAAGGTCTGTACGACCTACCATCTCATCGATGGTGGCAACACCAAGGCGTGCCATGTACTCTCTCAGCTCCTGTGCAATAAAGCGCATGAAGTTCTCCACATACTCCGGTTTTCCGCGGAATCTCTTACGCAGCTCCGGGTTCTGTGTAGCCACACCTACCGGGCAGGTATCCAGATTGCAGACTCTCATCATCACGCAGCCCATCGTTACAAGTGGCGCTGTTGCAAAACCGAATTCCTCTGCACCGAGAAGTGCTGCAATGGCAACGTCACGGCCGCTCATCAGCTTACCGTCTGTCTCGATACGTACACGGTTACGAAGTCCGTTCATGATCAGCGTCTGGTGTGTTTCTGCAAGTCCAAGCTCCCATGGAAGTCCTGCATTATGGATAGAGCTTCTTGGCGCTGCTCCTGTACCTCCGTCATATCCGGAGATCAGAACAGTCTGTGCACCGGCCTTTGCAACACCAGCTGCAACCGTACCAACACCCGCCTCAGAAACCAGCTTTACGGAAATATCCGCATATTTATTGGCGTTTTTCAGGTCATAGATCAATTCTGCCAGATCCTCGATAGAGTAGATATCATGATGTGGCGGCGGAGAGATCAGGCTGACTCCCGGTGTGGAATGACGGGTTTTTGCGATCCACGGATATACCTTCTTTGCAGGAAGATGTCCGCCCTCACCCGGCTTTGCACCCTGTGCCATCTTGATCTGGATCTCTCTTGCGGAAACCAGATAACGGCTGGTAACGCCGAAACGTCCGCTGGCTACCTGTTTGATCGCAGAGCAGCGGTCATTGTCTGTTCCTGCTGAATCCAGACGCTCATCACTTTCACCACCCTCACCGGTGTTGGATTTTCCATGGAGATGGTTCATGGCAATAGCCAGTGTCTCATGTGCTTCCTGGGAAATAGAACCGTAGGACATGGCACCTGTCTTAAATCGTTTTACAATATCCTCAACACTCTCAACCTGGTCGATCGGAATAGGCTCCTTGGCAAACTTAAAGTCCAGAAGACCTCTTAAGTTTCCATGACCCTCGTCATCTACCAGCTTTGTATATTCCTTGAACATCTCATAGCTGCCCTGTTTTGTGGACTGCTGGAGAAGATGAATGGTACGCGGGTTATATTTGTGCTCCTCACCCTGGCTTCTCATCTTATGGGCACCTACGCTGTCCAGAGTAAGATCTGTGGCAAGTCCAAGTGGATCAAATGCCTCAGAATGAAGTTTTTCTACATTATCCTCGATATCTTCCAATGTGATTCCGCCTACACGACTTACGGTTCCTGTAAAGTAACGATCGATCACATCCTGGGAAATTCCGATTGCCTCAAAGATCTGAGATCCCTGATAGGACTGGATAGTGGAAATACCCATCTTGGAAGCGATCTTTACGATACCGCTGATCACCGCATGATTGTAATCATCAACGGCTGCGTAATAGTCCTTATCCAGCATATGTGTATCGATCAGCTCATGGATCGTATCCAGTGCCAGATACGGATTGACTGCACTTGCACCATATCCGAGGAGTGTTGCGAAATGATGTACCTCTCTCGGCTCACCGGACTCCAGGATCAGGGCAAGGGAAGTGCTCTTCTTTGTTTTTACAAGATGCTGATGTACTGCGGAAACCGCCAGCAGGGACGGGATCGGCATATGGTTCTCATCCACACCGCGGTCAGAAAGGACCAGGATGTTTGCTCCCTCACGGAAGGCTTTGTCTACCTCTACGAACAGACGGTCAATGGCACGTTCAAGCTTTGTGCTCTTATAATATAATGTAGAAAGTGTTACAACCTTGAAGCCGTCCTTTTTCATATTCTTGATCTTCAGCATATCGGTGTTGGTCAGGATCGGATTGTTGATCTTCAGCACCTGACAGTTCTCCGGCTTCTGGATCAGAAGATTTCCGTCTTTTCCTACATATACACTTGTAGAAGTAACGATCTCCTCACGGATCGCATCGATCGGCGGGTTTGTTACCTGTGCAAAAAGCTGCTTGAAATAATCGAACAACGGATAATGTTCCTTGGAAAATACCGCAAGGGGAGTATCATGTCCCATGGCTCCGATGCTTTCTGCGCCGTTTAATGCCATGTTTCGGATCGAAGTACGGTACTGCTCATAAGTATATCCGAAGGCTTTCTGAAGGCGCGCTCTCTCCTCCGGAGTGTATTCGACAACTCTCTGATTCGGGATCTTGATATCACGAAGCTGTACCAGATTGCTGTCCAGCCACTCACCATAAGGCTGTTTTTTCGCATATTTTTCTTTGAGCTCATTGTCATCAATGACACGACCCTGAACGGTATCAACCAGAAGCATTTTTCCCGGATGAAGACGTTCTTTTAATACGATCTTCTCCTCATCCACAGGAAGAACACCAACCTCGGAGGAAAGGATCATATAGCCATCCGATGTGATATAGTATCTGGATGGACGAAGACCGTTTCTGTCAAGAACCGCTCCCATCACATCACCATCAGAGAACAGAATGGACGCAGGACCGTCCCATGGCTCCATCATAGTCGCATAGTACTGATAAAAATCTCTCTTCTCCTGAGAAATCGTATCGTTGTTTGCCCATGGCTCCGGAATCGTGATCATCACTGCAAGTGGAAGATCCATTCCACTCATAACCAGGAATTCCAGGGTATTGTCAAGCATTGCAGAGTCAGAACCATTGCGGTTAACTACAGGAAGGACCTTGTGAAGCTCATCCTTCAGATACGGAGACTCCATGTTTTCCTCACGTGCAAGCATCTTATCGGCGTTTCCGCGGATCGTGTTGATCTCACCGTTATGTACGATGAAACGGTTCGGATGTGCTCTCTCCCAGCTTGGATTCGTGTTGGTACTGAAACGGGAATGTACCACTGCAATGGCAGACTCGTAATCCTGGCTCTGAAGATCGCCAAAGAAGGTACGGAGCTGTCCTACCAGGAACATACCTTTGTATACGATGGTACGGCTGTTCATGGAAACTACGTAAGTATTATCATTACTCTGTTCAAATTCACGACGTGCGATGTAAAGCATACGGTCAAAGGCAAGACCTTTTTCCACATCCTCCGGTTTTTTAACAAATGCCTGCATAATGCACGGCATGCACTCTTTCGCTTTATGACCAAGAACCTCCGGGAAGACCGGTACTGTACGCCATCCAAGAAGCTCCAGACCCTCTTTTTCCACGATGATCTCGAACATCTTCTTTGCCTGGGCACGTTTGATCTCCTGCTGCGGGAAAAAGAGCTGGGCTACACCATATTCTCTCTCTCCGCCGATATCAAAGCCTTCTTTTTTACAGACCTTCTTAAAAAATTTGTGGGAGATCTGAAGAAGGATACCGACACCATCACCGGTTTTTCCTTCTGCATCCTTACCAGCACGATGCTCAAGATTCTCTACGATCTTAAGAGCATTGGCAACTGTATCATGTGTTTTCTTTCCTTTTATATTAACAACGGCTCCGATACCGCAGTTATCATGTTCAAATTCAGGGCGGTAGAGGCCCTGCTGCTGATTTGCTACTTCTCTCATTTTTCTCATCCTTTCATTGCAGCTTCTTCTGCCGTCTTTTTATCAACTGCCGCCTGCACAAATCCACGAAACAGTGGATGTGCATGGTTTGGCCTGGATTTAAATTCCGGATGTCCCTGTGTTCCCACAAAGAACGGATGTCCGGCAATTTCGATCATCTCAACAATGTGAGCATCCGGGGATGTTCCTACAATGGACATTCCCTTTTCGTCCAGTTCCTTACGGAATGCGTTGTTTACCTCATAACGATGTCTGTGACGTTCCTGGATCTCTTTCTTTCCAAAAAGCTCATAGGATCTGGAGCCTTCTGCAAGCACACACGGATAACTTCCAAGACGAAGAGTTCCTCCAAGATCTTCCACATCCTCCTGATCCGGCATCAGGGCAATGACCGGATGTGTTGTTTCCGGTGCCAGCTCAATACTGTTGGCATCTTCATATCCAAGCACATGGCGGGCAAATTCCACAATAGCCATCTGCATTCCCAGGCAGATCCCAAGGTATGGGATTTTATGAACTCTTGCATACTGTGCCGCAAGGATCATTCCTTCTGTACCACGGTTTCCGAATCCTCCCGGAACCAAGATTCCATCTACAGAATGAAGAGTCTGATCCAAATTTTTTTCATTGAGTTCTTCGGAGTCCACCCAGGTGATATCAACCTTTGCACGGCAAGAGATCCCGCCATGCTTCAGTGCTTCCACAACACTCAAGTATGCATCATGAAGCTGTGTATATTTACCAACCATGGCGATTTTCACAGTTTTATCCGGGTGGCGGAGATTTTCTACCATATTTTCCCAGTCTGTAAGATCTGGTTTGCGATTCTCCAGTCTTAAGCTCTGCAGTACTACGTCTGCAAGCTTTTCTCTCTCCATTGCAAGAGGAGCTTCATATAAATATTCCACATCCAGATTCTGAAGCACATTGCTTACAGGCACATTACAGAACAGGGCGATCTTTCCACGGATATCCTCGGTAAGAGGATATTCACTTCTGCATACCAGGACATCCGGCTGGATTCCCATTCCCTGAAGTTCTTTTACACTGGCCTGGGTGGGTTTGGTCTTCATCTCTCCGGAAGCACGGAGATACGGGATCAGAGTTACATGGATAAGGATCGCATTGTCATGTCCCACATCATGCTGGAACTGACGGATGGATTCCAGGAACGGCTGGCTCTCAATATCACCGACTGTACCACCAACCTCGATGATGGCAATTCTGTCTTCGTCTGCGGATTTTGCTCTGTAAAAACGGCTCTTGATCTCATTGGTAATATGCGGGATCACCTGAACGGTACCTCCGCCGAAATCACCATGACGCTCTTTCTGAAGAACAGACCAGTAAATCTTACCGGTTGTCACATTGGAATTTTTGTCAAGGCTTTCATCAATGAAACGCTCATAATGTCCAAGGTCAAGGTCAGTCTCTGTACCGTCATCCGTTACAAAAACCTCTCCATGCTGAATGGGATTCATAGTTCCCGGGTCAATATTAATGTAGGGATCAAATTTCTGCATGGTCACCTGATACCCTCTGGCTTTCAGAAGGCGCCCAAGAGACGCTGCGGTAATTCCTTTTCCCAGACCGGAAACAACTCCACCTGTTACAAAAACATACTTTACTGCCATCTTCGATTTCCTCCTCCATTTTGTGTCCCACAACAAAAAGGCGTCCGGAACAGATTCCAAGGGGTGAGAATTCCCCTGTGGTATCCGTTCCTGACGCCTTTGTCAGTTATCTTTCATATAAAATATGGTTTACTATAAACTATTTTTTTTTATTTGTCAATAACTGATTTTTCATATAGTCTGCGGAATTTCTTCCTATGAAATGGATGCAAAGAAAAAACAGACGCCTGCTGAGGATTTCAAACTGATCTCCTGTCTCTGCAGTCACGTCTGCCTTTTCTTTTTATGTCTTTCATATCTTGTCTGTCTCTGCAGTCACGTCTGCCTTTTCTTTTTATGTCTTTCATATCTTGTCTGTCTCTGCACTGTCTGTCAGGCAACTGCATATTTCTGAAGGAAACGATCAAACTCATGATCCTCGCCATGACAGGTTACTGTAAGAACTCTGGTCAGATCCATGCTGAGGATTCCAAGAATAGATTTTGCATCAATTAAAATTCTGTTATATGAAATATCTACATCAAAATCACATTTACTTGCAGCCTTAACAAATTCTTTAACATCCTCTGTCGCATTCAATCTAATTTTTTTAGACATAAATATCATCCTCTCTTTTATCTCGGCAAAAAACCGGCCTTTTTTCGGCCTTGCTGTTTTCCTGTATATTCCAGACCAGCGGCCTTTTTCATCTGGCTGTTCCACATTATGTCTCATGTTGTCAGATTTGTCAAGTTGATGTTTTTTATCGTTTTTAAGAGTCTTTCTATAAAAACCCGGATTTTATATGACAAAATCCGGGTTTTTTATATATTTATTGTGCAGTTTTTACATTTTCGTTTTTCAATCCATTATTTTTTACTGTGAGATTAATTCCACATAGTTCATTAATCCTGTTTGATTTCTGCCGGTATTTCCATCGGATAATTGCCATCAAAACATGCTTTACACAGCGGAAGTCCACCTGCCATGCCTTCCAGATAATCGATCTGCATATAACCCAGGGAGTCTGCACCGATCATCTTACGGATTTCTTCCGTGCTGTGCTGTGCTGCGATGAGCTGGTCATTGGACGGCACATCGGTACCAAAATAACAGGGATGTAAAAATGGCGGGGAGCTGATACGTACATGGACTTCTTTTGCTCCTGCTTCTTTCAGCATGTGGATCAGATTGGCAATGGTAGTTCCGCGGACAATGGAATCATCCACCAGAACGATTCTCTTCCCCTTCACCACGGATTCCAGAACGCTCAGCTTCAGATGGACACTGGACTCTCTCTCCTGCTGTGTAGGCTTGATAAAAGTTCTTCCAATGTAACTGTTTTTATAGAACGCAAAGCCAAACGGGATTCCGGATTCCTCAGAATAGCCTTTTGCTGCCGGAAGTCCGGATTCCGGTACACCGGTCACCAGGTCCGCTTCTACCGGATAGGATTTTGCAAGAGATTTTCCTCCACGGATCCTTGCATCATAGATTTTCACGCCATCCATGGTGCTATCCAGTCTTGCAAAATAAATATATTCAAAAACACAATGAGCATGCTTTTTCTTCTCAGTCAGTTTACTGGATTTCAGTCCGTTCTTGGTGATCGTGACGATCTCACCCGGTTCAATATCACGGATAAATTCCGCTCCTACAGATGTCAGCGCGCAGCTTTCAGATGCAAGGACATAGGCATTATCTCTTTTTCCAAGACAGAGGGGTTTCAGTCCGTAAGGATCACGGGCACCGATCAGCTTCCGGGGGCTCATGATCACAAGAGCATATCCTCCGCGGATCTTCTCTACGGTTTTATGTACTGCTTCCTCTACAGTGGCAGAATGCACACGTTCTCTTGCGATATGGAACGCGATAACCTCTGAGTCGGTAGTTGTATGGAAAATTGCGCCTGTCTGAATCAACTCCCATTTCAGAGCTTCTGTATTAACCAGATTTCCGTTGTGCGCAAGTGCCAGACTTCCCTTGATATAAGAAAGTACCAGCGGCTGTGCATTCTCTGCGACAGATTCTCCGGTGGTGGAATAACGAACATGTCCGATTCCAATATCACCATTCATATTATGTACAACATCTTTTCGCAAAACTTCGCTTACCAGTCCGAGATCTTTATGGAACTGTACGTTTCCTCTTTCTCCGTCCGTCCTTGAAACGGCCATTCCGCAGGACTCCTGTCCCCTGTGCTGCAGCGAGGTAAGACCATAATAAATAGATGGTGCAATATTCCCTCCATCCAGATCATAAATCCCGAATACGCCACATTCTTCCTTTACTCCTGACATATTTCCCTCCATCTGTTCTTTCCGTATTGTACATCTTTGTCACTGGTCAAAAAGCTTCTTTTGCCTCAATCACTTATAGCGATTGCTGACTTTTCGACTGTATAACTACGATATCAGATTATAATAAAAGGACAAGATTTGTCAACCCTGCCTATTTTCCGACAGTCCGATCGCCCTGGTCAATTTTTTAGATTTTTTCAAAAAAGCTCTTGACAATATTTTATTTTGGTGTATACTGCAACACATAAAGCAAAGGCGCTTTGGATACGGCAAGTATCTGAAGCGCTTTTTTTGTTTTCCGGTCCGTTTATACCCGGTTCTTCCGGCAGCGGTCCTTATAAAATAATTAAAAATTATAATGAATGAGTGAAATCGAAAGGAGTGTACCTATATGGCACAGAGTATCCCTGAAATGTATGGCAGCCTTGTATTCAATGACAAAGTGATGCGAAGCAAACTGCCAAAGGACATGTACAAAGCATTAAAGAAAACAATTGAAAACGGAACTCATCTGGAACTGGACGTTGCAAATTCCGTAGCAGTTGCAATGAAAGAATGGGCTACTGAAAACGGTGCGACACATTACACACACTGGTTCCAGCCGATGACAAACGTAACTGCTGAGAAGCATGACAGCTTCATCTCCCCTACAGGTGACGGACAGGTGATCATGGATTTCTCCGGTAAAGAGCTGGTAAAAGGTGAGCCGGATGCATCCAGCTTCCCGTCAGGCGGACTTCGTGCTACTTTTGAAGCAAGAGGATATACAGCATGGGATCCTACTTCACCTGCATTCATTAAAGATAAAACTCTTTACATTCCTACTGCATTCTGTTCCTACAGCGGAGAGGCACTGGATAAGAAAACTCCTCTTCTTCGTTCCATGGATGTTCTGAACAAAGAAGCGGTTCGTATTCTTCACATCCTTGGAAACAAAGAGGTCCGTCACATCGACACAACCGTAGGACCTGAGCAGGAATATTTCCTGGTTGACAAGGATCTTTACAAAAAGAGAAAAGACCTGATCTTCTGCGGCCGTACTCTTCTGGGCGCTTCTGCACCAAAAGGACAGGAAATGGAAGATCATTACTTCGGAGCCCTGAAGCCTCGCGTTGCTGCTTACATGCATGATCTTGACGAAGAACTTTGGAAGCTTGGCATTCCAGCAAAAACAAAACATAACGAGGTTGCTCCTGCACAGCACGAACTGGCTCCTGTATTTGATACCACAAATGTTGCTGTTGACCACAACCAGCTGACCATGGAGATCATGAAGAAGGTTGCCGACAAGCACAACATGGTCTGCCTCCTTCACGAGAAACCATTTGAGGGAATCAACGGAAGCGGTAAACACAACAACTGGTCTATGAGCACAGACACAGGTGTAAACCTTCTTGATCCAGGAAAAACACCGGCAGAAAATACACAGTTCCTGGTATTCCTGGTAGCTGTCATCAAAGCCGTTGACGATTATGCTGATCTTCTCCGCGTATCCGTTGCAAGCGCCGGAAACGATCATCGTCTTGGAGCAAACGAGGCACCTCCTGCGATCGTATCCATCTTCCTTGGAGATGAGCTGACAGACGTACTGAAATCTATTGAAAACGATACCTTCTTCAGCAATAAGCATGCGGTACAGATGGATATCGGAGCAAAGGTACTTCCGCACTTCATAAAGGATACCACAGACAGAAACCGTACTTCACCATTTGCATTTACCGGAAACAAATTTGAGTTCCGTATGCTTGGTTCTGCAGCATCTGTCGCAAACCCGAACATCGTACTGAATACCGCTGTTGCAGAGGTTCTTGCAGAATTCAGCGCAGCTCTTAAGGATGTTCCGGAAGAAGAAATGGAAAGCGCAGTACATGCACTTCTTAAGAAGACCATTGAAGAGCATAAACGCATCATCTTTAACGGAAACGGATATACAGACGAATGGGTTGAAGAAGCTGAGAAACGTGGTCTCTACAATCTGAAAACAACTCCGGATGCACTTCCGCATTTCATTGCTGAGAAGAACATTGCGCTGTTTACAAAGCATGGCATTTTTACAAGGGAAGAGCTTTTCTCCCGTTACGAGATCTGGCTTGAGAACTATTACAAGACCATCAACATCGAGTCCAACACTCTGGCTGAGATGATCCAGAAGCAGGTAATTCCTTCTGTATATACATATGTTGAAAAGCTTGCAGATACTGCAGCTGCAAAGAAATCCGTAGTAGCTGATATTTCTGTAGCAAGTGAAGCTGCTCTGATCTCCAAACTGAGTACACTTGCAGATACCATGGCAAAAGATCTGGAAACTCTGAAAGCAGATACAGCAAAAGCTCTTGCTTCTTCTGACGATGTACTTGCATGCTCCAAGGCTTATCAGGAAACTGTTCTGGAAGACATGGAAACTTTAAGAAAATCTGCAGATGAGGCAGAGGCTCTGATCCCGGATGAGTTACTTCCTTATCCGACCTACGACGAGCTGTTATTCTCCATCTGATCACGGATATCAGATAACAATTTCATACGGTAAATACAGGGGATATCCCTTATGAACTCTACTTCATAATTCATTATCGATTTCCTCATCCATTAATCACACGATACAGATATCCCCTGTTTTACATATACTAATTTTGATTTCGTAAAGGCGCGGAAGAGAATTTCCTCTCTCCTGCGCTTTTTCGTTATACTGATACTGGATAAATTCTATCTGTTTTTTTCTGTCCGGTATTACAAAAATTCTTTCTATACATAATAAGAAAGAAAAAAATTGGGAAAGGGAGTGTTACTATGTATTCTTCAGTAAACACAACTTGGGTCCTCGTCGGTGCAGCACTGGTCTTCTTCATGCAGGCTGGATTTGCAATGGTCGAAACAGGATTCACAAGAGCAAAAAACGCAGGAAATATCATCATGAAAAACCTGATGGACTTCTGTATCGGTACACCGGTCTTCTGGCTTGTTGGATTTGGCATCATGTTCGGTGCAGGAAACGGTTTCTTCGGCAAGATTGGCGGAATCGCCTCAGAGGCAAACTACGGAAACGCAATGCTTCCGGATGGAGTTCCTTTCTGGGCATTTCTCATCTTCCAGACTGTATTCTGTGCTACTTCTGCTACCATCGTATCCGGTGCCATGGCAGAGCGTACTAAATTCATCTCCTACTGTATCTACAGTTTGCTGATCAGTCTCGTTGTATATCCGGTATCCGGTCACTGGATCTGGGGCGGCGGATTTATCAGCCAGATGGGATTTCATGATTTTGCAGGTTCCTGTGCTGTTCATATGGTTGGTGGTGTTGCTGCACTCATCGGTGCCATCATCCTCGGACCTCGTATCGGAAAATATTCCAAATCCGGTAAATCCAGAGCGATCCCGGGACATAACCTTACTGTTGGTGCGCTTGGTGTATTCATCCTCTGGTTCTGCTGGTTCGGTTTCAACGGTGCATCTACTGTCAGCATGGAAGGCGACGCCATTGTAAGCGCCGGAAAAATCTTCGTAACAACAAACCTTGCCGCTGCTGTCGCTACTGTAACAGTCATGCTGATCACATGGATCCGCTACAAAAAGCCAGATGTTTCCATGTCCCTGAACGGTTCTCTTGCAGGACTGGTAGCCATCACCGCAGGCTGCGATACCGTATCTCCTACATCTGCAGCTATTATCGGAATCCTCTCCGGATTCATTGTAGTATTTGGTATTGAATTTATTGATAAAGTTCTCAAAATTGATGACCCGGTTGGTGCTGTTGGCGTTCACGGTCTTAACGGTGCTTTCGGAACTCTTGCTGTAGGTCTTTTCTCCGACGGTGCAGGTACCGGATGGAAAGGTCTTCTCACAGGCGGTGGTTTCCATGGCTTCGGTGTTCAGTTTATTGGTATGGCTATCACGATCGCATGGGTTGCTGTTACTATGACAATTATCTTCCAGGTGATCAAACACACTATCGGACTTCGTGTTTCCGCTGAGGAAGAGATCGCAGGTCTGGATATGAAAGAGCATGGCCTCGCAAGTGCATACGATGGATTCTTTGTACAGGATACTATGACAAAGGCTCCGACTCCAATGGGAACTTCCGTAAAAGCCCCTGTTGTAAAACATGCTCCTTCTGCTCCTGCTGAATCTGTTCCTGAGATTCCTGCAGACGGCGTACATAAACTGACAAAGGTTGTTATCATCACACGTCAGAACAAGCTGGATGAGTTTATGCAGGCTATGAACGAGATCGGCGTAACCGGTATCACTATCACAAACGTTATGGGATGTGGTGTTCAGAAGGGTGCTCCAACCTACTATCGTGGTGTTGAGGTTGACATGAACCTCCGTCCGAAGGTTAAGATCGAGATCGTTGTAAGTCTTGTACCGGTTCAGAAGGTTATTGATACTGCCAAAGAAGTTCTTCATACCGGTCAGATCGGTGATGGTAAAGTCTTCGTTTACGATATCGAAAACGTTGTCAAGATCCGTACCGGCGAGGAAGGCTTCCTGGCTCTGCAGGATACAGACGCATGATTCTCTTATGAGAGGAACAGATAAAATCTTCTACGCAATATAAACCAAATAAAAGCCAAAAAGCTCCGGAACATTATTCCTTAAATGTTCCGGAGCTTTTCATATATTTTTTTATTCTCTTCTCAGTCTCGGCAGATTCCACCGGTAATGTGCCGCCAGGTACCGGATCAGGATCACTACTACCGTTCCGATCACCATGGCCGGCACTCCGCCCCACAGCCTGTATATCCAAACACAGGCAATAGCCCCTACAATAGACGCACAGGCATAAATATGGCGCACAAAAATATATGGCGGTACTCCTGCCATCATATCACGGATCAGACCGCCTCCAACTCCTGTGACAGTCCCAAGAAATACAAGAAAAAATGTTCTTTCCATATACCCCTGGGAAATCCCCTTATCAACCCCCATGACAGTAAACACACCAAGGCCAACCGTATCCATCACCAGCATCACCTTATCATAGACCAGCCGGTTCCCGCCTTCCAAAAGCTCCTGCTTCCAGTACATCACTGCAAAAACAATACAGGACGTCACGGTTGCCACAATGGTATACAGCGGATCCTGAAACATCCCCGGCGGCACGATTCCCAGGATAATATCCCTGGTAGCTCCTCCGCCCACTGCAGTCACCACTCCAAGAACGCAGACCCCGAAAATATCCATTCCTCTCTGCGCCCCCACCATAGCTCCGGAAGCAGCAAACGCAATAGTTCCTGCCATCTCCAGCATAAATGTAAACATACTCTGATAATCCATTTCCCCCTCCATGCATATCAAGCCGTATTTTTTCTCACCCTCATATCTGCATTCTGTTTTCCCTGTCTGCACATTTCCACAAGGTGCACATTTCCGCAGGGTGTAAGAAGGAACCCTGCCATGCAGGATTCCTTCTCCTATTTTCGTGATCACTATATTTTCATATTAACAGAATTTTCTCATTCTGTATATCTTTTCTTTTTGTATCTGACTTCTGCTATTCTGCTTCGATCAGAAATCCTCGTCGTTTCAGCATATCCTGGATCATATCCAGGATTTCCTCGGATTCTGCTTCTACTTTATGATAATGATAATCCGATGTGATATTCTTCAGAGGACTGGACTTGCCGCTTCGGATATCCTCCATAAAATTCTCAACCTGGCGCCTGGAGCTGATATTCAGTTCTGCCTCGATATGCCCGTAAACTCTGTGATTCACCATTACGTTGATCACTTTTCCGCCAAGATCCACAATCCCGCAGAGCTCGTTTTCCAGATCCGCATCTGTATGATGCACCTTGAATATCCGGCTCACAGTATGGGGAGCAGTAAAAATATATCCTCTATTGGTGGAGATCACGTCATTCCCCTCCGCGCGTATCAGCGCAATATCCTGCACGATCACCTGTCTGCTGACCTGAAATGTTCTGGCCAGAGCACTTCCTGAGACCGGCCGTTCACTGTTTTTAATTTGATCCATGATCGCTGTCCTGCGTTCTGAACCAGTCATTTAAGTTCCCCTTTCCTGGCTGTGCCTGTACTTTTTATTCCGATACCTCTCTCCTTCATTCTCGCGATATCTCCACCCCGGCCCGACATCACCTGCTATGCCTCTGCTTCCGGCAATTCACGCTTCTTTTCTGATATTCGGGGTATTTCCTGTCACAGCACTCGGTATTCTGTAAAATCCTGCATTTTTCAGGAAAGCGGATGAAGATTCTTAAGCGAAATATCAAGGATCGGTGCAGAATGCGTTAATGCACCACTTGATACATAGTCTACACCAACATCCCTGATCTTTGCAATGTTTTCTTTTGTAACATTTCCGGAACATTCAGTTTTTGCTCTTCCATCGATCAGCTGCACCGCCTCTTTCATCATCTCCGGAGTCATGTTATCAAGCATGATGATATCTGCGCCGGCCTCAACAGCCTCTTTTACCTGATCAAGAGTTTCTACCTCAACTTCGATCTTGCGGACAAAAGGAGCGTACTCCTGCGCCATTTTTACAGCATTCGCAACGCTTCCTGCTGCTCCGATGTGATTGTCTTTCAAAAGAACTCCATCTGAAAGATTATATCTGTGGTTCTGTCCGCCGCCTACACGAACAGCATATTTCTCAAAAATACGCATATTCGGCGTCGTTTTTCTGGTATCCAGCAATGTGATCCCTGTTCCTTCAAGAAGTGATGCAACCGAATGTGTATAGGTTGCGATCCCGCTCATTCTCTGAAGATAATTCAGCGCCACACGCTCGCCGGAAAGAAGCACCCGGATATCTCCTGTAACTTTTCCCATTTTCTGACCTTTTTTTACTTCATCGCCGTCCTTGCAGAACAGCTCCACTTTTGTGTCAGCATCCAGAAGCGTAAATACACGGCTGAAGATTTCCAGTCCCGCAATGATTCCATCCTCTTTACAGATCAGATCTACCTCTCCCGGAACTGCTTCTTTCATAACAGAGTTTGTGGTAACGTCTTCGCTTGAAATATCTTCCTTTAAAGCCTCCAGGATCAGGTGATCTACCTGAAGTGTCATTGTGATCTTATTCATTTTACAATACCTGCTCTTTCTTAATTATCACAGCAGCTCTGTTCTCCAAAGCAAGGCTGCTCCTGTCTTTCATAATACGGATATTTATATTCCGGCTGCATTTATGCCGCACCTGCAGCACTTTTCTTTTCTGCTGAGATTGCTTTGGCTGCACGTTTTGCAAATACAAGGCTCTCCAGCAGGGAATTACTTGCCAGTCTGTTCGCGCCATGTACACCGTTGCAGCTGGTTTCTCCCACTGCATAAAGCTGGTCCATGCTGGTCTTGCTGTCAGAATCCACCCAGATACCGCCCATGAAATAATGCTGAGCAGGAACAACAGGGATGCATTCTTTTGTCACATCATAGCCTTCTTCCAGACACCTCTGATAAATATTCGGAAAATGATTCAGAATCGTATCTTTATCAATATTTTCCATGGAAAGCCATACATGGTCTGTTCCTTCTTTTTTCATTTCTTCCCGGATCGCATTTGTTACTACATCTCTTGGAAGAAGTTCATTGACAAAACGCTCTTTCTTGCTGTTATAAAGTACTGCGCCTTCTCCGCGGACCGATTCTGAGATCAGGAATCTGCGGCCCGGTTTCTTGGAATACAGCGTTGTCGGATGGATCTGCACATAATCCAGATGTTCCAGGCGCACATTGTGTTTTTTTGCAATATCAAGAGCATCCCCTGTAAGATGCGGATAGTTGGTGGAATGCTCATATCTTCCTCCGATCCCGCCGCTGGCCAGGATCGTATCCTGTGCATAAATCTCTACCTGGATCTCTCCGCCAGGCTGGATCTCTTTCTGGCTTTTCACTGCTTTTCCGGCTTCCATAGCTTCAAGACGTGCCCTGTTCGCTTCTGCGGAAACTGCCTTCAGACCTGTACATTTGCCGTTTTCCACAAGAATATCCTGCATGGTAGTATATTCCAGAATTGTTACATTTTCAAGCTTCAGAACCTGCTGGAGCAGTTTTTCGGAAATTTCTTTTCCTGTGATATCCTCATGATAAAGGATCCTCGGTCTGGAATGTGCACCTTCTCTTGTATAGGCAAAATCATCCCCATCCATCTTGAAATCCACACCATATCCGACAAGGTCATTAATGATGTCTCTGGAGCCTCGGATCATAATGTCTACCGACTCTTTTCTGTTTTCGTAATGTCCTGCCTTCATGGTGTCTTCAAAATAGCTGTCGTAATCGTTTTCATCACGGAGCACACAGATCCCGCCCTGGGCCAGGAAAGAATCACTGCTCCTCATATCCTCTTTTGTGATGATCACGATCTTTTTGTCCCGCGGAAGCTTCAAGGCACTGAACATACCTGCAACACCTGTTCCCACGATCACTACGTCTGTTTTAATTCTCATTGCTTTTCGCCTCTCTGTCCTGATTTCTCTTTTCATCCAACTCAGACAAATCTTTTATACAAATGTGTTTTATTTATTTTGCCAGTTCCAGCATCCGCTCCAGCGGTCTCTTCGCGTTTTCACGTGTCTCGTCTGTTACATGGACCTCATTCTCCCCGGTTTTCAGAACGTGGAGAACTTTTTCCAGAAATACTTTTTTCATGTTTTTGCAGACCGGTACAGTTTCTGTGAAGTAGAATTTTTTATCCGGGCAGGTAGTTTCCAGCTTGTACTGAACGCCACATTCTGTGCAGATGATAAACTCTTTATTGTCACTTTCCTGTGCATATTTAATGATTCCGGATGTGCTTCCGATGTAATCAGCCTGTTTCAGAACTGTCTGAGGACATTCCGGATGTGCCAGAACCAGTGCATCCGGGTGCGCTTCTTTTGCTGCTTTTACTTCTTCCGGATCCATAAATTCATGGACAATACAGAAACCTTCGTTATAAATAAAGTTCTTCTCAGGAACCTGTTCTGCAATAAAATGTGCAAGATTTCTGTCCGGGATAAAAAAGATGTTTTTGTTCGGAAGCGCTTTTACGATCTTTACTGCATTTGCGGAAGTAACACATACATCAGAAAGCTCCTTCAATGCTGCTGTGGAATTAATGTAACAGACAACTGCCACATCGTCATATTCCTCTCGCACCTTGCGGATGCCTTCTTCTGTTGCCATATGAGCCATCGGACAGTCTGCATCCATGGCAGGCATCAGAACAGTTTTATCCGGACTTAAGATCTTCGCACTCTCTCCCATAAATCCTACTCCACAGAACACGATCGTCTTCTCTTTCGCGCTGGCTGCGATCTTGCTGAGATAAAAGGAATCTCCTATATAGTCAGCTACATCCTGTACTTCGGGACGCACGTAGTAGTGTGCAAGGATGATGGCATCTTTTTCTTTTTTTAATTTCTGGATTTCTTCTGCAACTGTCATTATCTTTCACCTTTCCTGCAGGATTTCTTTTTTGAGTTCCTGCTTTTGCTTTCTAGTACAGCGAATATTAAGTAACCGCCATATTGACTTGTCTGATTTTTCATCTGCTGCGTCAATATAGCAGAAACTTAATTTTCGCTGTACTAGTCTTTATTATGCAGATGCTTCTGATCTGCTTTTTTTATTATCATGTAACTTTTTTCAAAACATCTTACACATAATACCACAGTCCTTTACATGTGACAAGACAGTTGTTTGATATATGTAAAGTTTTTTTGTAAAGAAAGACATCAAAAAACACGGTTTCCACAATGAAACTTTCATCCTGGAAACCGTGTTTCTGCACACATTCATTATTTTATCAGTCTTATTCACCGTTCTGCGTACTGTCAGCTGCTCATTTATTGCAGTTTTCTTTCTGATCTGCCGCGATCACCCGATCATTTCCCCAGCAGTTCTCTCTCAATCCGCTCTCTTGCTTCCGGTGCCTGCTTACCCATCTTTTCCTGAAAACCAAACATGGAAACGCAGGCAATGCCGCTTTTCCACGACCATTCAGCCACGGCGGATTTATTACCATTTTTGTGCACGTGAATGCGATATCTTTTTTGTACAAAATTTCCATTTTGTTTTTATGCGATTTTCACTATTTGTTACTTCATTCACATATTTTGTTTGTTTTACAGTATTTTTTCGGCATTCACTCACATTTTTGCATCTATAAAATGACTTACTATGCTTATTATAAACGTTGATCATATAGCGTTTTATTATGTGCACCAGAACGCAATATTTCATTTCCCTTATACCCTAGTAGAGTTTATGTAGAATATTATTGTATTTCAACACATAAAGAGTTATACTTGTATGTAGTTTTATTTAAAATACACAAATGCATTTTTCATACTTTATTTAACCGAACTGTAAGGATCAAAGCTTCCCTCAGAAATCCCTGAAACGCAGGCAAACTTCCCTGATTCGGTTAAATTCATACGAAAAACACAGCAGAAAGGACTTATCCCTATGAGCGACTATAATTTAGAAACTAAATGTATCCACTCCGGCTATACCCCATCCAAGGGCGAGCCCTGTGCACTCCCTATCTATCAGAGCACTACTTACAAATATGACACCACTGACGAAATGGGCCAGTTATTTGATCTGAAGGCAGACGGATATTTTTACACCCGTCTCCAGAACCCGACCAACGATGCCGTAGCTGCAAAGATCGCAGATCTGGAAGGCGGTGTTGCTGCGATCCTGACTTCTTCCGGACAGGCAGCCAATTTCTACGCAGTATTTAATATCTGTGAGGCAGGCGATCACGTTGTTGCCGCTTCTACCATTTACGGAGGAACCTTCAACCTTCTTGCCGTCACCTTCAAGAAGCTTGGCATTGACTGCACCTTTGTTGATACCGATGCAACAGAAGAAGAGATCGCTGCCGCATTCAAACCGAACACAAAGGTTCTCTTTGCAGAAACTATCGCCAATCCGGCTCTGGTCGTCCTGGACATCGAGAAATTTGCACACGTTGCACACCAGAACGGCGTGCCTCTTATTGTGGATAACACCTTTGCCACACCGGTAAACTGCCGTCCCTTCGAGTGGGGTGCAGATATCGTTACCCACTCCACCACCAAATATATGGACGGGCATGCCGTTCAGGTAGGCGGCGCCATTGTCGACAGCGGTAACTTCGACTGGGATGCCTATGGCCATAAATATCACGGACTGACAGAGCCGGATGAATCCTATCACGGTGTTGTCTATACAAAGCAGTTTGGAAAAAAAGCTTACATCACTAAGGCTACTTCCCAGCTGATGCGTGATCTGGGCTCTATTCCGTCTCCGATGAACTGCTTCCTTCTGAACCTCGGCCTGGAAACGCTTCCACTGCGTGTTGAACGCCATTGCTCCAATGCCCAGAAGATCGCAGAATACTTGAACGCACACGAAAAGGTTTCTCATGTAAATTATGCAGGACTTCCAGAGGATAAATATCACGCACTGGCTCAGAAATATATGAAGGATGGTCGTACCTGCGGCGTTATCTCCTTTGAACTGACCGGTGGCCGTGATGCAGCAGTCCGTTTTATGGACAGTCTGAAGCTTGCCACCATCGCAACTCATGTTGCTGCTTCCATCACTATGGTCCTTCACCCAGCCAGCCATACCCACCGTCAGATGAACGACGAGCAGCTGGTTGAAGCAGGAGTTTCTCCCGGAATGATCCGTCTTTCCATTGGTATCGAAAATGTGGATGATATTATCAAAGATCTGGATCAGGCACTGAAAAATGCATAAATAACCAATTCAAAAAGGAAGGATACATCTGCTCATGCATGATGTATCCTTCCTTTTTATGATATATTTTCTCCTACTCTCAATTATGGCATTTCCGCAAATTACCTGCATCCTGTTCTGAACGGCTTTCTTCTGGCGCATAAATTCCTGCAGCTGCTGCAAGTATCTGAAACCACCTTACAAAATCCATTATTCATCTTTTTCCAGCTGTTTGATCAGCTGGTTCACATATGTAGAAAGCCCCGCCACCAGGACTCCCTGTGTCGTGGATGTAAATACTGCCATTGCAATATCCTGTGCATTTTTACAGGAACAGGTAGCAAAAACATAAATTCCGCATATAAGGATCCCTGCACACCCCAGTATCAGCGGAATATATTTGTCCTTCACAGCCTGAGCCTCCTTCAGTGCGATCCCCATAAAATACAAAGCGATCGCTGTGATCAGCAATTCTGGTTTAATATAATCCACAAGCGCTTCCATAAATATTCTCAGTATCTCCCCTGCCGCTTTGATTTATTTTATGAATTTCTCCAAAAAATATTTCATAAATTCCCCAAAAATGTTAGCTACGTGTTCGCTATTGCTGTTTTTTCGCACTTTTTGAGAATATTTTTTTCTATTGCAGAGCAAAAAGAAAAAGGCCATAAACCCTAAGGTTTACAGCCTTTCTCACTATTTTTCGTTATCTGAAATCAGAATTTGCCAGCGTCAGCAGCTTCCTGTACGGAAACAGCTACAGCAACTGTCATACCAACCATCGGGTTGTTTCCGGCGCCGATAAGACCCATCATCTCTACGTGAGCCGGTACGGAAGAAGATCCTGCGAACTGAGCGTCAGAATGCATACGTCCAAGTGTATCAGTCATACCGTAGGAAGCAGGACCTGCTGCCATGTTGTCCGGATGAAGTGTACGTCCTGTACCACCGCCGGAAGCAACGGAGAAGTATTTTTTGCCTTTCTCGTTGCACTCTTTTTTGTATGTTCCTGCTACCGGATGCTGGAAACGAGTCGGGTTTGTGGAGTTTCCTGTGATGGAAACGTCAACACCCTCTTTCCACATGATTGCAACACCTTCCGGAACGCTGTTAGCGCCGTAGCAGTTAACTT
>UMHU01024837.1_pt1 | contig 30891 bp, 25 predicted proteins | sample 1965591 | NCBI WGS metagenome assembly UMHU01 (sample SAMEA4836101, study PRJEB28245) | human gut metagenome | biome: gut microbiome; material: fecal sample | place: Denmark | collected 2008
ATTTAGCCCGGCGAGAAGAATACACGACTTGACCTGCGCTGAAGCGATAGGCGACTTATAATCTATCGGATATAGTTCTTTTCCTTGTATTACCAGAGGAGCTTTAAAATTTTGGTGTTTGATTTTTGCCCCCATTAACTCTAACGGGAGAATAACCCTTTTCATCGGTCGTTTGCTCAAGCTCTCATCGCCAAAGAGTGTTGCCTCAATTTCTCTGGAAGCAACAATCCCGGAAAAAAGTCTCATCGATGTACCTGAGTTTCCGCAATCCAGATTGTATCTGTCTTTTTTAAAAGCATTTTTTGCATTTATTTTAAGATGCTTTTGTGCAATAAATTCTGCTTCACATCCTAGTTCTTTAATAATGCTCAATGTGCTCAAACAATCAGCACCCATTGAAAAATTCTTAACCTCAAGCACACCGCCTGTCAATGCAGCAAACATTGCGCTTCTGTGGCTGATTGATTTATCTGCGGGTATTGTTGCGCACCCGTTGAGTCCTTTTGATTTTTCTACAGTTAAATTCATACTAAATTATATCTTTATAAGACTCTTCACTCGTGAGCATATCGTAGTTTAGCTCATTTTCGTTATCAGCAATAACAGCTGTAACAACAGCATCAGATGTAATGTTGAGCATAGTTCTGAACATATCTACAATTCTGTCCACTGCAAACAGGAAAGCAAAACCTTCTACCATCTGTGTAGGAGTTAGTCCCAGACCGTTAAGAACAAGAGCAATAGTAATTATACCACCGCCCGGTATACCAGCGCATGTGCTTGATGCAACAATTGCAAGTACAGCAATTTGTATAATTTGTAAAGGTTCAACGGTAATACCGTATGCCTGTGTTAAGAACAGCACGGCAATAACCTGAAACATTGCTGTTGCATCAAAATTTAACGTAACGCCAAGAGGCAGAACAAAGCTGCATACTTTGTGAGAAATACCTCTTTTTTCACAACATGCAATGACAAGAGGTAAAGTAGCTGAACTGCTGGCAGTACCAAAACCTACCATCATAGCTTCTGCAATTGCAGCAAAGAAAAGTCTTACCGGCACTTTTGAAAATACTTTCATCAATATAGGGTAGACAATAAAGAGCTGTATTGCAAAACCAATCAGTATTGCAAGGAAATATTTTGATATACTCGAAAATATAGAAATACCGAAAGAAGAAATTGCAGTTGCAGTAAGAGCAAAAATACCTGGCGCTGCAAGATACATGATACCGTCAGTAACTTTCATTGTTGCGGCAAAAATTGACTCGAAGAAAGAAACAACAGGACGGTTTATTTCACCCACTTTAGCCAGAGCAATAGCAAACACCATTATAAAAATAATAATAGGAATCATCTCGCCCTTAGCAAGCGCTTCCATTGGATTTGCAGGAATCAAGTTAATAAACAATTCTGACAAATGGCCCTTTTGGTCGGCAATTGCCTGGCTCACAATTTGTTGTGTTTCTACTGCAGATTTTTGGCTAATAAAAGATTGAACACCATCACCGGGATGAATAGTTAAAGCAAGTGTTGTACCAATTATTACGGCAGCAATTGATATAATCGAGTAATATACAACCATTTTTATACCAAAAGCACCGAGCTGTTTGTTATCACCAATACTTGAAATACCAATAATAATGGCACTAAAAATCAAAGGTATAATAACCATTTGAATTAATCTGATAAAAGCTTGTCCGATAAAATTCAAAACACTATACAAAATATTGTAAACAGCGGTAGGCTCATGCCCCGCATTGTAGGCATGCATTGCAATACCCAAAATTATACCGGCAATTAAGCCAAGAAAAATATGTCCGTTTCTTTTAATTCCAAGACCCAGAGCAATCAATATCTGCATGTGTAATTTCATATCATATCCTCTCTTACATCAGATTATATTTCAGACAAGTATAGTTATTTTACTATTTTTTATAAGCATTGACAAGAATTTATATAAAGGAGATTATTTAAAACTATTGCTTTATACTTTTTCTTGCATATTGAGCAGTATCAATTAAAGGAACAGCCATATTTTTGCAGTCTTTGCTCCATCTGACAGGGCAAATATCAATACCACCCCTTCTTGTATACAAAGCGCAAACAAACAAATCACCGTTTTTATTAATATTTAAAACATCATACAGTCTTTTATAAATCATCTCACAGCACTCTTCATGAAAATGAAATTCAGAACGAAAAGAACAAAGATATTTTACAAGGCTGTCTTCTTTTATATGGTGATTTGATTTGTAATATATGAATATATCGCCAAAGTCAGGCTGATGCGTAACCCTGCAATTTGAACGAAGCGAGTCAAATGTTAAATAATATTCCTTTTCATCTGATAAAAGCTCAAGCTCCAGCAGTTGCGGGGATTCTTTAAATTTTTCAATTTTCAATTTGTTTGTATCAACAAAATTTAAAATATTTTCAAATTCGTCAAAAATTTGAACACGCTTAGTATCATCAGTTAAAAAATTAATACTTACTTCGGTTTTTAGGGCGTTGCTTAGGTCTTTTTCAATGATACTTTTACAAATTTCCAGACAATCATCTATCGTTTGTCCAAAAGAAGACATGTTAAAAGAATTCAAATATAACTTTAAAGACTTTGATTCTATCAGATATTCACTATCACTGTTGTATTTGAGTTTTATAACTCTTGTAACAGGCAGGCCGTTTGATGTCAGGCAAGAAAATTCGTAAGCATGCCAAACGTCCACTCCAAGAAAAGGTAAATTATCGTTATCGATTTTATACAGTTCTCTGTTTTCATTTCTTGGAATCGGCACTAGTAATGAGGGGTCATAGGATAAACTTCCTGTAAATTTTTTGCCTAGATGAGTTGCTGCTATTTTTTCTGTTTTATTTGGCATAACAAATCTCTATTTATCCAAAAAATCTTGTTAAAAAGTTTTTTGAACGTTTATCTTTTAGTGCACTTAATGAAACATTGCCGTTTTCATTTAGTACGGCTTGCTCTCTTATAGATTTAGTTCTTTTATACAAATTATTTATAGACTCTTTAAGCTTTTTTTCAAGTGCTTTAACATCTTTATCACTTTTCAGCACAGTGATAAAATCTTTAACATTGCTGTCTTTTTTAACAGCTTCTTTAATAGAAGCATCTGAACCACTAATTGCAGCGTTATGTCGTGCCGTTTTAAAAAACATATCACGGCTTGCAACAAGAGAGTCATTAAAAATCAATTTTGCTACAGAAGGAGATTCTTTTGCTGTATTTAGAAAAGTAACATAAGTTTCTTTTGCAGCTTTTAAATCATTTCCAACACCTTTTGAGTAGAATTCATTGCCAAGAGCTTTAAGAGTTTTGACATCCATAATTATTTCCCTTCCAAATTATAATAATATTGTAAATCTCATAATAATATTTTTTGCCGGTATTGGGAAGGTAACTTAAAAGAATGTAACAAAAGACCCCTTCGTATTTGAAGAGGTCTTTTTATTTTGATGTAAAAATTAAGCTATTTCTTCCTGAGTTTCTACTGATGAAACATTCTGTTCAGAATTTTTTTGAGGAAGTTTGATTAACTCTGCAACCTTGTCGCGTTTTTTAACCATTTCAGCCGTAACAGTAAACTCGTTTACCCCTTCTTGAGAAGGCACTTCATACATAATATTAAGCATAAGTTCTTCCACAATCGAACGCAAAGCACGAGCACCTGTCTTACGTTTGATAGCCTCTTTGGCAATGAGCTCAATAGCTTCGGGTTCAAATTTAAGGTCAACATTATCCATTTTAAGAAGACATTGATACTGTTTGATGATAGCGTTTTTAGGTTCAGTCAAAATCATTTTCAATGTAGCTTCGTCAAGCTGATCTAAAACAGCATAGATAGGAACACGACCGATAAATTCCGGAATCAAGCCGAATTTAAGAAGGTCTTCAGGCTGCAATTTTTTGAGCATTTTTTGAGCTGCAATTTCTTTTTCCGCAGCTGTTGCAGGAGCCTTTGCACCAAAGCCAAGCGATGTACCTTCGTCAGCTCTTCTTTCAACAATTTTATCCAACCCAACAAAAGCACCGCCAACAATGAACAGAATATTTTTTGTATCGATTTGAATAAATTCCTGATGTGGATGTTTTCTTCCGCCCTGTGGAGGAACATTTGCAACAGTACCTTCAATCATTTTCAAAAGTGCCTGCTGCACACCTTCACCTGAAACGTCTCTTGTTATGCTGGGGTTTTCAGACTTACGGGCAATTTTATCGATTTCATCGATATAGATAATGCCTCTTTCTGCTTTTTGAGCGTCGAATTCAGCACTTTGATAAAGACGAAGAAGGATATTTTCAACGTCATCACCAACATAACCTGCCTCTGTCAGGGTTGTAGCATCTGCAACCGCAAAAGGAACATCAAGCATCTTTGCAAGGGTTTGAGCAAGCAATGTTTTACCTGAACCTGTCGGACCGACCAGTAAAATATTACTTTTTTGAATTTCAATGCCTGTTGCATCTTTTTCTGTAGCATTATGCGCAATTCTTTTGTAATGGTTGTAAACAGCTACAGACAACACTTTTTTAGCGTCATCCTGGCCGACAATATGCTCGTCAAGATAGGCTTTAATTTCATGAGGTTTCGGCACAGAGGAAATATCTGCCTCTTTTACCTCTTCTTTTTCACCTTTATCTTTATTTTCAAAGAATTCTTCGTCTAATATTTCATTACACAATTCCACGCATTCATCGCAGATATAAACTTCAGGTCCGGCAATTAATTTTTTTACCTGATCCTGTGTTTTTCCGCAAAATGAACATTTTAAGCGGCTATCATCGTGTTTTACCATTACATTATCTCCTGATTCTTATTATGGACAATTATTCTGATTTTTGAACTTTATCCATAGAAACAACTTTATCAATCATACCGTACTCAAGAGCTTCCTCCGGAGTCATGATATAGTCTCTGTCTGTATCTTTTTCGATTTTTTTGATAGATTGTCCTGTGTTTGAAGCCAAAATTTCGTTTAATGATTTTTTAATTCTTAAAATTTCAGCAGCTTGAATTTCAATATCTGTAGCCTGACCCTGTGCACCGCCTAATGGTTGGTGAATCAATACTCTTGAGTGAGGTAAAGCAAGTCTTTTACCTTTTGTACCTGATGATAACAGGAATGCACCCATAGAAGCAGCCTGACCGAGACAAATAGTAGAAACATCAGAGCGAATGTGCTGCATTGTATCATAAATTGCAAAACCTGCTGTTACGCTGCCGCCCGGTGAGTTGATATATAACATAATATCTTTTTCAGGGTTTTCGGAATCCAAAAGCAACATCTGTGCTACAACAAGGTTAGCAACCATATCATCGATAGGTGTACCGAGGAAGATGATTCTTTCTCTAAGTAATCTTGAAAATATGTCAAATGCACGTTCTCCGCGGCTGGATTGTTCTACAACTGTTGGTACAAAGCTCATATTATTTGCCCTTTCGCTCTTCTGTAATACTAATATATATTATAAACTACTTTTTGTCGCCTGCAACGAATTTGATTTTGTTATTTTCAAGCAGGAATTTTGTAACTTTTTGAGTTAATGCCTGCTGTGATAATGATTGAATCATTGCAGTGTTTCTTGCTATTTCTTTAAATATAGTACCTTTATCTGTTTGATACATCATAGCCAACTCACCTATTTTTTGTTCCAAATCCTGGGGAGTCACCTGGATGTTTTCAAGTTTTGCAATTTCAGACATCATCAAAGAATTTTTGATTCTGTTCAACGCTTCTGTTTTCAATTCTTCATCAATTTTTTCCGGTCCGTCATTTTTCATAACATCATCCCAGTTTACGCCTGATTGAGCAACTTTTTGTTTAAAGTCTATCAAAAGTGCCTGTTTTTCTCTTTCAACCATAGAAGGTTGTACTTCTACAGACATTTTTTCCATGATTGTTTCAAACAATTTGTTAGCACTTCTTTTATCATTTTCAACTTTAGCTGTATTATCCAAATATTTTTGGATATCAGCTTTCAATTCGTCAACAGATTTAAAGTTGCCTACTTTTTTAGCAAGTTCATCATTCAATTCAGGTTTAATTTTTTCTTTAATTTCATTAATTTTAATTTTGAATTGAGCCGGCTTGCCATTTAATTTTTCGTCATGGTAATTTTCAGGGAAGGTTACGTCAATTGTAAATTCTTCTCCTGTTTTATGTCCAACGAGCTGTTCTGCAAAACCAGGAATGAAATTGCTGTGTTCTAAATCCAACATATAATTTTTAGCAGAACCGCCATCAATTAAATTTCCATCTACAGAACCTTCAAAGTCCATCATCACAACATCTTTATCAGTAGATTCTCTGTCAGAAACTGTTTGAAGAGTAGTGAATTTTTCAGTTAATTCTTCAATTTCTTTTTCCATTGCATCTTCAGCTGTTTTGAACTCTTCAACTTCAACTTCAAGATCTTTGTATTGTTCAAATTTAACTTCGGGTTTTAATTCCATTTTTGCAACAATTTTCACAGGTTTGCCAATTTCAAAATCATAAGATTCAACAGCAGGTTCTGTGATAATATTTAAATCGTTTTCTTTAATCGCCTGAGCAAAAGCTGAGGGTAAAAGAGAATCCATAACATCGTGCTTAATAGCTTCTGCACCGATATTTTTTTCCAATATTGCTTTAGGAGCTTTACCCTTACGGAAACCGGGGATATTAACTCTTTGTGCAAGTCTTTTACAAGCTTTATTGTATTCTTTTTCAGCGGTTTCTGCGTCGATTTCAATATCGACTTTAACCATATTATTCTCTAATTTTTCAACTGTAGTTTTCATCTTTAATTATCCTTATTTCTCTTTAACGACATATTATCCTAATCTATAGGATAATTATATTATAAAAGTACCATAAATAAAGCATGATACAAAAAATTAGTACCAATAAAGTAGATTAACAAAAGCAAAAGACCCTCTTTAAACAAGAGAGTCTTTTGTATTATCCAAATTTTATTTATTTAATATTCGAATAAGTCCAAGCATCCATGTTAGGTGCTTCTTTTTGAGAAGGATCAACAGTCATGTCTTGAGCGTTTGTATTCAAGCCGCCTTCTTTTGGATTTTCGTGAGCGATTGGTTTATAGATTCTGTTAAAGTATTCTATAACCATTCTGTCAGAGTTGAAGTAAGCTTCTGATGTTCTTACTGCCTGTCTCATCATTCTTGCCCATTCCATCTTATTGTCATAGTAAGTAGGAATAATCTGGTTTTCAATGATGTCCATAATGCAGTCATGATCTTTCCAGTGACGTTCTTCCCAAGGAATATCATCATCCAGGCCGGGATATTCAACAGTATAGCCGTTGATTCCGGGGAAAGTACCTTCAACTGTCCAACCGTCAAAGATTGAAAGGTGTAATGCACCGTTTGCGTTAGCAGACATACCTGAAGTACCTGATGCTTCCAAAGGTCTGATAGGTGTATTCAACCAAACATCAGTTGCTCTTTTTAATTTTCCGCTTAATTCAAGTTCATAACCTGCTAATACTGCAACGTTTTTGATGTTGTATGATTTGTGAAGAATGTTATTGAACATTTCACGTCCCATAGCATCATCCGGATGGAATTTACCTGCAAAAATCAATTGCACTTTGTTGGCATTTAACAGTTTCAAGATTCTGTCCATGTCCATGAAAATTAACCATGCACGTTTGTAGTCAGCAAATCTTCTTGCCCATGTGATAGTTAAAACATTGGGGTCAAATCTTTTACCGGTAGTGTTAGCAATGTAGCTGAAAACTTCTTTTTTCATTTCAACTTTTGCATCTAACAAGTCTTGAAGAGTTTTTGCATTTTTAATTCTTTCATCCTGCCAGTAATGGAGGTTAACAGCATTTGTAATAGCTCTAATCGGGCATCTGCCTTCAACCCAGTTCCACATTTTGTTAGAAACAAGACCGTGAAGCTGAGATACAGCATTTGCAATACGGCTCATTCTTAATGCAGCTACTGTTAAAGAGAAGTGTTCGCCACCAAGCTCAACAGCTCTTTCTCTTGAGCAGCCTGCAAAGAATCCGCCGTCCATAAGTGTATCAACCCAGTGAACTTCGTTACCTGCTGCAACAGGTGTGTGAGTTGTAAATACAACCTGTCTTTTTGTTTTTTCAAGGTCGCCACCGTTTTGCTGCAACAATTCAAATGCAGCAGGAAGTGCATGACCTTCGTTCATGTGAACGCATTCAAAATCATATTTAATAGCTTGTAACAATCTGATACCGCCAACACCAAGAACAGTTTCTTGAGCGATTCTGATTTTTTCGTTACCGTCATATAATTTGTGAGAAATTGAACGAGCCCAGTCAGAGTTGCCGTCAACATCTGTTGTCAATAAATATACAGGGCAAGAACCAAATAATTCAGGGTCAACTCTGAATGCTTTTACGATAACTTTTTCACCAAAGATATCAACAGTAACTTGCGCATCAACATCTTGTAAATAATCATAGTGTTTTCTGATGTAAGCAACATCAACGTTACCTTCTTCGTTAATTCTCTGGTTGTAGTAGCCGTAAGACCACAACATAGTTACACCGACCATAGGAAGTTGTAAGTATCCGGCAGAAAGCATGTGTGAACCAGCTAAGAAACCCAAGCCTCCAGAATAGGTGCTTAAGGATTGGTCCAATGCTATCTCCATTGAAAAATATGCTACTTTAGGTAATCCCATAACTCTCCTTTGTATAATCACTAATCTACCATCTGCACAAAGTGCCTCTTTTTTATACCAACAAAATAGCATAAATGCAATAAAAAAATTAGTATTATTTACAAGTGGTCTCAAAAGGCGCTATATCAACGGGAAAAGTCGAACAACTATCTACTCTGTGTACAACAAGTTTGACGTGTTCATCCGGATTGGCTTCTTCCATACACTCAAAAAAATCTTTTACATTTTTTATTTTACAGCCGTTAACTTTGAGAATTCTGTCCCCAGGTTCTAATCCGGCATTACTGGCAGGTGTATAATCAAGTACATCAATGATTTTCACCCTTCCTTTAAAATCTTCAACATAAAGCCCCAACGGTGATGATGCCTCAATTGTTTCATTGAGTATTCTCTGTTCTTCAAGATAGTCATGAATCTTTTTAAAATTCACGTTTAAAAGAAGGCATATTACAAGTAATATGCCCATAAAAACTTTTATAAGTTCCATATTTATTTCTTGTTAGATTATTACCGTCAAATTACTAATTTTGAGAAATCTGCAATTTTTTCGAATTTCTTTTTAATAAGATAAAGAAGAGCAAGTCTGTTTTCTTTAACTTTTTCGTCCTTATCCATTACAAGAACATTATCAAAGAATTCATCAACAGCTTTTACTGCTTTTGATAGCTCTGTATAAAGTTCCTGATAATCTAACTTATCAGAATCAATAGAAATTGTGCATTCCATAAGTTTCGTTTCAGATGGATTATTAAACAATGCCTTATCAGGTAATTGTTCTGTTTTATAATCTTTTGTGATTCTGATTATTCTGTTAGCTGCTTCATTAAGAGCATTAAAATCAGGTGAAGAAATTTTTTGTGATAAAAACTCTACCCTGTCTGAAAAATCTTTAAGATCAGAAAGCACAGCTTTATTAGAAATACAAGCATCAACCACATCATGCCTGTACTTTTCCGTATAGAAAATACTCAATCTGTTTTCAAAGAAGTTTTTAACTTCATTAAACAAACCTTGCTTATCTTTAATTTCAACAGGCATTAATTCAATTGATTTTTTGATTAAGTCTTCCAAATCAATATTTAACGATTTTTGAATAATTGTTTTGATAATACCGAGAGTTGCACGTCTTACACCTAGAGGGTCAGCAGAGCCTGTAGGTTTTTTACCTTCTGCAAATACAGCAACAATTGTATCAATTTTGTCTGCAATACCGACAATTTGACCTTCAACAGATTCGGCAAGCTCAGAATCTGCACCTAGAGGATAGTAATGCTCTTTTATTCCCTTTACAACAGCCGGTTTTTCACCTGCGTTGAAAGCATAATCAGAGCCGATAAAACCCTGAAGCTCAGTGAATTCAAAAACAAGGCTTGTAACAAGATCGGCTTTGCATAAAAGCGCTGTTCTTTTTACGGTATCTACAGGCGCATTGAGCTTTTCAGCTAAAATTTCTGATAGTTTAACTATGCGATTTGTTTTATCAAACATAGAGCCCATGCCCTTTTGAAAAGTTATACCTTTGAGGGCTTCTACATAGCTTTCAAAAGGTTTTTTGGTATCTTCATTAAAGAAGAAAATTGCGTCATCCAGCCTTGCAACAACAACTCTTTCATTACCGGCTTTGATATTATCAAAATTATTGCCGATATAATTTGTAATTGTAATAAAGCTGTTAAGTAATTTTCCTGCCTTGTACAAAGGAAAATATCTTTGATGAACAGCCATAACTGTAACAGTAACTTTTTCAGGAATATCAAGATATTTTTCATCAAAATTGCATATTACAGGCACCGGCCATTCACAGATATTTGTAACTTCTTCAAGAAGTCCGTCTTCCATATAAACATCAGCACCAATAGATGCAGCCTCTTTTCGTGCGGATTCAACAATCATTGATTTTCTTTTTTCTGAATCCACAACTACGTTGTTATCAAAAAGTGCTTTTTCATAATTATCAGCATTTTTAATTTCTACTTTGTCAGATTTGAATCTGTGACCTCTGGAAAATCTTGAAGATTCCACTTCTGCTATTTTAATCTTGAGTTCATCATCATTTAAAAGAGAAACAACCCATCTTATGGGACGTTGAAATTTTACATCCAGATCAGCCCATCTCATAAAGTAAGGGCCTTGCATTTTTAAAACAATTTTTTCAACATTTTCCTGCAAAATATCTTTAATAGATTTGCCTTTTTGCTCTACCTTGGCCCAAACATAGTTGTCCTCTTTATACAAAGCAGATTCATCTACACCGTTTTTCTTTGCAAAGCCCTGTCCTGCTTTGGAAAGGTTTCCGTTTTCATCATATGCAATATTTAAAATAGGGCCTTTTACTGTTTTTACTGTATCAGGCTGTTTTTCTTCAAAACCTTCTATAATCAGAGCCAGACGTCTTGGTGTAGAAAAAGCTTTTATATCAGTAAATTCTATCTGGTTTTCTTGCAACAGTTTTTCAAACGCATTTTTTAATTGAGCAAGCCCTGTATTTACAAATTTGTAAGGTAATTCTTCTGTTCCTATTTCCAGCAAATATTTATTCATACGATTTTATTCCTTTAATAGTGTTATATGTGAGCATAATTATAATACAAACACATTATGTTTTTCATGAAATTTTTGATGTTATAATATCGTCTGTGGGAGAATTATCATGGAAAATAAACGCTGGTATGACAAAGAACCGACATTAAGCTTAGCAGTAAGCCTGATTAAAAATTCAAATGATACTACTCAGCAAAAGTGTGCGGAATTTATTAAAAACAGAGCACAGGATTACGGCATAACTCTTAAAAGCAATCTTTTGGGTGCATTTAATTATGTTCTTAACAGATGGTATGATTCTTCCGAACAGTTAGCGGAAGCTTTTGATTATCTGAAAGATGCCGATGATGAAACAAGAAAACAAATTGCAATCGAAGTAATTGCATTTCTTGAAAAAGCAGAATGCCAATAATGAACAAGCTAAAATCTATTATTTTAATATTAAGTTTAATAATAATACCCGTCTTTAATGCAAATAAAGCACATGCAATGAAAATAGGCATAGTGGACGGTGCTTCTCAAGTTTCTGTGGGCACAAGCAAAGAAGCTGAATTAATAAGCCCTTTGCACAACAAAGCCTTTTACAAACTAAAACCAATGAAGCCTTATGCATTCAAAGCTACAGGCAGCACAATATCGATTGAACTCAACGACCAGTGGTTTAACTTAAACATTGCTAGAATTGTTGTAAAACCTGCGGAAAAGGGATTTGTATCAACAAAAAGAAGATGGTACAGAGGCGAATTTATTATTGAAAACAGAGACGGCTCACTTGTTGTTGTAAATAACCTTCCGCTGGAAGACTATATGCTAGGAGTTGTTCCGTCTGAAATGCCTTCAAAATGGAACTATGAAGCACTAAAAGCACAGGCAATTGCCGCAAGAAGCTATGCAATTGCAAACAGAGGCAAAAGAGCGTCACGCGGTTATGATTTAAAAGATACACCTGAAGATCAGGCCTATGGCGGAGCATCATCTGAAACAGCGACAACAAACAGTGCTGTTTTAGAAACAAAAGGGGTTGTGATTACTTATAACAAAAAAGTCATCCCTGCTTATTATTCGGCGTCTGCCGGAGGACACACTGTTAATGCGGGTGCTGTATGGAACAAAGACCTTCCGTATTTAAAATCAGTGCCGTCATTCGATGAGGGAGTTAAGAAAAATGGTCATGGTCTCGGGATGAGCCAGCATGGTGCAAACAAGCTTGCCCAAAACGGTTACAATGCGTATCAAATCTTAACTTATTATTACAATAATGTAAAATTCGGCCGTTTAGATCCTGCATGGAACTTATAAGATTCAACCCCAAAAGTCTTATGCTGCAACATTTTTGCTGTCTACTACCAGTGTAAAACAAGATATATTTTCAAATTCTTCATATTTTTATGTTAAAAAGGCTTGCTAAAATGCTAAAAATAGATATAATAGTCTTTGTTAACAAAAAGGAGGTTCTTATGAACAAAGAAGAATTAGTAAAAGAAGTTGCAAAAAAAGCAAAAGTTTCTCAAAAAGCTGCTGCTGATGTTATCGCTGCTACATTAGAAACAGTTACAAAATCTGTAGCAAAAGGTCAAAAAGTTACATTAGTTGGTTTCGGTACATTCGAACCCAGAAAAAGAGCTGCTCGCTCTGGCCGTAACCCTCAAACAGGTGCTACAATTAAAATCGCTGCTAAAACAGTTCCTGCTTTCTCAGCTGGTAAAAAATTCAAAGAAGCTGTTAAGTAGTTTTCTAAGATTTAATAAAAGAGAGTCTTTGGTTAATCCGAAGGCTCTTTTTTATTGGTAATTAATTCTACAATCTACTCAAAACGTACGATACGCACAAAAGATTATCCGTTATAATTTTATTTAAGGGATTATATATTTTTATAGAGAGATTTTATGTTACAAGAAGCCACAAAAATTATTCAATCAGCATTTCATGACAGTTTTATCAAAAGATTGAGCCTTTACCTGCACGATTGTGTGCGTGAAGAGGTGCAAAGCTCAACTTTCAGAAACCTTAAGCAGGACAAAGACAACAAATGGATTTTTCTCAAAGGTGAAGAGCAGCTTTTTACTCATTTTGAACACCCTCTCATGTTAGACGGCTCTGACAGCGACCTGACAGAACTAATGATACAAAGTGAAATGAGCCAGAAGGACAAATATCTGATCTACGGCCACCTGTTTCTTGTTGGTAAAAACTCGAAATCAAAACGTAAAAATGAATTTTTAACACCGCTTTTATATACTCCCTGCCGCCTTGAAAGAGACGGTGTAAATATCTCATGCACATTACAGGATGATGTAATGTCACTAAACACAGGTGCATTGACAGCGCTTATGAGAAAAAGCGATGACGAAGATGAAATGGAGCACATGCTTGACGGTCTTCTTGAAGTTGTGCCTGAATTGCCGCTTACGCAGGAAAAACTAAACATCTTTCTTACGACATTAAAATCGATTCTTCCTGATGTTGATATTTCTTTAAACCATGAAGATGATGATAACGAAAATTTTGTAAAAGACGATGCAGCAGAGAATTTTTATCAAAAAATCGACTCTGAAAATGTTGATGATTTTATAGAAGACTCGCAGGATACCAAACCTTCTATAAAACTGGATAAAGTCTCTGTGACTAACCAAAGCGCAATAATACTTACAAAGCGTCCCTCTATCACAGCAGGCGTTTTACATGAGCTTACACAAATTGCTGAAAAACCAAGCGGTGTTTTTAGAGAAACAGCACTTTCTGTTGTAAATGACGAATATCTTAGAGGAATCGGCAAGCTGTTTGACAAATCCGGTAAAGAAAAGAAAGAGTTAAAAGACTTTGCTGCTGTAACCCCTCTTTCTTTAAGCGATTCTCAAGAAGATGTAATAAGAAAAATAGAACAAAACCCGCTTCTGGCTGTTTACGGCCCTCCGGGGACAGGTAAATCTCAGACAATTGTAAACCTTGTTGCACACCTTGTTGCAAACGGCAAAACAGTGCTTGTCGCCTCCAGAATGGATAAAGCAGTGGATGTTGTTGCTCAGAGATTGAATGAACTGGGTGCACCTTTTCTTGCTTTAAGAGCAGGCCGATTAAATTATCAAAAACAGCTGAGCTTCCAGCTGCAGGATTTGATTGCAAATAAAATAGATATTGATACAGGTTACGAAGAAGCAATTCTTGTTGATGTAGAAGACATGTATGCTCTTTTAAATGCAATAAAAGAGCTTGAAAACAAATGCGAAAAAATCATAGAGCTGGAGAAAAACTGGCAGGAAGTTATGGCAAGAAAGCTCGCACTTGAGGCTGATCTTGGAGAAAAAATATTTATAAACAAAAAACTCAAAAAAGATGAAGTTGATGAGATAAAAAAAGTGCTTTCAAGTATCGAAAAAAATCTCGAAAAATCCGGTCTTTTCTCTTCAATTTCAAATTCTCTTTCAGCAATGAAGCTTAAAAAGATATTAAACATAAGCTCACTACCTGCAGAGCCAGAATCAATAATGAGATTGTCTTTGGAGCTTCAGGCTGCCGAGATGGAATGTGAAGCAAGGATGGTTGAAACAAGAATCCACAAAATTGGAAACATCCACCAGATACTCGGCCAAATAAAACAGCTTAAGAAAAAACAAAAAGGCCTTGCCGTAGACATTCTCAAAAACAAAAGAAGAGAATCTCTAAAAGGACTTTTAAGAGACCAGATAAAAAGACAAAGGCTTATTGTACACACAAAAGCTATTGTTGAAAGAAAGAAAAATCTTCAAAACAGACTGCTTGAAGAAGAAGATTTTACACCCCTATTAGAAGCATTTCCATGCTGGTGTGTTACAACTTATGCAATTTCAGGCTCATTGCCTATGAAATCAGGGTTATTTGACGTTGCAATAATTGATGAAGCATCTCAATGCGATATAGCAAGCTGCTTCCCTATTTTATTCAGAGCGAAAAAAGCAGTTATTGTAGGGGACGATAAACAGCTTCCGCACCTTTCATTCCTTGAAAAAGCAAAAGAGCAATCCTTTTTAAGCCAGTACAATATTCCTGATAAATACCAGCTTATGTGGAGATTTAGAACAAACTCTATGTTTGATCTAGCAAATTACTATTCAACAAACCCTGTTTTGCTAGATGAACACTTTAGAAGCTACTATCCAATAATTCAATTTAGTAATCAGGAGTTTTACGGCAACAGAATTCGCATTATGACAAAAGATTCGGGTTCAAATGACGTACTGGAGCTCCATCTTGTAACAGACGGAAAAGTAGACTCAGATGCAACAAGAAACATGCCTGAGGTAGAAGCTGTTGTAAAAAGAATACACGAGCTGATACTACAAGACGAAGGAAACGAAGACAACCCTGTATCAATAGGTGTTGTATCACCTTTTCGTGGACAGGTGGACCTGATAGGCAAAGCACTGCGTCAGGTTTTGACAGAATCCACAATAAGAAGACATCAGATAGAAGTAGGTACAGCACATACATTTCAGGGTGATGAGAGAGATGTTATGATTTTCTCGCTTGCTGTTGCAGACAACAGTTTTGCACAGAGTTTAACATTCCTGCAAAAGCCAAACTTGTTTAACGTAGCAATCACCCGTGCAAGAAAAAAACTGATAACTTTCCTTTCAAGAGACCCCAAAAGCCTTCCGGCCGGACTTTTAAAAGATTATATAGAATACACTCAAAACTATATTGAGAGTGCAAAAGAAGATGAGTTTTCAAGCAAAAACAAATTCAAAAACTCTTTTGAACAAACCGTTGCGCAAGCTTTAATAATGGAAGGTCTTGAAGTAAAAGCAGGATTTGAAGCAGCAGGTGTTTATCCTGATATTATGGTAAAAGATGAGTTTAACAATGAAGTCATTGTTGAAATTGACGGTGTTGAAGACAATCTTAAATCAAACACAAAAGATATTAAAAAGCAGACCATACTGGAGAGAGCCGGCTACAAAGTAGTCAGAATGTCTTTCCGTGAATGGGAGCACAGCTCACAAGCCTGCATTGACAGAGTAAAACAAATCCTTGTAAAAGTAGATTAAAAACCTATCAGCATTGATAATTCAGAATATGGGTAACCAACAGATTTTGCAATAACAGGATCTGTTAATTTCCCCTGGAAAGTGCTCACGCCTTTATACAGCTCCGGCATTGATTTGACGGCAGCAATAAAACCTTTTGTCGACAATCTCAAAAGATATGGCAATACATAGTTGTTGAATGAAATTGTAGCAGTACGTGCAACGCAACTTGGAATATTGGGTATAGCACAATGTATAACACCATGTTTTTCAAATGTCGGGTTTTCAAAAGAAGTAGGTTCCTCAATAGTTTCTACAATACCGCCCTGGTCAATTGAAACATCAATGATAACAGAACCTTTTCTCATATTTTTGACCATATCCTCTGTAATAATATGAGGTGCTTTTGTACCGACAATCAATACTGCACCGATTACAAGGTCAGCAGTCTTAGTGAATTTTTCAACATTGTATTTGTTGGACATGGCCGTATTAACCCGTCCCTGAAATAGCTTTGCAGCCTCACTTAATTTTTCGGGTGAAACATCGAGCATTGTAACAATAGCTCCCATTCCAAGAGCAACTTTTGCAGCATGAATCCCCACCACACCAGCACCGATAATCAATACTTCACTCGGGTAAACGCCTGGTACACCGCCAAGCAATTTACCTACTCCACCATATGTGTTTTCAAGAAGCCTTGCTCCTATTTGTATAGAAACACGTCCTGCAATTTCGCTCACAGGCATAAGCATAGGCAATCTGCCATCAGGCATTTGTATTGTTTCGTAATCTATTGTTGTAATTTTTTTCTTTAACAGCACGTCAAGCAATTGTGGCTCAATTGCAAGGTGAGCATACGATAAAACTGTTTGGCCGTTTTTGAGAAGAGCAAACTCGTCTTTTTGAAGCTCTTTAACTTTTACAATGATTTCTGATTTTGCATAAACATCTGCAGCTGTTTCAAGAATTTTTGCGCCTGATTGTTCATACATTTCATCAGTAAAACCGATTTTTAAACCTGCACCCTTTTCAACATATACAGTGTTGTCATTTTCGATAAGAGTTTTTACAGACGATGGTATTAATGACACTCTGTTTTCACAGCTTTTAATCTCCTTAGGAACGCCTATTATCATTAATACCTCCTTAATTTTAAACTTCTACGGTTTTGGATGCTTGTTCAATTTCGTCAATAATCAGGTTAGCCGCAGCAATCGGATCATCAGCAGCAGTAATAGGACGACCAACAACCATATAATCAACACCGGATCTGATTGCGTCTGCCGGAGTTACAACCCTTATTTGGTCGTTAACAACTGACCATGTGGGCCTGATTGCAGGACAAAGAATAATAAATTCGTCACTAAATTCTTTTCTTATTTTTCTCGCTTCCGAAGCACTTGCAATTACGCCGTCAATTTTAGATTCTTTGGCAAGATAAGTAAGATGAGAAACATACTCATCAATATTCATTTTTACGTTTAACTCTTCTGTCAATGTTCTTTGGCCAAAGCTTGAAAGAAGTGTTACACCGAGTATAGTCGGCGCCGGCATATTGAATTTTTTTGCGGTTTCTCTTGCCACTTTAACCGTTGTTGTAAGCATTTTTGTACCGCCTGCAAGATGTGCGCTAAAAGTTGTTACGCCTCTTTTTATCAGGTTTGAACCTGCCTTTGCAACAGTGGAAGGAATATCGTGAAATTTACCGTCAAAATAAATCTCACCGCCCAGTTTTTTAATCAAATCAATTGCGTCATAAGCGCAAGAAGTAAATAATTGAGGACCTACTTTAAAGCAGCCCACGTAATCTTTTAAAAGCGTTACTAATCGTTCGACTTCTTCTAAAGAGTCTGTATCCAGTGCAAGAACAATACGGTCCTTGGCTGTTAAATTTGTATTGTTAAAACCCATACCAATCCCATTTATCTATAAGCTATAGCCTTATCAATATAGCATTTTAAAACACAAGTTGCAACCGATTATTTGCAAAAAGTTTGTATAAACCCCAAAGACCGACCTTTTAGCGAACGATAGGAAGGAACAAGATACACTTCCGTAGTTTTTACATAACCATAGGTACGCTCCTGTACATCGTTAATGTCTTCACAATTAACATCAAAAACACCAAATACTTTTCCATCAGGAGACCTATAAACGCCAAGATGTCTCAAATAAAGATGCTGAACAGAACGTGAATCATAAAGCCATCCTGATGGAAGTTTTTTCCAGGTGGCATTATTTTCGTTAAAGTTGAGCATATTTGCATCAATCAAGAACGAGGCAATATTGTCTCGCATTAAATCCCCGCGCGCTTTGTTTTGTTTATCAACCTGACGTGATACAGCATACAGCTGTGCACCAAGCTGCGAATTCGTTCTTGCAGCAGCCGGGATAGCTATAGAAAGAACCGCAAGAGTTAAGACAAGTTTTTTTAACATCTTGAAAATACTTCAATCTCAAGTGAATCCATTGTATTTGCAAGGAAATACGCAGAGCTGGCAATCATAGATGCGTTATCAGTACAGTATTTCATTGCCGGAGCAAAAATTTTGTACCCCTTATCTTCAAGAGAGAAAAATTTCTTTCTTATTTCAGAATTGGCAGCAACACCTCCGCCTAGCACAATCTGCTTTATGCCGTATTTTTCAGCAGCCTTGAGTGTTTTTTTAAAGAGTGTGGAGGTAATACATTCCTGAAAACTTGCCGCAACATCTTCTTTTGGTATTGCACCGAGTTCTTTTTCCAATTTTCTAGTGAGGTTTAAAACAGCAGTTTTTAAACCTGAAAAACTGAAATCAAATTCGCCCGGAACTTTTGCCTGCGGAAGCTGATATGCTTTCGGATTCCCGTTTGGCGCCATTCTGTCAAGGTTCAAGCCTCCGGGATATGGAAGCCCCAACAGTCTTGCAACCTTGTCATATGCTTCACCTGTGGCATCGTCAATGGTTTCACCGATAATCTGTTGATTCAAGTAGTCATCAACCTTAATAATTTGAGTATGACCACCGCTTACAAGCAAAGCTATCATTGGAGGTTTCAAATCAGTATCAATGTAGTTAGCACAAACATGAGCGTTCAGGTGGTTTACACCGATAAAAGGTTTGTCATACGTAACAGCCAGAGCTTTAGCAGCATTTAAACCAACAAGCAGCGAGCCGACCAATCCTGGCCCGACTGTAGCCGCAATTGCCGTAATATCATCCGGTTTTAAGCCGGATTGTTCAAACGCCTGTGCGATTATTAAATTAACAGCATCGAGATGTTCTCGGGCCGCAACTTCAGGCACAACCCCTCCAAACTGTTGATGGGTTTTAATCTGAGAAGCTACAACATTTGCCAGCACTTCACGTCCGTTTTTTACAATTGCACAAGCCGTTTCGTCACAGCTTGATTCAAGAGCCATAATTATTATGTCATCTTTAACATCCGGGCCTATCAATACCGGCTCGCCTGATATCGGTTTTTTAAATTCTTTGGCCAACATAACTATGCTCTGCTTTTGATTTCTTCTAAAAGACCAGAAACAAACTCATCAATCTTGAGTGTGCCGATTGGGCCTTTACCTCTTTTTCTGATTGCAACAGATCCATCCTCAATTTCCTTGTCGCCAACAACCACAACATAAGGAATTTTCTTATCTTGTAGAGATTCTCTTATTTTATAGTTCATTGATTCGGAACGGTCATCAAGGTTTGCTCTAATTCCAGCATTTCTCAACGCTTTATAAACTTTTTCTGCATAATCAGTGTGTTTGTCATTTGAAATAGGAACAACAGCAACCTGTGTAGGAGCTAACCACAATGGGAATGCACCTGCATAATGTTCAATCAAGATACCGTGGAAACGCTCCATTGAACCGAAGATTACACGGTGGAGCATAACAGGAGTTTTCATCTGACCGTCTTTATCCTGATATTTGATATCAAATCTTTCAGGCAGGTTAAAGTCTAGCTGGATAGTTGCACACTGCCATGTTCTGCCAATTGCGTCTTTAACTTTGAAGTCAATTTTAGGACCGTAGAAAGCACCGTCGCCTTCATTGATTTCATACTTCATACCGCGCCTGTCCATAGCTTCTTTCAAGCCTGCTTCAGCTCTGTTCCAATTTTCAATTTCACCTACAAAGCTTTCCGGACGGGTTGAAAGCTCAACTTCAAAGTCCATTTTAAAGATAGCCATTGTATCAGCAACAAAGTCAATGATTTCATTGATTTCATCAACAAGCTGTTCAGGAGTACAAAAAACGTGTGCATCGTCTTGAGTAAAGCCCTGTACACGAGTTAACCCGGCAAGAGCACCTGAGTGTTCTTTTCTATATACAGTACCAAGTTCTGCCATTCTCAATGGGAGTGAACGGTATGAGTGTCTGTTAGCCTGATAAATCAGAATATGGAACGGACAGTTCATTGGTTTTAGTATGAACTGGTCTTCAGAGTCATCTTCTTTTTGGATAAAGAACATATTTTCTCTGTAGTGATCAGCGTGTCCTGAAATTTCCCATAGTTTTGATTTTGCAATGTGAGGAGTGTTAACAATTACATAGCCTCTTTTTCTATGCTCACTTCTCCAGTAGTTTTCAATTTCTTCTCTTACAACAGCAAGATTCGGATGCCACAACACAAGACCGCCGCCCAATTCTTCTCGTGTTGAGAACAAATCAAGTTTTGAGCCGAGTTTTCTGTGGTCGCGTTTTTCAGCTTCTTCTAACATAGTAAGATAAGCTTTTAAGTCATCTTTTGTCCAAAATGCTGTTGCATAAATTCTTTGAAGCATTTTATTTTTAGCGTCACCTCTCCAGTATGCACCGGCGACTTTCATCAATTTAAAAGCCTTGATAAAAGAAGTGTTTGGAAGGTGAGGGCCGGCACAAAGGTCATTGAACAAAGAGTTTCCATCTTTATCCTTTGTAAGGAACAATGTTGGTTTGTGGTCTCTGTGTTCTTCAAGCAATTCAGCTTTATATATTTCGCCTTGTGATTTGAATTCGTTGATTTGAGCATCAACATCAGGCACAAGATATTTTTCAAATGTAAGATTTTCTTTAACAATTTCTTTCATCTTTTCTTCGATTTTAGAGAGGTCTTCTTCCGTGAAAGTGTGGCCTTCTAAGTCAAAGTCATAATAAAATCCGTTTTCAATAGCAGGACCAATGGCAAGTTTTGCCTGCGGGAACAAAGCAATAACAGCCTGAGCCATAACGTGAGATGTAGAGTGTCTCAATATAGCAAGAGTTTCAGGATCCTTAGCAGTTAAAATTTTAACTTTGTCATTATTTGAGAGGGTCGTTCGAATGTCTTTTACTTCTCCGTTAATTTCTAAAGCAACTGCATTTTTTAATAAGCCTTCGCTAATTGTTTTAGCAAGGTCAAAGCCGTTTGCTCCATCTTCTAAAGAAATTTTTGAATTGTCGGGTAAAATTACCTCAATGTTAGACATTATAATATCCTCTCTTTCTATACATATTAATTTTATAGCACCACCATAAAAGTAATGCAATTTTAATAGCTCAACAGTATGTCTCCAAGTTGACTAAGTTAAGGAGTTGTAATATAATTTAAAAAAAGTCAATATTTTGTAATATTGTTTACGTTACAAAATAATTCGTTACAAAAATGTGGTTTACGACATAGGGTAAAGAAAGATAGGTTTTTAACATGTGTCCAAATAGTGAAATTCCTAATGAACAAGGTGAAGCAAAACAAAAGATTCTAATTGCTGATGATGAAGCAAGTATCAGAAGAATTCTTGAAACAAGATTAAGTATGATTGGTTATGATATAGTTACTGCTGCTGATGGTGAAGAAGCTGTAGCTGTGTTCAATAAAGAAAATCCGGATCTCGTAGTTTTAGACGTTATGATGCCTAAAATGGACGGATACGGTGTTTGTAGAGAAATCAGAAGAACATCTGATGTTCCTATCATTATCCTAACAGCTCTCGGTGATGTTTCAGAAAGAATTACAGGTCTTGAGCTCGGTGCTGATGACTACGTAGTTAAACCGTTCAGCCCTAAAGAACTTGAAGCACGCGTTAAATCAGTTTTAAGACGTGCAACAAACAGAGAAATTGCACCTTCTACAGGTAAAGTAACTAAAAATGTTATTACAACAGGAAACATCAAAATTGATACTGCAAGAAGACAGGTATTTAGAAAAAATGAACGTATCAGATTAACAGGTATGGAATTTAGCCTTCTTGAGCTTCTTGTTAACAACTCAGGCCAGGCTTATTCAAGAAATGAAATTCTTCAATATGTATGGGCTTATCCGCCGGATCACAGAATAGATACAAGAGTTGTTGACGTTCATATTTCAAGACTACGTTCAAAACTCGAAACCGACCCGGCAAATCCGGAATTAATCTTGACAGCACGCGGTATAGGTTATATGTTCCAAAGAATTAACTAAAAAAGAATCCCTCATAAATAATTATGGGGGATTTTTTTAACACTAAATCATTTCTTTTGTGACAATAAAATCCTCAGTCATTGAAAATCCGCCTGTCTTTTTCTCTTTGTTGACAAAGTTAAATTGTATATCAGTCGGAATGATTCTGTAATTATCACTAAGATAAACCTTGCCCGTAGAATCAATTATTTTTTGATAATTCACAGCAGCTTTTTCATAGTTATTCCATTTTTTCAAACGATCAAAGCATTCTGACAAAGTGAGTGGTGTTGAAAAAAACTTATAAAACTCAAAGTCACTCTTGTCAGGGTTTCTTTTAAAAAATAAATGTTTAATCTTTTCTCCAGATATAATATTTGTACTTATATATTTTAAGTTTTTAACTGCTAAATTCATTACATCACCTAAATTATCCGATGAAGTTATAACTTGTTTGTTATTCAACATATCCGACTTGCATTTATCATAGAAAGAGCTTAAGATATCATCAACAAGTTTACTTATAGCATCTTCATTAAAATTCTTCATATTAGGCACATCGTTTTTAAAAGCTCTTAAAATAACACTGAAATTGCTATTATTCATTAAAGGAATAAAGGTGAATAGAGCATCTGAAATTCTATCAACATAAATTTTGTATAGTTTTTCCGACAGTTTGTCATAGCCTTTCTCTTTTAATTCAACAGATTTTGCATAAATTGAATGAAACGGATTTACGGAAAGGTTAAACTGATACAATTCATCAGCGTGTTTTGGATTTTTGTAATATTCAACAATTTTTTGTGCACGTTCTTGATGAACACGGCTTTTTGGATTCCATCCGCTTGTATCAAACACCCCTTTTTTGCCCGTTGCTTTATACAACATTTTATTTAATTCCGGAAAGTCGTGAATATTTCCGTTCAAATCATTGACTGCAATATCTATTGCATCAGCATCATAAAAAAGTGATTGATATGGAACTTGTTTTTTGTCAGCAGTCTGAAAAAAGTTTATACCTGTACGATTTTTTAATTCTATATAAGAATCAGTATAAGTTTTTAAATCTTCAAACAAGATTGAATTAACAAACCCACCTTTTTGCTTTACCGGTTTACGCGCAGCAGGATAACAGTGAACACAATTATTGTAACAGCCCTGTTTGGCAGTCAAAACCTGCATATCTTTGGCAGCAAACGCTATTTGTTTTAAAGACAAGCCTTCAAAACCTTTTATATCTTTTTGTATACCCTCCAAAGCATTTAGATAATAGTTTTTAACATTAGATTTTGACCCCAGTAAAAAAGAAATACATTGCTGAAGTTTTAATGAAACATCTAACTTTAAAGGCAATTTATAAATTTCGCTAATATTGGCCTTAAAGCTCACCGAATCATTTGATTTGTTGTTTTGGTACGGTAACGAATATTTTACGGGTGTTTGTATATTGGAATTGCCGGCCGAAAACGGCATTATTTTGATCTTCATATTCAAAATAAAATGCAAACAAAATAATTTTTGCCATTAGATTTCAACAGTCAAAGGAAAATCTTTTACAACCAATTTTCTAACAGCTTCTGTACCCAATTCTTCAAAAGCAACAACTTCCGCCTCTTTAACACATTTTGCAAGAAGGCATGAAATCCCGCCTTGTGCTGTGAGATATTTCCCTTTATATTTTTTTATTGAGTCTAACGCCTCATTTGAGCGCTCACCCTTGCCGATTGTTGCCAAAAGCCCGTTTGAATATAACAAATCACAATAAGTATCCATTCTGGCAGATGTAGTAGGGCCAACAGGGCCTATGACTTCATTTGGAGCAGCTGGACAAGGGCCTGCATAGAAAATTATTTTATCTTTCAGGCTAAAAGGGAAGTTAGAGTTGTTTTTATAAAATTCTGAAATTTTTTTGTGTGCAGCGTCTCTGGCAGTATAGATTACACCTGATAAAAGTATCTTTTCTCCTGCTTGTAAAGAACGGATGGCTTCGATATTATCAGTATCAACTCTGCGGCAATGACAGTCTTTATCTTCTATAGCCTTATAATCTTTTTTTATTTCATCAAAAATAATTTTTGAATTTTTAATTACACAACCTGCATGGCGGGTGCTATGGCAGTTAATAGTTAAAGCAACAGGAAGACAGGCAATATGCGTTGCAGCAGAACATAGTTTTACATCAAGAATCTCCTGCCCTGAGGCGTTAAGATAATCTTTTAAACTGTTTGAAAAGACTTGTTCATCTTGTGTCATGCTATTAAAAAAAGCTTTTTTGGAAAGAACAGAGGCACCATCCATTGTGCTGCCGATACCCAGGCCCAGCACAAGAGGAGGACAGCTTTTTTCACCCGCAGTAATAACAGATTGTTTTATAAACTCAAATATTTCTTCTTTGGACGCAGTCGGCTTGAACATCTTTAAAGTACTGTAGTTTTCCGACCCTGCACCTTTTATCAGGAGATTGATATTGATAGAATCGCCCTCAATGATGTCTGTATAAATTATTACAGGAGTATTTGTATTGGTGTTAGTACGGTTAAAAAGTGAATTTTCAACAACAGATTTTCTGTAATAGTTGTCTATATAAGCTCTTTTAACAGCATTATTTATAGCATCTTTAAGTAAAATACCGTGAATAAGCAGATTTTGTCCTAATTCAAGAAAAATAATAACCTGACCTGTGTCCTGACAAAGAGGGCGATTTGTATCAGAAGCAAGCTTTATGTTTTTGAGAATATTCAACAACTTATTCTTTTTATCACTATCTGATGACTGCTCATACATAGACAAAAGTGTGTTATACAAATGATTGTCATATAGTGTATTTGCTCTGATACACAGGTTATATACGGCTTCTTCAATTAAATCTGTGTGCACATTAATCATTCAATCATGATAAACTTATCACGATTTAAAAGCAAATTCGTTATTGGTTGTCACTTTTACACTTAATATTGTCACAAATATATCATTTGATATCGAGTTTATAAGCTTTTTTAGTGAATAAAAAAAAGCCACTCAGATTATTAATGTCCGGGTGGTTTGTTTTCTGCATCCTAATGGTCTCTTTTGTGTTTATTATTTAGGAGTTTATATGTGTTCGGGGTTATTAATGTTATTAAAATGTTATTTAGTGTTTCGACTACACTTAAACCTTACTTATTTATTATGACATCAAGAAAAATAATGTCAACCCTTTTTGTCTTAAAAAAATAAAGCTAAATTTACACTTTGTTACATTCGCCCAAAAGCCTTTGATATTCCTTTATCAAAGCCTCTTTTGATGGCGGCATTTTGATAAAATCCCATGGGAGATTTTCATTAATATCCCTTTTTCTCAAAGCAAATTCTTCAGAAGGAGGCAAAAGTTTTTGTTTATACATGTTTTTATAAGTTTGTTTAAAAGCACCTAGATTTGCACCATCTTTGTATACAGAAACAAGATAATCGCACAAACGTCTATCACCTCTGGATATAAGAGCCTGCCAGTAATCCCATTTAACACTGGATGTTCTGATTTTTACACCGAGTTTATGAAATTCTTTTTTTAAATACTCGTACTTTTGCTCAAGTGATTTTACAGATTCTCTTTCGCAAAACTGAAACGGAGTATGAGATTTAGGCACAAAAGTTGCAAAAGAAAAAGTAAAATCAAAGTCTTTAAAAGAAGTCTTCAATTTTTTTGCAAGTGCTATCATTTCATCAATGTCGTGCTTAGTTTCAGTGGGATGACCGACCATAGCGTATATTTTTAGACCTTTCAGTCCGTTTTCATAAGCGGTTTTCACTGTTTCAAATATCTGTTTTTCGCTCAGGTTTTTATTGATAAGTTTTCTCAAACGTTCCGAGCCTGCCTCAATGGCAATTGTAGAATGTTTTTGCCCGCAGGCTACAAGTGTTTGAATTATTACAGGCGATATGGAATCAGCCCTTAATGAAGAAACAGACAATTCCAGGTCAGGAATATCTTCTTTTCTTTTTAAAATATGTCTGCAAATATCATCAAATCTCGGGTGCGCAGTAATAAGTGCACCTAAAAGAGCAATTTTATTTGTGTATTTTAGCCCAAAGTCAATACCGGTTATAATTTGGTCATAATCACAAAAACGAGCAGGTAAATTGAGATAGGATGCAAGACAAAAACCGCAGCGCTGCGGACATCCTCGCACAATTTCAATTACGAATGTATTTGCAAAAAAACTTTTTTCAGACAAAACAGGTGTGCTTATACATTTAGATAACGGAGCGGAAAACTTTTCAATAGAAAGCAGTTCTCCTCCTTTTTTTGTAACACCTTTGGTTTCATCGTATTCTGTTAAAGATGGCACATAGATACCTTTTATGTCAGCAACCATCTTTAGTACTTCTGATTTTGGAAGATGTTTATTAGCTTTGATAACATCAATTATGCTTGTATCGATATTTTCGGCATCACCAATGATTATAAAATCAAAAAATTCGCAGTAAGGTTCCGGATTGGCAGTAAGCACAGGCCCTCCGCCAAAAACTATCGGGTGGTCTTCTGTTCTGTCTTTGGCTTTTAATGGTATTGAGCGTTTTTCTAAAATATCAAAAATTCCAAGAAAATCTATCTCAAAAGAAACAGAAAAACCCATAACATCAACCTGCGAAGTCATAAGCCTTGGAGATTTTGTGTCTGTAAAGATTTTTTCAACAAAGTAATCGCTTCTCATATCCAGAGTTTTGACAATAGACATAAATCCTAAAGAAGACATACCAAAAGAAGCCATTGCAGGAAATGCCATCCAAATATTTATTTCGGGGTTTTTCTCAGGTACTGTATATAAAGTCAATTCATTCATTAATCTGTGCTTTCATTTTCGTCATTCATAGTTTTAACATATATTTCTTCAAATAAAGTTACGACAACAGCTGCTATTGCAGGAGCAATTAACACACCGACCACACCAAGGAACTTTGCCGCCACAACAAATGAAAAAATAACAACAAGCGGGTGCAGGTCCATGTATTTTGAAAAGAAATACGGTTTTGCCCAGTTATTTTCAATAAATTGGCCTAACAGCAAAGAACCGATTGCAAGCGTACAAATAATCCATCCTTTTGGAAATGCAACTAGAAGTATCAATACGCCGGATAAAATAGGGCCAACAATCGGGACAAGGTCAAGTATTGCAGAAATAAAGCCCAAAAATATCGCATATTCCACCCTCATTACAAGCAAACACAGCGCAACTACTATACCTACTATTGAAATTGATAGAATCTGCGCAGTAACATATCCGCCGACTTTTATTTCCAGGTCATCGATAACTTGTGATGCACGTTCTCTTAAAGATTTAGGGAAAAGTTTGAGTGAAAATTCTTTAATCTCTTTTCTGTCATTGGAAAGAAAAAACACAATAATACCTATAGTAACAAGTATTGTAAGAACTCCAACTATGCCGAGAGTAAAGTTGATTGATTTATCAATCACTTCTTTTGCAATATTAGCAGAGTTATCCAAGACAGTATCTATATTAAGATATTGTGAAATATCTTGTCCGCCTACCTTAAAAGTATCAAGAAAATGCTGTATATTCTGTATTTGCTGAGGCAGCTGGTTCAAAAACTCTCTTATCTCATTAACCGACATGACTATAATCGGAATAAAAACACCCAGTGTAACGAGCGTAATCAATATAATCATAATTGACACAGCCGCTGCTCTTGGCATTTTTTGAGACATCTTGTCAACAAACGGATTTATGGAACAAGCTATTACGTAACTGCAAAATAACAGCAGAGCAACATCTGTCATTTTTATTAAAAGAAAAATTATAAAAAGAACAAGCAGAGTAAAGCTTATATTTTTTGCGGTAAAGCAGTTTTTAAAATCCATCTTATCCTCGTTTCTTTTGATTAAAAGTTTACCCTGTGATTCTACTATAAATTACAGTATATTGAAATAGCCGTTTTTTATATATAATTAGATAGAGTTTAATCAAAAATTGTGAGGTAAAAAGTGATTCAAGCACAAAAGGGAACAAAAGATATATTGCCTGATGAGGTGTCTAACTGGCAAAAGATGGAAAGCATTGCACAAAATGTCTTTTCCAAGGCAAATTTTAAAGAAATAAGAACTCCGATTTTTGAAGCAACAGAATTGTTTGCAAGAGGTGTGGGTGATTCCACAGACATTGTTAACAAAGAAATGTATACATTTGAAAAAAGCGAACGTTCACTCACCCTAAGGCCTGAAAATACAGCCGGTGTTGTAAGGGCTTATATAGAACACGGATTTTCAAGACTGCCGCAGCCAGTAAAATTGTGGTACAAAGGCCCCATGTTCAGATACGAAAGACCACAGGCAGGAAGACAAAGACAATTCCATCAGGTAGGGGTCGAAATGTTTGGCACAAAAGAACCTTCTGCAGATGCAGAGGTTATTAACCTTGCAGTAAAATATCTTAATGAATTAGGTCTCAATAATCTTGATATAGAAATAAACTCCCTTGGGTGTCCGCAATGCAGAAAAAATTACAGAGCCGCAATAAAAGAAGTTTTAAAACCCTATTTAAAAGACCTTTGCGAAGATTGTAATTTCAGATATGAAAAAAATCCTTTGCGTATACTTGACTGTAAAGTTGACTCTTGCAAAGCGATTTTTGAAAAAGAAGAAATTCAAAAAGTTATACTTGGCGATTTTATCTGTGACGAGTGCAAAGAGCACTTTGAAAAAGTAAAAGAATACCTCACCGCATTACAAATCCCCTACACTGTAAATAAGCTGCTTGTAAGAGGATTGGATTATTATAACAGAACTGTTTTTGAAATAAAATCCAATAATCTTGGCTCACAAAACGCTGTTTGCGGCGGTGGCAGATACGATTCTCTCGTAGAAACACTTGGGGGAGTGCAAACTCCTGCTGTAGGCTGGGCAATGGGTATGGAAAGACTTAATTCTTTGATATCAAAACCGGAAAATGAAAGACTGGATGTATTTGTTGTTGCAGAAAATATGACAGAGACTTTTAAAATAATGGAAGAATTGCGCAACGCCGGTTTTTCCGCAGAGTTTGACTATGCAAATAGAAAGTTTAAAAAACAGCTTGATAAAGCTGCCAAGTCTGCCAAATATGCTTTGATTTTAATGGATGATGAAATTAATTCCGGAACAGTAACTTTAAAAAACCTTGACACTTCTGAACAAGTAAATGTCTCAAGAAGTAATTATCTTGAAAATATCAAATAACAAACATCAGAATTTAAAAGATGTCGAAAATTTGAGACGTTGCCTTGTTATAACATTTTGAGACTGGTAGTTTGCTGCTGTCACTTCAAGCTGCAATCGGTCTGCATCTTTGAGCGGATTGTAAACAACACCGATTTCTCCTTGTATCTCATCAATATCAAAATTTCTTATTATCTTATTTTTCAAAGTCAGGTGGTCATTGACTTTATATTTTGTAAGCAAATGAGCTTTGCTGTAGCCGGAGTATCCGCTTTTGGAATATGAAGAGTTTGATACCTGAGCACCTACAGAAAATTTATCGTTTTTATACTGAGCAAAAGCACCTGTTGTGTTGAAATTCACATCGCTTCTAAGATTAGAAAAAACCCCTCCGCCCACATAGAACTTACCTTTTGAATTTAGAATACTGGTTGGTTTAGTGCTGACAATTGCTGCGAGCTCCTGGTTTTGAGTATCAGTCTCATTGAAAGCACCTACGGAATAGTTAAAATTCTTTTCTTGGCCGTCGATTCTTGCACCGCTAGTGTAATAAGAATAACTGTCATAAGAAAAATTGACTGTATCACCGTTTATTTCAGAAATATAATCCTGCCCGACCATAACTGTTGTGTTTTCATCGAGGTTACGTGTAACATAACTGCCAAGAGAACCATATGCCGGCAAAACACGCAAATTAGTGCTGTCAGCATAAAAATTGTAACGGAAAAGCATGTCTTCGTCCCAGATTTGACCAGAATTTTTTACGTAAGAAGGCTTTCCTTCTTTTTCCGCAGAGAGTTTAAACTTTTTATTTTTGTTTTCTTTATTTAAATGAGTATAGTCAGTAAGATCCAAATCTACCGGGGCAAACATTTCTTCTTCTGTTGATACGGAAACAGTGTCTTCTGATTCTGCACAGAATACAGGGTTTGTCGGATTTGAAGCAAATAAAAACAATATTGCCAATATTACCGATATTTTTCTCATAAATATATTTTCATTCAAATGAAAAGCTATTTCAAAAGGTTTTCTTAACATTTTTTAATATTATATCATTTTTGTCAATTTTTTACAT
>UMHU01063661.1_pt1 | contig 30629 bp, 26 predicted proteins | sample 1965591 | NCBI WGS metagenome assembly UMHU01 (sample SAMEA4836101, study PRJEB28245) | human gut metagenome | biome: gut microbiome; material: fecal sample | place: Denmark | collected 2008
CGCCGAGGAAGTCCTCGATGCCCTGGATGTCGGAGAGGATGACCACGTCGTCGCCCTCCTTGATAAGGCCCATGGCCACGCCGGAGACGGGCGCGGAGATCGGCACGCCGGCGTCCATCAGGGCCAGGCAGCTTCCGCAGGTGGAAGCCATAGAGGATGATCCGTTGGACTCGAGCACCTCGGAGACCACGCGGATAGCGTAAGGGAAGGTGTCGGTGTCGGGCAGCACGGGAACAATCGCGCGCTCGGCCAGGGCACCATGGCCCACCTCACGGCGCTTAGGCGCACCCATCCGTCCGGTCTCGCCGGTGCAGTAAGGCGGGAAGTTGTACTGGTGCATGTAGCGCTTGCCCTCTTCGGGCCAGATGGTGTCGAGACGCTGCCACTCGTTCAGCATGCCCAACGTGCACACGGACATGACCTGGGTCTGGCCGCGCTGGAACAGGCCCGAGCCGTGCACGCGGGGCAGGTATCCCGGCACGATGTACAGCGGGCGGATCTCCTCGGGGGTGCGGCCGTCGACGCGCTCGCCGGTCTCGAGGATCATGGCGCGCATGGCCCGCTTCTCGAGGGCCTTGAGGGCCGCCTTGATGTCGCTTCCCCAGGTAGTGCGCTCCTCCTCGGTGAAGTCGTTCTCGATGATGGAGGACTTGAGCTCTTCCACCTTCTGCATACGGGCGGCCTTGTCGGCGTCCTTCAGGGCCGCGGACATCTCGTCGAGGTGGGCGTCGACGCGCTCGGCCACGGACGGGTCGGCAGCGTGGATGGTGTAGTCCATGGGCGTCGGGTTCACCTTGGCGAGGAAGGCAGCCTGCTTCTCGCAGAAGGCGGCGATGGCCTCCTGACCGAAGGTCATGGCGGCGAGCATGTCCTCCTCGGAGATCTCAGCGGCGCCGGCCTCCACCATGGAGATGTAGTCGGCGGTGCCGGCGATGGTGAGCTCCAGATCGGAGTTCTCCTGCTCGGAGTTGGTGGGGTTCACGATGAACTCGCCGGTCTCGATGTCGCGGCCGATGCGCACGCAGGCCGCCGGGCCGTCGAAGGGGGCGCCGCCCACGAGCAGCGCCGCAGAGGCGCCGGCCACACAGATGGTGTCGGGCAGGTTCTCGCCGTCGATGACGAACGGGGTGGCCACGATGTGCACCTCGTTCTTGTAGCCGTCGGGGAACCCGGGGCGGATGGGGCGGTCCACCATGCGGGCCACGAGGGTGCCGTGGTCGGAGGGCTTCGCCTCGCGCTTCAGGTAGCCGCCGGGGATGCGGCCCACAGCGTACATCTTCTCGATGTAGTCGACCGTGAGCGGGAAGAAGTCGTAGTCCTTCTCCTGGCCGGAGACGACGGCGGTCACGAGCACACTCGTGGCACCGCAGGTCACGAGCACAGCGCCGGTGGCCTGCTTGGCCAGCTCGCCGGTCTCGAGACGGTACTGCTTGCCGTACAACTCGAATTCTTCGACAATTTTCGTCATAACGCTTTTCTTTCTCTTCAACTCCCCCGCCTCATTGCGGAGGACTTCTTCGGGCGCGGCTACTTACATTCGCCGCCCCCGCGACCGTCGGCACCTCATGCGCTTCCGACCGCTTATAGCAGAAAACGGGGCCCCAGGCGGGGCCCCGTACATGCTCGAGCTAGATGTTGTCGCGGATACCGAGCTTCTTGATGAGCTCGCGGTACTCCTCGATGTTGCGCTCCTTGATGTACTTCAGCATACCGCGGCGCTTACCGATGAGCATCATGAGGCCGCGACGGGTGTGGTTGTCCTTCTTGTGCGTCTTCAGGTGCTCGGTGAGGTTGCGGATGCGCTCCGAGAGGATGGCGACCTGAACCTCGGCGGAACCGGAGTCCTGATCGTTCTTGCCGAACTCCTTGATGAGTTCCGCGGTGCGCTCCTTGGAGATGCTGAGCTTGCTGGCCATAGCTGGTCCACCTTTCTTTCCCGGGGGTCTCCCCCGTCTTCACCGCCTGTGGGCGGCATGCCGTTTTCATCCGCCTTGGGTAGCCATGGAAGTGGTCCGTGGGAACCAAAGGCGAATTGCGCCGCCGTTTTGGCAGCCCGCCCAGTATAGGGCACTTGCGGCGCGCCTCGCCTAAGGTTTCCGCGAGCGACACGGTTTCTGCATATCGGCGCGCCGAACGGGTGCGGCGGCGGGACGAACGGCGGCGCACCCGCTAGAACAAGCCACTCGTGAAGAGGAACTCGAGGGACTTCAGCGAGCTGCCGATGTGGGCGCGGGCGAGATCCTGCACGAGGTGCAGGACGGCGAAGGAGGCCGAAAGGTCGGCCGGCCCTTCTGCAATGGCGTCGAAGGGGGTTGTGAGGAAGTACTGCGCCCAGCAGAGGGTGCCGGCATCCACAAGCACGGATTCGTCCAAACCCCGGCAGCTCTCGCAGAGCACGCCGCCGCCTGCAGCCGAGAACGGGAGGCGGGCGCCCTCGGTGAGGGCCACCGGCTCGCCACAGCCAACGCAGACCTCGAGGCTCGGTCGCAGGCCCGAGAACGCGAGGATCTTCAACAGCTCGGCGGCCGAAAGCGCCGCACGGTGGCTGTCGTCGGCGCCGTCCATGGCGTCCAGCACGCGCATCGCCGACTGGAACAGGCGCGGGTTGGCGAGGTCGCGCTGGCTCATGCGGGCGAGCAGCTCTGCCACGGGAGCGGCCGCGGCAGAGGCCTCCAGGTTGCAGCGCAAGGCGTCATGGGCCGCGACGAGCCGCGCCTCCTTCAGAATGTCGAGACTTCGGCCCGTCGCGCACAGGGCGTCGATGACGCAGAAAGGCTCGGTGCGGGCCGCGAAGCTGCTCTTGGGCCGGCGCGCCCCTTTGGCCACGGCCCGCTTTTGGCTGCCGTCCTCGGAAAGCAGCGTGAGGATGAGGTCGCTCTCCCCCAGCTTCGTGCGGCGCAGCACGAGAGCGCGCAGGGAGTAGGTCGGTTGCGCCACGAAGCCGCCCCGCGCTTAGTAGCGGATGGAGGGGCTGGCGTAGGAGACCTCATTGTCGTCGTTCCACACGATGCCGCCCTCGATGGTGGTGAGCTTTTTGGCGAACACCGTCTCCTGGCCCAGGCCGAAGGGCATCGTGACCACCTCGTACTGGCGCGCCTCCACGGTGTAGAGCACCTCACCGTCGCCGCGGTAGGTGCAGCTCTTGATGTTCTCCACCTTGAAGCTGCCCTCGTCGTTGGTGAGGTTGGCCCCGGGCAGGATCTCGCGGGTGAGGTCCACCAGCTCGGTGCCGCGGGAGTGGGCGACGTACAGCGTGACCTCGGAGCCGGAGTTTAGCTCGCTTCCGGCGGCCGGGTCGGTGGAGACGGCGGTGCCCTCCTCAATGTCCTCGGTGGTGTACCACTCGGTGGACACCTCGTAGCCCTCGGCCTCGAGCGCGGCCTTGGCGTCGGCCTCGGACATGCCCTCCACATCGGGCACGGTGTAGGGAACAGCCACGGTGACGGTGATAGCATCGCCGGATTTCGCCTCCGTGCCCGCTTCCGGGCTCACGGCCAGCACGGTGCCCGCGGCCTCGTTCGACTTCTCCTCGGTGTAGGTGACCGCCGTGAAGCCCTCGGCCTCGAGCGCCTGGGCGGCCTCGTCGCTCGTGGCGCCCACAATGGCCGGCACGATGCGCGGGGCGGCCACGGAGAGCGTCACGGTGCTGCCCTCATCGGCGCGATGCCCCTGCTCGGGGTCGCTTGAGAGCACGGTGCCCTGGGGCTCGTCGGACTTCATTTCGACGGCTTGCGCGGCAAATCCCTTGGCCGCCAGGGCGTCGACCGCCTCGGGCTGGGAGAGCCCCACCACCTCGGGGATGGTCTTGCCGCCCCATAGCTCGGCCATATAGGTGCCACCCGCCACAGCGGCGAGCACCACGGCCAGGACGATGCATGCGGCCGCGATGATCGGGCCTTTAGCGCGCGGGGGCCGCGCTGTGGGTGCCGGGGAGGAGGTTTCGTCGTCGACCTCGTAGGGGGCCGACGCGTCCTCTTCGAGTACCTGGTAATCTACAGGAGACTCTGTCTCGGGAATCACCTCGCCGATGGCCGCGGGAACGGCCAGCTCGCCGGTGGCCCGGGGCGCGAGCGCTTCCTCGGCCTCGGCGGTCGTGACCGCCGCCTGGTCGGCGACGACAATGGCGGAAGCGGCCTCCATGAGCGCCGTTTCCTCGGCAGCGCAAGCGTCAGCCGGCTCATCGGGCGACGACGCCGGCATCTCTGGCTCTTCCGGATTCTCTGGGGCCGCCGACGCCTCCTCCGGGACGCCCCGCCCGCGGTTGCGCTTCTGGCGGTTCACCGAGGGGCGCGCGGCGTGGGAGCCCATGCGCGCCGGGCGCTTGCCCGACCGCTCGAAGAGACTCACCACCTCGTCCCCACTGGACAGGATCTCGTCGAGCTCGTCGCTCTCAACGGCAACGAGCGTCTCGGCGGCGGCATCGGACTTCGCGGACGGGCCCATGGAGAGCGCGGCTCCCTCGGGCTCGCTCGCCTTGGAACGCGCTTCGTTTTCGATCGCCGCAGCAGCCACCGTAGCAGCCGTCGTCAGAGCCTCAGCCTGCTCGCGCTCGAGACGCTCTTGCTCGGCACGCTCGCGCTCTTCCCGCTCTGCCGCAGCAAGGCGTTCACGTTCGGCAGCCTCGGCAGCGCGCCGGGCCTCGCGGGCTTCCTCCTCGGCTATCCGCCGCTGCTCGCGGGCCTCGGCCTCGGCGGCACGCAAACGCTCCTTCTCCGCAGCCGTTTCGGCGCGCAAGCGCTCCTTCTCGGCCCGCAGAAGCTCCTTGGCCTTGCGCGCCTCCTCCTTCTCCTGCATTTTCGTGAACTTCTTCGCCAGCTTTTTCTGCTGGCGATCGCGGCGCCGCAGCTCCTTCTCCGTCGGCCCCATGGCATAGCTGCGGGCCCGCGGCACGTACTCCTCGTTGATGCGCGGAATCTCGGCCGTGTCGCCGGCCTGGGCTGCCGCAGGCGGCACGTAACTGGAGTCCACCAACCGCTCGAAGCCGGATAGATCGGGAACCTCCGGGCCGTCGGGCACCGGGTCGACCAGATCGGCCACCGAGGCCCGCACGGCCGACTTGGAAGAAGCTGGAGCGATGTCGGGCACGTGGACGACCGGAGGCACCTCCACCACGGAGGGCACCGATACCTTAGCCGCGCCGGCGGCTACGAACACCTCGCCGCAGTTCTCGCAGAACGCGGCGTCGTCACGATTATCGAATGAGCAGTGGGGGCATTTCATCGACGTTCTCCTCATTGATTGCACAGATAAGGAGAATTGTACCCGATTATTTCTTCAAAAACTTTCTTACTCAACAACAATTGAATTACTGGTTCGCCTAAGGAAGTCAGCGAGGAGCCGACGGGCACCTGCAATTCGCTTGAAGCGCGGCCGAGCGGCCTTCGGGCCGTGAGGGAAAGCGCTGAATGCGAAGGGCAGGTGCCCGTCGGCTCCGCAGCATCGGCCAGTCCGTTCGTCCCGTCAGGGCGAACGGAACGACTACGCTCCCTCGCCGTAGCCGAAGCGACGGATCTGGTTGGCGTCGCGGCGCCAGTTCTTGCGCACCTTCACCGACAGATCCAAAAACACCTTCGCCCCCAGCAGCAGCTCCAAGTCCTTGCGGGCCTCGGTGCCGATGCGCTTGATGGCTGCCCCGCGCTTGCCGATGATGATGCCCTTCTGGCTGTCGCGCTCCACATAGATGACCGCGTAGATGCGGTAGAGGTTCGGCTTCTCGAACTCCATCTCCTCCACAGCCACGCCGATGGCATGGGGCACCTCGTCGAAGAAGTTGCGCAGGATCTTCTCGCGGATGAACTCCGCCACCATGACCTCCAGCGGCTGGTCGGTCTCCATGTCGGCGGGGAACCACGCCGGGCCCTCGGGCAGAAGAAACTGCACCTCCTCCACGAAGGCGCCCACGTTGCGGCCCGTCTCGGCCGACAGCGCCACCATGGCGTCCCAGTCGCAGAGCTTCTCGGCCGCCTCGCGCTGGGCGCTGATCTCGGCATCGCTCGCCAGGTCGGTCTTGGAAAGCACGCAGATCTTCGCCGAGCCCTTCGCGGCGCGCACCTGGGCGGCCACCCACTCGTCGCCCCGTCCGATGGGCTTCGATGCGTCGATGAGCATGGCCACGACGTCCACGTCCTCCAAAGCCTTGATCGCGCTCGTGTTCAGCTCCTCGCCGAGGGCGTCCTGGGGCTTGTGCAGACCGGGAGTGTCCACAATGATCATCTGCATGTCATCGGTGGTGTGCACGGCGCGGAAACGGTGGCGGGTGGTCTGGGCCGTGTTCGAGGTGATGGCGATCTTCTTGCCCATGATGGCGTTCAGAAGCGTCGACTTCCCGGCGTTGGGGCGACCGACCAGCGTCACGAACCCGCTCTTGAAGTCGGGATTGGTGGGAAACGAGCCCCCCATGGGGTTTTCAGCGAAGTAGGCGTCGAGATCCATGAAATTCCTTTCGAAGAGGTGGGGCGTCGTGCGTTAGAGGAGGTCGAGCACATAGGGCGCGAAGACGATGAGCCCGACAATTACCGAGCCCGCTGAGGCCAAAAGCACCGCCCCGGCCGCCGCGTCCTTGGCCGCGCGGGCCAGCTCGTGCCACTCGGGCGAGGCGAGATCGACCGCCGACTCGATGGCGGTGTTCACCACCTCCGCCACGGACACGACGATGATGCAGAGCACGATGGCGAGCCAATCGACGCGGCTGATGCCCAGGGCGAATCCGGCCGCGACGGCGGCAAGCCCCAGGATCACCTGGATCTTCAGGTTGCGTTGAGAGCGAAAGGCGTAGGCGACGCCGGCGGCCGCGCAGCGAAAGGCGCACACGAGCGGGAAGCGCCCCTCCCCGCACCGGCGGCTCTCCCCCGCTCTGCGCACGAGCGGCCTCATCTTATCGTCGCCAGCCAACGGGCTGCCCCTCAAGCGCTCAGCGGTTCTCGGAGACAGCGGGCAGGTCGCGCTCGGTCCAGGCCGTGAGCAGCTCGCGCTCGCGGGCCTCCATGACCTCGGCCTCCTCGTCCACGATGTGATCGTAGCCGCACAGGTGCAGAAGCCCGTGAACGATGAGCAGCGACACTTCCTGCTCGAAGGAGTTGCCGAACTCGGTGCTCTGACGCGCCGCGACGTCGGGCGCGATGATGATGTCGCCCAGTTCGTAGACCGGGCAGCTCGGCCCGTCGGCGGCGGTGATGTCGTCGTCGATGTTGTCGCATTCGAAGGAGAGCACGTCGGTGGGCCCCGCCATGCCACGGAAGCGCTCGTTCAGCTCGGCCATGGCCGTATCGTCCACGAAACTGATGGACACTTCGGTGTTGACGGGCTTCCCCTCGCGCTCGAGCACGAACAAGGCCAGGTCGTGAATGGGAAGCGAGGTGAGGTCCTCCTCGCGGTGTCCGTAGGTGATAAGTATTTCCATGGGCTATCTTGCCTTTCCCGCCGCGCGCTCGTAGGCGGCCACGATGGTCGCCACCAGAGAGTGGCGCACGACGTCTTTGCCGGAAAGATCGCAGAACGCGATGTCGTCAATGCTCTCGAGAACGGAGCGCACCTGCACAAGGCCGCTCTCCCCTCGCGGGAGGTCTATCTGGGAAATGTCGCCGGTGACAACGATCTTCGAACCGAACCCCAAGCGCGTGAGCGCCATCTTCATCTGCTCGGGCGTGGTGTTCTGGGCCTCGTCCAAAATGATGAAGGCGTCGTTCAAGGTACGCCCGCGCATGAAGGCCAGAGGCGCGATCTCGATGGTGCCGTTCTCGATGAGGGCGTTCGCGCGCTCCTGGTCGAACATGGAGTACAGCGCATCGTAGAGCGGCCGGATGTAAGGGTCCACCTTCTCGAAGAGGGTACCCGGCAGAAAGCCGAGGTTCTCGCCGGCTTCCACGATGGGTCGCGACAGCACGATGCGGCCGACTTCCTTGCGCTTCAAGGCCGCCACCGCCATGGCCATGGCCAGGTAGGTCTTGCCCGTGCCGGCCGGCCCTATGGCGAAAGTGACCGTGTTGTCGCGGATGGCGTCGACGTAGTGCTTCTGGCCGGCGGTCTTCGGTCGAATGGCCCGGCCCCGGTAGGTGAGCAGCACATCGTCGCGCAGGGCGGCGGGGGCGAACTCCGCCTGGCGGAGCAGCTCGACGGAACGGCGCACCGAGTCGGTGTCGGGGGCCTGCCCTTCCTCCACCGTTTTGAACAGGTCGGCGATGAGCGCGGTGAGCTGCTGCACCTCCACGGCGTTCCCCTCGATGACGATGCGATCGCCCCGCACGGTGAGCCGAGCGTCGAAGGACTCCTCCAGCACGTGGAGAATCTCGTCGGAGGCACCGACGACGAGGGCCATGTCCACCCCGCCGGGCGCCGTGAGCGTTGTCTGCATCAAATCAGTCATGCCCACTATTGTACCCTATCTTGTGCATCTGCCATAGAACCGTTTGATTTGCGCGCCTCACCCGTCGGCTCGCTCCTCCTCCACCATGTCGATGAGCGCCTGCTGGGAATGCACCCCCAGCTTCCGGTAGATGGCCTTCACGTGGCTCTTCACCGTCTCGTTGCCGATGACGAGCTCCTCGCAAATGAAGGCGCGGTTGCGGCCGCGGGCCAGAAGGCGCAGCACGTCCGTCTCGCGCGTTGTCAGACGATGCCGGCGAGAAAGAGCCTCGCAAGCCCGCTCGACCGTCGCCTGATCGGAGGGATCGGCCGTCTCCTCCTCAAAGGGCCGGAGAAAGCCCCAGCCTGTCGAGGCGGATCGGTTTCCGAACACGAACAGGCTCACCAGCAGGATGACGAAGATCACCGTCGCTGACAGCATGGCCCGGCTCAGATCGCTTACCAGCATCGTGACCCCCACGTCGGCCGCCAGCGATCCGAAGAGCTGCCCGGCCTGAATGGCCAGAAGCCCCCACGCCGCCATCCAAGCCGACGGCATCGCCTCGCGGGCGGCGAGCACCGCCCAGATAGCCCACAGCACGATGTAGAAGTACTGGTATCCGAACTGGTGCACCGCCGTGCCGATGACCGAGAGCGGCTCCGGCAGCGGCAAGCAGAGAAATCCCGCGGCCATGAGCGGCAACGCCACCTGGTAGGTCAAATGATCGAAGTCCATCTTGAATACGGCGCTCGTTACGTAGAACGCCACAGCGGCGCCGACGATGGCGAGGATGTTGAGTATGTCGCGCACGGTTATCCACGCCGGCTCGACCGGGGCCATGAGCCCTTTCATGAGACCGAAGGACAAGCCGAAGAAGAAGGCCACGAGCACCATCACCACTGGCGGCCGTGCGGGAGTCCCCACATTGCGATACGCCAAGGGCACGCGAGGCAGAGCCCGTTGCTGGCGGTAATAGCATCCCATGCTCGCCAGGGGAAGCAGGGCCACAATCCCATGGGCAACGACGGTCGGCACGAGCAGGATCACGACATAGGCCCCGGCCGCCACGATGATGGCCGTCACGAAGCAGCCCATCAGGTAGCGCGGCCCCTGGCTCACCAAGCGCTCGCCCCACAGCACCACCACGCACGCACTGCCCACCCCCGTGAGCACCGAGCCGATAAGATACACCGTCGAGGCGGCGCTCGAGTGCACGACGCCGGTCAGGTGCGAGACGCACAGCGTTCCCACAGCCGTGAGCGCGGCCGCCACGAAGGGCAGCGCGCGCAGCGTTGAGAGCGGGTTGCGAACACGCACGAGCAGCAGCAGGCCGCCGATGGCCACCACATTCGAAAACAGCGACAGCACCCACAACGGCTCCAGCATGCTCACCGGCGACAACGTCAGCGTTGCCAGCTCGGCGCCCTCCTCGTAGAAGCGGCTGCTCCAGAACACGCACCAGATCCATGCCCAATGGGCCGCGAAGCCCCACATATCGATCCATTGGGGCCGCTTTCTTGCATTCATTCTCATCGCGATCATTCCTCCCGCGCTCATTATAAGCAACGATGGCGGTGCGGGCGCGAAGCGGCGGGGAAATCCCCTCCCCCCGCTGGGGGGATATTCCCCTCGGGGGACCGGTTTCCCCCGCCGGACGGGGCGACGCAGGCGTGCCGGAGCGCTTGAATGGCCTCGGGCATTCGGCGATAGCGGGATGTCCGAGGCGCGTCGCCCCGACGGGGCGGTGACGCCGCAGGACTCGGGCGGAGGGTCCGAGTCGAGAGCATTTCTAAGGAGAAGATCATGTTGAACGAAACCACGAGCGGCCTCTCGCGCCGCGCCTTCCTCGGGCTGGGAGCAACCGCCGCGGGCGCTGCCGCGGCTGCGGGCCTTGCGGGCTGCGCGCCCCAAGCGCCGGCAACCTCGGCTGACGACCTGGCCGCCACCGGTGCGGGCGGCGGCATGCCCATGGCCGAGAACGGCGCTTCGGCCGGTCCCGACACCCAGGGGCTGCACAGCTGGGAGATCGCGCCCGAGGCCATCCCGGCCGACCAGATCACGGCCACCGAGGACACCGATGTGCTGGTGATCGGCGCGGGCCTGGGCGGCTGCTGCGCCACCCTGGCCGCGCTGGAGGAGGGTGCCAAGGTCATTACCATCGACAAGAACGCCGAGCAGGCCGTCGCCCGCGGCGTTCACATCGCCGGCTTCCACACCAAGGTGCAGGAAGACCTGGTGGGCCAAGGACTTTTGGAGGAACCCGACTACGTGCAGGTGGTGCGCCGCTGGATCAACTGGGCCCAGGGCCGCGTGAAGGAGCCGCTGCTGTGGGAGTTCGCCCGCAAGTCCGGCGACTGTTTCAACTGGTTGTACGACATCGCCAAGGGCCAAGGCCTGGAGGCGCTGCTGTGGAACGGCTACTACCACGGTCCCGACTACACCGAGTACCCCGTCACCCACATCTTCTACAAGGGGGGTATGCTGGAGGAGACGGTGAACTTCACCTTCTACCAGGGCTCGGGCGTGGGCGACGTGTACGGCAACGCCGTGCTGGTGCCAGCTCTGTATGACGCCATCGCCGCCAACGGCGGGGAAATCCGCTGGGAGACGAAGAGCGAGCGCTTGGTGCGCGATGGCGACGGCCCGGTGACCGGCGCCATCGTCACTAACCCCGACGGCGATTACGTGCAGATCAACGCGAAGTCGGTCGTCATCGCCTCGGGCGACTACGCCGCCGACGACGAGATGTTCCAGTACTACGCCCCCATGACCGCCTACGCCATGGACGCCCGCTACTACAATCCCCCGGACTGCGACACCGGCGATATGCACAAGCAGGCCATCTGGATCGGCGGCGCCATGCAGCGCTCCGAGCCCCACGCGGCCGTCATGCACCTGGACTTCGGCGCGGCCTCCTACGGCTTCCTCCACGTGAACTGGGAGGGCAAGCGCTTTAAGAACGAGGACGTGAACACGCAGTCCAAGTCGGTCACCAAAGCCCTGCAAACCCACAAGGAGGCCTGGACCATCTACGACTGCCACGGCCTTGAGCAGGTGAAGGAGCAGATGGACAAGGGCCTCGGCGGCGGCCTGCAGTGGGGTCAGCTCACCCAGCCGGTGGGCGGCGAGTACAACCTGGAGGCCCAGCAGATCGTGCTGCAGGGCGAGATCGAGAGCGGCCTGACCCAGACGGCCGACAGCCTGGAGGAGCTTGCCGAGAAGATAGGCGTGCCCGTGGACAACTTCGTGGCCACTGTGGAGCGCTACAACGAGCTGTGCGACTTGGGCAAGGACCTCGACTTCGGCAAGCGCCCCGAGGTGATGGGCAAGATTCTGGAGCCGCCCTTCTACGCCGGTAAGCTGGAGGCAGACCTGCTCACCATGTGCGGCGGCCTGCGCACCGACCTCGACACCCACGTGCTGGACGCCAACGACCAGCCCATCGAGGGCCTGTACGTGTGCGGCTCGGCTGCGGGCGACTTCTTCGGCGCGGGCGACTACCCCACCTACGTGCCCGGCATCGGCCACGGCCGCTGCGTGACCTTCGGCCGCATGGCCGGCATCAACGCCGCGGGCGGCAACGCCGACGAGAAGATTCCCGATCTGGATCTGTTCGCTTAGGAACCGTCAGATTTTCCATACCCTCCCTCTTTTGGCCCGTCCGCTTGCGGACGGGCCTTTTCATGGGTCGGAGGAAAACCGGCGGGCGATGTTCGTTCCTACAGCGTCACCGTCACGAGCGTGCCCACGGGGGCGCTCTCCGGCACCGTTGTCTCGTGGTAGCTCTCGGTGGTGGCGTGACCGGGGCGCTCCACGAGGGCGAGCTCGGTCGTGCCCGCACGGGCGGTGAGGTCGGCGGCGGCGAGCGTATCGGAGAGAGCACGCAGGCGTGCGGCGCGGGCGGCCTTCGCATCGGGTGCCACCTGGTCGGTGCGCTCGGCTGCGGGCGTGCCTTCGCGCCTCGAGTACGGGAACACATGGATCTTGCTGAAGGCGGCGTGTCGCGCGAGCGCGCAGGTGTCGGCGAAGTCGTCCTCGGTCTCGCCGGGAAAGCCCACGATAATGTCGGTGGTGAGCGCGATTTCGGGAACCACGGCCCGCAGGTAGTCCACGAGCTGGCGGTACTCCTCGGCGTCGTAGGGGCGCGCCATCTCGCGCAGCACCTTCGACGAGCCCGACTGCAGGGGCAGGTGCAAATGCCGGCAGAGGCGCCCCTCGGCCTCGGCCAGAAGCCCGATGAAGTCCATCGACACGTCCATGGGCTCGACAGAACCGATGCGGAAGCGGCACGGGGCCTCGCCGGGGCCGTGCAGGTCGGCGGTCTCGTCCAGCAGGCGCCGGCAGAGGTCGGCCAAGTCCAGACCGCCGTCATCGTAGGTTCCCAGGTTGATGCCCGTGAGCACGATCTCGCGCACGCCGGCTCGCGCCAGGGCCGCGGCCTCGGCTACCACCTCGTCGGCCGGGCGGCTCGTCGCGCGGCCGCGGGCCACGTGCACGATGCAGTAGGTGCAGGCGTTATCGCAGCCGTCCTGCACCTTCACCCCGACCCGCGTACGTCCGTCGGAGGGCAGCACCGAGGGCCTCTCCCCATGTGCCGTGAGGCCGGACGAGGAGCTGTCGCTGCCGGGCAACTCCATCTCGTTGAGGAAGAGGGCCATGCCGGCCTTCGAAACAACGCGCACGCGCTCGCCCATGGCCTTATAGGTTGCCGCGTCTATCTCCGTGGCGCAGCCGGTGACGATGACACGGGCGCCATTGTTGGCGGAAAGCGCGTGGCGGACGGCCTTGCGGGTCTTCTTCTCCGCCTCGCCAGTGACGGTGCAGGTGTTCACGATGATGAGGTCGGCCGCGCCCTCGGGCACCGGCATGCCGCCGCGCTCGGTAAACAGACGTTCGAAGCCGTCGGCCTCCACGCGGTTCACCTTGCAGCCGAGGTTCACCACGGCATAACCGAACGGCGCCTTACTCATCGGCGCCCTCATAGCGGGGAAACATGCGCTCGAAGGCCTCGGCGGCAGCCGGCGCCTCGATGACGTGCGGCTCGGCATCGGCCGCAGCCGGATCCGAACCGGGCTTCCGCGGGCGATTGCCCATGCCGCCCAGCTCGTAGAGCGTAAGCGCCGGAGCTACGATGCCCGCCGTCTCGGTACGAAGAATGGAAGAGCCCAGCGTAACGAGGCGCGCCCGCGGGTTGCTCGCGAGAAGGATGCGCACCTCCTCTTCGGAAAGGCCGCCCTCGGGCCCCACCACCACGGCGATGCGGGCGTCGTCCGCCGGCGTGAGCGTCTCCAAAAGCGCCCCCTGTACCGCCTCGTGCAGACTCGCGCTCTGGGGCGCCTCCTCCCAGCACACGAGCACAGCCGTGGCCTCGGCGAGCATCGATGCCGCCTCGCGCACCGATACCGGCTCGCTCACCTCGGGGATGCGCGCCTGGCCCGACTGCATGGCGGCGCTCTTGGCGATAGCGCGCCAGCGCTCGGTCTTGGCAGCGGCCTTCTTCCCGTCGAGCTTCACCACCGAGCGCTTGCAGGACAGAGGCACGAAGGCGGCCACGCCCACCTCGGTGGCATGGCGGATGACCGTCTCCATCTTGTCGCCCTTGGCCAGGCCCTGCAGAAGGATCACCTGGGGCCCGGCTTCGTCCGCTTCGGCGTGGCGCGCGATGGACACGAGCGGCAGCGCGTCGGAGAAGTCGACGATCTCGCACTCGAAGTAGTCGCTGTCGGCGTCGATCACGGCGATGTGCTCCCCTGCTGCCAGCCGAAGCACCCGCGCATGCTTCGCGTCGTCGGCCTCAAGGCGCAGCGGAAACACCGCCTCCGCCTCGGCGGCGAGCACTTGGTTTTCCAGGAAGAAGCGCGGCAACGACATGATCAGTAGCCCTACTCGAAAATGTCGCGGAGTTTCTGCAAGGGCGAGCGCTTCTCCTCGTTCACGTCCTCGCCCATCTCCTCGGCCAGCTCCTCCAAAAGCTCGCGCTCGCGCTTGGAGAGCTTCTTCGGCACCTCCACGGCGATGTGCGCGAACAAGTCGCCGCGCGCGTCGCTCTTGAGGCGCGGCATACCGAAGCCCTTCACGCGCACGATCTGGTCGTTCTGGCAGCCCTCGGGGATCTTCACCGTGACCTTCTCGTCCTCGTAGATGCCGTCGATCTCGATGTCGGCGCCGAGCGCCGCCTGCACCATGGGCACCACGAGCTTGCAGTGCAGGTTGTCGCCGTCGCGCTCGAAGAACTCGTCGGGCGCGATCCGCACGGTGACGATGAGGTCGCCGGCCGGGGCGCCCTGCATGCCCGCCTCGCCGAAGCCGTGGATGCGCAGCTGCTGGCCGTCGCGGATGCCCTTGGGGATCTCCACCGAGACGCGCTGGCGATCGGGCACGCGGCCCTGGCCCTCGCATTCGGGGCACGGATTGTCGATGACCGTGCCGGTGCCATGGCAGGCTGGGCACGTGGTGGCCGACTGCATGTCACCGAGGAAGGTGTGCTGCACGGTGACGACCCGCCCGCTGCCGTGGCACTCCTCGCAGGTCACCTCCTTGCCGTCTTCGCCCAGGCCCGTGCCGTCGCAATCGGGACACGGCGCCAAGCGGTCGTAGACGATCTCCTTCTTCTCGCCGGTGGCCGCCTCTTTCAGCGTGATGCGGATGCCCACGCCCATGTCGCGGCCGTCCTTGCGCACTTGGCGTCCGCCCGCGGCCGCGCCGCCGAAGAAGGTGGAGAAGATATCGCCCATGCCGCCGAAGCCGCCACCGAACAGGTCCTCGAAATCGATGCCGACCCCGCCATAAGGACCAGCTCCGCTCGCCGCACCGGGAATGGTGCCGAAGCGGTCGTACTGGGCCTTCTTCTGCGGATCGGACAGCACGTCGTAGGCCTCGTTCAGCTCCTTGAACTGGTCTTCGGCATCCGGTGCCTTGTTCACGTCCGGGTGCAGCTCCCGCGCCCTGTGGCGAAATGCTTTCTTGATCTCGGCTTCGGAGGCGTCGCGGGAGACGCCGAGGATTTCGTAGAGGTCCTTAGTTGCGGCCATGATGGGAAAATCTTGCCTTTCTTCGTTCGCTCTTCCGTATTCTTGGGTAACGCACGTCTACTCGCCGTGCAGCGCGCACTGGGCGGCGCGGACGGCGCGGATGGCTCGCTCGTAGTTCATGCGGGTGGGGCCGATGACGGCGACGACGCCCTCGGACTCGCCGCGGCCGTAGGGACAGGCCACGATGGAGACGCCGGCTAGCTCGGAGGCGGGGTTCTCATGCCCGATGCGCACCATGACCGGACCCCCTTCCGCAGCGGCTTCGTCGAAGGTGTGCAGCAGCACGCGATCGTCCTCCAGCACTTCCATGACCGGGAGTAGGGCCTTCGAGTCGCTGAACTCCGGCTGGCGCAAAAGCGCGGAAACGCCGAGGCTGTGGGCACGAGCGCTTTCGGACTCGCCCAAGCATTCTATGACCTCGTCGATGATGAGCTGCACGAGCGGGTCGCTGAGGGCCTCTACAGTGCCGGCGTCCATGGAGCGGCGCACGTCGCGGGCCGAGTGCCCGGCGAGCACCCGGTTCAGCAGGTTCTGGGCACTTGCCAGCTCGTCGGCGGAGACCTCGTCGGCGAAGGTGACCGTGCGGTTGACCACCTGGCCGTCCTCGGCCACCACGATGACGATGGCCTGCCACGGCGAAAGGGACACGAGCGTGATCTGGCGGATGCGCCCGGCGAGGACCGAGGGGGCCATGACGATGGACAGGCAGTTGGTGAGCCGCGCCAGAGCCGCAGAGGTGCGCTCCATGAGCGCGTCCAGCTCCGAGGCCGAGGCGCGCAGCTCGTCAACCATGGCCTGGTGGGGGCGCTCCTCCTCGGCCAGGCCCGATGAGAGCAGCTCGTCGACGAAGGTGCGGTAGCCGGCGTCGGTGGGCACGCGGCCGGCAGAGGTATGCGGCTGCTGGATGTAGCCAGCGTCTTCCAGAGCAGAAAGGTCGTTGCGCACCGTGGCCGGACTCACGCCCAGGCGGTGCCGCTCGGTCAGGGTACGCGAGCCCACGGGGAGCGCGTACTCGATGTAGTCCTCGATCAGCGCGCGCAGCACTCTCTGGCGCCTCTCCGACAGCATATCCGCTCCTCTCGCCTTCCCGCCTCGTCCCGCGCGTCGGGCGCGGAACCTTCCGTTGTTGACGCCATTTTAGCAACCGCAAGGCGAGAGTGCTAATGGAAGCGCCCATCTCGACGCAAGCGACACACAAGCAAAGGTGGAAGGCACCGGCAGGCTACGGGGCGAGGTCGAGCAGGCGGCCGTAGAGCTCGTTGCCGCAGAGCCAGCCGGCGTCGGTGGGACGCCAACGGCCCTCGCGGTGCTCGGCCAGGCCGAGGACGGCCAGCTCGTCGAAGGCAGCGTGCACCGAGCCGGCCTCTTCTGCGGACCTGTCCGCTACCTCTTCCAAACTCGCCTTCCCCCCTTTCCGACCGACTGCAGTCCCATCGATGACCGCCGCCGCCCGCGCCACCCGCTCGTCGGAGACGCCGCGGGCCATGCGCATGCCCAGCATGAGGTCCTCGGCGGCCATCTGCCGCGCGTCCAGATCATCCATCACCTGTCCGTCCTGCACCCGCATGCGACGCTCGGCGTTCTGGGTCATGGTGACGGCCGAGCGCCCCAGCCCCAGGTAGGGCTTGCCCGTCCAGTAGGCCGTGTTGTGGCGGCTCTCGAACCCGGGCCTCGCGTAGCTTGCCACCTCGTAGCGGTGAAAGCCCGCGTCCTCCAGGATGCGCTGAGCCTCCTCCATGGCCGCCGCTTCCGCATCCTCGTCGGGCTCGAGCATCTCGCCCCGCATAATGGCGGCATCGAAGGGCGTATGGGGTTCAATGGTCAGCGGGTACACCGACACATGGTTCGCGCCGAGCGCCACCGCCTCCCGCACGCTTTCCGCGAAGGACTCCTCGCTCTGACCCGGGATGCCGCACATCAGGTCCACCGACACGTTCTCGAAGCGCTCCTGGGCCGCGCGCACCGCCGCCCGGGCAGCCTCGGCGTCGTGGGCGCGACCGAGGATGCGCAGCACCTCGTCGTCGAAGGACTGCACGCCAAGGGAGAGCCGGTTCACCCCGAGCGCCCAGATATCCCGCACCATGGGCGCCGTAAGACTTTCGGGGTTCGCCTCCATCGTGCACTCGACCTCGGGTTCGAGATGCATCGACATCGACAGCGCATAAAGGAGCATCGAAAGCCGCCTCATGCCGATATAGCTCGGCGTCCCCCCGCCCAGATACACCGTCTCGATGGCCCCGAGCTTCCCCTCCCTCGAGGCTCGGCGAATATCCATCACGAGCGATTCCACGTACTCGTCAATAATCGGCGAGTCCTGTTCTACCGCCGAAGTGGCGAAATCGCAGTACCCGCACCGCCTCACGCAGAACGGAATATGCAGATAGAGCGCTTTATAGGGATCGTGCGGCATGGGCAATCTCCAAAAGCTCGTCGAACACCTCGTCGAAGTCCGCGAGCGTTGTGCAGTAGTTGATGCGGCCGCGGGCTTGGGCGGCGCCGGGGAGACCCGCCATGTACCACATGGCGTGCTTGCGCATGCGCACGATGTTGCGCCCCTCGCGATGGGTGAGCAGCTCCGCATGGCGGCGCGCCATGGCAATGCGTTCCTCAACCGTGGGCGGCGCAGGTTCGGGTTCGCCGGCAAGAGCGGCCTGAACCTGGGAGAACAGCCATGGGTTGCCCTCGGCGCCCCGGGCGATCATCACCGCGTCGCAGCCGGTCTCGACCGCCATGCGCATGGCGTCGGCTCCGCTGCGGATGTCGCCGTTGCCCACGACGGGCACGGACACCGCCTCGCGCACGCGAGCGATGACGCCCCAGTCGGCACTCCCCCGGTACAGCTGCTCGGCGAACCGCCCGTGCACCGTGACCCCTTCGGCCCCGGCCTCCTCCATACGGCGCGCGAAGGCCGGCGCCGTCTCGTCGCCTTCCGCCCAGCCCCGGCGGAACTTCACCGTGACCGGATGCTCCACGACGCCCTTCACGGCCCGCACGACGGAGGCGGCCAGATCGGGCTCCTTCATAAGAGCCGAGCCGTCCCCCTTCGACACGATCTTACGGGCGGGACACCCCATGTTAATGTCCAGGTAGGCCAGGCTCTCCCCCATTTCGTCCTCGATCCAGGCGGCCTGGGAGGCCATCACCTCCGGCTCGTGGCCGAACAGCTGCACGGCCACCTGGGACTCGCCGCCGGCGAGCGCCAGCAGATGCCGCGTCTTCTCGTTGGCAAAGGAGAGCCCCTTGGCTGACACCATCTCCGTGAAGGCCATGTCGGCCCCCGCCTCGCGGCACAGCGTCCGGAAAGCGATGTCGGACACACCGGCCATGGGCGCCAGCAGCACCCGGTATTTCCCGAAGAGTCCCTCCACAGCTACAGAATCCCGAACAGCAAAAGCCCGATGAGCACGATGAAACCGAGCACGAACAGAAGGCACCCGACGCCCACGAAGGTCTTGGACGTGCCGCTCATGCCCATGCGCTCCCGCTCCTCGGCGATCTTCTTCTCGTCGAAGGGGTCGTTGATCCAGTCGTAGTCTTCTTGTTCCTTGGCCATCGGTGCTTCTTTCGACTGCTGCGTTTAACGGTGTAGAATGAGCATAGTTTAATGGATGCGCGCCGCGGTCGCGGCAAGATCACAAGAAGAGGAGACGATCGTGAAGGTACTGCTCATCAACGGGAGCCCGCGCTGGAAGGGCAACACGAACCGGGCGCTGGAGGAAGCGGCCGCCGCCCTTGAGGCCGAGGGCGTGGAAACCGAGCTCGTCTGGATCGGCAACAAGGAGATCCGCGGGTGCATCGCCTGCGGCATTTGCGGCAAGACCGGCGATAAGCACTGCGTGTTCGCCGAGGACTGCTGCAACGAGCTCATCGCCAAGGCCGCCGAGTGCGATGGCTTCATCGTGGGGTCGCCGGTATACTACGCCGGTATGGCCGGATCGCTGCGGGCGCTCATGGACCGCATGTTCTACGCCGGCGGCACGAACTTCCGCTTCAAGCCGGCCGCCGGCGTCGCTGTGGCGCGCCGGGCCGGGGCCATCGAGGCGGCCGACCAGATCAACAAGTACTTCCAGATCAACTGCCAGCCCATTGTGTCCAGCTCCTACTGGAACATTGCCTACGGGCGCAACCCCGGCGAGGCGCAGGGCGACGGCGAGGGCCTGCACACCATGCGCGTGCTCGGCCGCAACATGGCCTGGATGCTCAAGTGCATCGAAGCGGGCCGCGCCGCCGGCATCAACCCGCCCGAGCTTGAGCCCAAGGTGATGACCAACGTCGTCCGCGAGGACCTGCTGGAGGGATAGGCTTTTCCCCTACTCATCCACCTTCAAAATGGCCATGAAGGCCTCCTGGGGCACTTCCACGTTGCCGATGGCCTTCATGCGCTTCTTGCCGGCCTTCTGCTTCTCCAGAAGCTTGCGCTTGCGGGTGATGTCGCCGCCGTAGCACTTGGCGAGCACGTCCTTGCGCTTGGCCTTCACGGTCTGGCGCGCGAGCACCCTACCTCCGATGGCCGCCTGGATGGGCACCTCGAACATCTGGCGCGGGATGATCTCCTTCAGCTTGTCGCAGAGCACGCGCCCGCGGTCGTAGGCCTTGTCCTTGTGCACGATGAACGACAGGGCGTCGATGGGCTTGCCCGACAGCAGGATGTCCAACTTCACGAGCTGCGAGGGCTTGTAGCCGTCCATCTCGTAGTCGAGGGACGCGTAACCTTTGGTGTTCGACTTCAGCTTGTCGAAGAAGTCCAGGATGAGCTCGGATAAGGGGATCTCCCAGAGCATCTCGACGGTGGTCTGGGAGAGGTAGTTCATGGTGACGAAGTTGCCGCGCCGACCCACGGCCAGATCCATCACAGCGCCCACGTAGTCGGGCGGGATGAGGATCTTCGCCTTCAGATAGGGCTCTTCCACGTGATCGATGGAGCCGGGGTCGGGCATCTCCTGGGGCGAGTGGAGCGACACCATCTCGCCGCCCTTGAGGTACACGTGGTACTCCACCGAGGGCGCCGTGGCCAGAAGGTCCAGCCCGAACTCGCGCTCCAACCGCTCCTTGATGACCTCCATGTGCAGAAGTCCCAGGAAGCCCACGCGGAAGCCGAAGCCGAGGGCGTGGGAGGTCTCGGGCTCCCACACGAGCGCCGGGTCGTTCAGCGACAGCTTCTCCAGCGCCTCCTTCAAAGGCTCGTACTGGTCGCCGTCGATGGGAAAGAGACCTGTGAACACCATGGGCTTCGCCTCACGGTAGCCGGGAAGCGGCTCGTTCACGCCGCCGTCGGCCACGGTGATGGTGTCGCCCACCTTCACCTGGCTCACGTCCTTGAGGCCCGTGACGAGGTAGCCCACCTCGCCCACATAAAGCGCCTCCTCGGGCACCTCCTGGGGGTGCCGCGCGCCAACCTCTTCCACGAGCGTTTCCGTGCCCGTGGCCATCATGCGGATCTTGTCGCCCTTCTTGATGTGCCCGTCGACCACACGGATGAGGGCCACCACGCCGCGGTAGGCGTCGAAGTAGCTGTCGAAGATGAGCGCGCGCAGGGGCGCCTCCCCGTTGCCCGTGGGGGCAGGGATATTGTAGACCACGGCTTCCAGAAGATCGTGGACGCCCTCGCCGGTCTTGCCCGAGGCGAGCACCGCGTCGTCGGCGGGAATGGCCAGGCCATCTTCGATCTCGGCCTTCACGCGCTCGGGCTCCGCGGCCGGCAGGTCGATCTTGTTGATGAGCGGGATGATCTCCAAATCGGCGTTCATGGCGAGCATCGCGTTGGCCACCGTCTGCGCTTCCACGCCTTGGGTGGCGTCCACCACGAGCACGGCTCCGTCGCAGGCGGCCAAGCTGCGGGAGACCTCGTAGGTGAAGTCCACGTGGCCCGGCGTGTCGATGAGGTTCAACTGGTAGGTCTCGCCGTCGTCTGCGGTGTAGCTGACGCGCACGGCCTGGCTCTTGATGGTGATGCCGCGCTCGCGCTCGATATCCATGGAGTCGAGTAGCTGGGCCTGCATGTCGCGCTTGGCCACCGTGCCCGTGAGCTCCAGGATGCGGTCGGAGAGCGTGGACTTGCCGTGGTCGATGTGCGCGATGATCGAGAAGTTGCGGATATGGGAAAGCTCGTGGGTCATAATGTCTTTCTTATCGGCGGCGGTCTTACCGGGCGAGCGGGCCCGCGAGGCCCCTCTCCCCTCCCAATGTGTGCGTCTCGCGAAGATTCGGGGCCGCAAGACCACTTTCTTCGCCGCGCTCACGGGAATCTTTGGTATTCTACCGCATTGTGTATCCAGCGATACGTGCACGCGGTGATTCCACCGCCAAATCTGCAGACGTGGCTGCGCTTTAAGATTACGATTGCTGGCGGCTTTCCGAGGCATTCGGTCTCGGGGCTGAGGAAGCGGAGAAATCCCGCCGCTTTCCGATTCGCACGATGGCCCGCAGCGGGGTATACCGCCGCGCGTTCGTGTCGTTGGATACCACCGAAGATGGGAAACGACCGAACCAGAAAGGGCTAGCATTCATGGCTAACATCAAGTCCCAGAAGAAGCGCATCATTACCAACGAGAAGCGTCGTATGCGCAACCGCGCCGTCAAGAGCGAGCTGAAGACCGCCGTCCGTCACGTCAAGGACGCCGTGGCCGAGGGCAACGGCAAGGACGCCTACGCCTTCGCCTGCGAGGCCTGCCGTCTGATGGACAAGGCCGCCTCCAAGGGCGTCATCCACAAGAACCAGGCCGCCAACCGCAAGAGCGGCATCATGCGCCTGGCCAACACCGTGGTGACCGCCGAGGATATCGCCGCTTACGAGAAGCCGGCGCCGAAGCCGCAGAAGACCGGCTCCAAGAAGGCCGAGGCCAAGGCCGCCCGCAAGGCCGCCATGGCCGCCGCTTCCGAGGAGAAGGCGAAGCGCCGCGAGAAGCAGCTGAAGGAGGAGGAGAAGGCCGCCGAGCGCAAGGCCAAGGAGGCCGAGGAGGCCGCCAAGGCCGAGGCTGAGGCCGCTGCCGCCGAGGCTGAGGAGGCTCCGGCCGAGGAAGCCGCCGAGTAGCCTGCGCGCTCCGCTGACTTCGCGATCCGAAGCGCCGTCCCGTTTGGGGCGGCGCTTTTTCATGGGATCAACCTGCCTACAAGACGGCGGTTTTCCGTTGCAGGAACGAACCCTTTATTTACAATAGAAAACGAGACACGAAACCGCCCGATGAGGGCCCAGCGCGGAAGGAGCCAACATGGCAGAGACGGTCGGAGCCCGCGAGCGGGGGCGCATCACGCCCGACGAGGGCGCAGTGCTGGCGGCGGAGACGGCCCGCAACGCCGAATTCGGCAAGCCGGTGCTCATCTACCCCAACCTCTACCTGGTGCGCGTGCCCCTTCCCCACAACCCGCTGCACGCCCTCAACTCCTATTTCATTTTGGACGACGACGGCACCACCACCATCGTGGACGTGGGCTTCAACCATCCGGATTGCGAGCAGGCCCTAAGCGATGCCCTGGCCGCCCTCGGGCGCTCCTGGGACAAGGTGCAGGTGGTGCTCACCCATTCGCATCCCGACCACACGGGCAACCTCGACCGCATTTGGCGCGAGGGCATGCCGGTGCTCGCGAACCTGCACTCCTTCCAAGAGGTGAAGAACCTCATGGAGATGGAGGGCAACGTCTATGGTCCGCTGCTCCTTCAAGCGGCCACTTCCGAGCAGCAGCAAGACATGACCTTCGGCGAGGAGGGGCCGCGTTTGCACGTGTCGGCGGAGCTTCTGCCGCTTTCCACCTACCCGATCATGACGTATCTGGCCGATGGCGACTGCCTGAGTCTCGGCGAGTTCGAGTTCGAGGTGATCGAGACGCCGGGCCACGATCCCTGGCACATCTGCCTCTACGAGGCCGCCCACAAGATCCTCCTGTCCGGCGATCATGTTCTGGAGCGCATCACGCCGTCGGTATCGTCGTGGTTTTCTGCCTACAACGCATTGGCGGAGTTCCTGGATAGCCTTGAGAAAGTGAGGGGCTACGATGTCGATCTGGTACTGCCGGCCCACGGCAAGCCCTTCACCGGCATGGGCGAGCGGGTCGACTTCCTCATCGAGCACCACCGCAAGCGCTTGGAGGAGATCTACGAGCTGGTGGCCGGCGGTCACGACGACATCGTTCAGATTTCCCAGCATGCCACGTGGCGCTACCCCGATTGGAAGAGCTGGCCGCTCGATCAGAAGTACTTCTCCATGGGCGAGACGCTGGCGCATCTCATCTACCTTGTGCGCGAGGGCCGCATCCTGCAGGGAATCTGCGGGCATGAGTACTACTTCCGCATGCCCTACGACCGCAAGAACCTGGCCTTGGCGCCGGGGCGGCTAGCTAGCGCTTGAGGGTTTCCACGAGCCAGCGGTAGAAGACCTCGTCGGGATCGCTGCCGCTCTTCATGGCCTGCTCGGCGTCGCGAGAAGAGGCGAGCGCCCGGCGCAGCTCCTCGGGACGCCATTGGCGCGCCCACGCGCCGTGGTTCTTCACGCGCCAGTCGGGCGCGCCGAGGGCCTTGGCGAGACCGCGCGGGTTGCCGCGACGGGCCATGGACTGGGCCGCCATGAGCTCGCGCAGCCGCGTGGTGCACAGAGCTATGAGCACATGGGGCGAGGTGCTCTCCATCTTGGATCTGAGGGCGAGACACTTTCCGAGGTTTCGCTCGGCGAAGGCGGCTGTGAAATCCCACGGCTTCACCTCGGAAGTGCGGGCTACCAGCGCGCGCACCTCGCGCTCCCCCACCCCCTCGCCGGTGCCGTGGGCCAGGGCGATCTTCTTCAGCTCGTTGTCGAGGTGCACGGTGTTCTCACCCACGAGCTCCACCAGAGCCGAGGCCGCCCCCTCGGTAAGCGTGATGCCGTGGGTGCAGGCCATGGCGCGGACGCGCTTGGGCAGCTCCCAGCTCTTGGGCGGGGCACAGTCGATGACGGCCTTGGGGCCCGCGGCGGCGAGGGCCTTGTACAGCCGCGTGTTCCGGGCGAGCTTCTCCGCCTCGCAGGCGAGCACCGTGGTGGCGCTGGGAGCCTTCAGGTAGTTGACGAGCTCCTCGGCGTCGGCCTTCTTCAGCTTGTCGACGTTGCGCACGTAGACGAGGCGCACGGGGCTGGCGAAGGGCATGGTGTTGCAGGCCGCGGCGATGGCGGCGCCCTCGGCCGACTCCCCGTCGAACTCGTCGGAGTTGAAGGCCATATCGCCCATCGTGCCCAGGCGCGCCTTGAGACGGGCGATGACCGCCTCGCGCTTGAGGGCGTCCTCTCCCACGGCCAAATAGGCGGGAAGGAGATCGGTATGTTGGCTGTCGCTCATAACCCCATTGTACCCCATCGCCCGCACTACCCCTGCCTTTGCGCGGAAACCGTGAGCGTATCTTCGGAAAACGCCACGACCACATCCCCCGCCTCGTCGCTGCAGTAGGTGGCGCATCCCGACGCGTCCAGCAGGTCGAGCACCTCCCGGGACGGATGCCCGTAGCGGTTGTGCTCCCCGACGCCGATGAGCGCCACAGCGGGCGAGAGCCGCTCGGCCAAAGAGGCATCGAGGCTCTTCTTCGAGCCGTGGTGCCCCACTTTCAGCACGTCCACACCGCCGGCTGGCAGCCTGTCGGACAGCTGACCCAGCTGCTCGGCCTCGGCATCGCCCGTGAACAGGGCCGTCCACTCCGCCGCGCCGTCGCCATCGCCGTCCCAGAAGGCGAGCAGGCAGAGACTGTCGGCGTTACCTCCATCGTCGGCCAAACGTTCCGGCCACAGCACCGTCAGCGAGAACCGGCCACAGCGCACCGTGTCACCCAAGGAGAGCTCGACGAGGTCGTCGGCCAGTCCCTCCGCCTCCGCTGCCTCCATCAGCTCGGCGCAAGCCCGGCAACCGCAAGCGGGAAGGCCCTCGGGCACCAAGAGCGCCGCAGCCGGCGCCACATCCCCGAGCACCGGGAGCGAGCCGCAGTGGTCGTCGTCGCTGTGGGTGACGGCCACGGCGTCGAGGCGCCCCACCCGCTGGCGGGCCAAGGCGGCCTTCAACAGGGCATCCTGGTTGCCCGTGTCTATGAGCAGCACGTTTTCGCCGCTGCGCACGATAAAGGCATCGCCTTGGCCCACATCGAGCATGACGATGGCGTCGGGGGCCATGCCGAAGGGAAAACGAAGCAGACCGAGGATTAGGGCGGCGCCGGTTACCGCCGCCGTCAGGCCCCTGATGCTCACTCGCGGCCACCAGGCCCACAGTGCGAGGCAGAGCCCGCAGGAGAGTGCTGCGGCCGCCAAAGGGACGGCGTCGATGGGAAGGCACGTGCCCGAAAGCGACGCGAGGGCATCCACGACGAGGGACAGCGGCGCGCAGGCTGTGCTGGCAACGCCGATGAGCCACGGCGCGGCGACGGGAACGAGGCAGGCGGCGAGCACGGCGACGAATCCGACAAGGCATGCCAGGGCGAACAGAGGACTTGCGACCAGATTGGCCAGCGGCGACAGCAGCGGCAGCTGGGAGAAGAGCGCCGCCGCATAGGGCTGGGTCGCCAAGGCTGAGGCGCCGGTGAGAGCGATGGGGTCGCCCACGACCCTCTTCAAACGCGGATGCCCTGCGAAGGCCGAGGACAGCAGCGGGGCGAACAGAACGATCCCCAAGGTAGATCCGGCCGATAGGGCCAAGGAGACCGAGAGTGCGGCAGACGGGTCGATCCCGACGAAGAGCAAAAGGCACAGTCCCAGCGCGCTCAGGGCTGAATTGCGGCGATCGGTCCAGAGGGAGAACAACCCCGTCGCAGCCATGATCGCGGCCCGCAGCGCTGAGACGGGCATCCCGGTGAAGGCGACATAGCCAATGAGGAACAGGGCGCTCGTCAGCGCAGTTGCCCGGCGTCCGCATCTCAGCAGCCTCAGTCCTCCCGCTACGAACAGGGACACGATGGAGAGGTGCGCCCCCGATACCGCCACGAGATGGGCCAGCCCCACGGCCTTGAAGCAATCGTAGAGCCCCGATTCCTCGATGGCCGGCCGCCAACCGCACACAAGAGCCTGAAGAAGCGGTGCGTTGCCTCCCCCGTGCGCGTCGATGAGATCCAAGGCGCGTTGCCTCAGGGAGACGAAAGGGGTGCTGTCAAGCGATCTCTCCTCTGAGGGGAAATCGCTTCCGCTCACGGTGAGAGAGGCCGCCAGCCCAGCGCCCCAATAGTATTCCGCCGCAGTCTCCGAGGGCGGACGAAGCGCTCCGGCTACCGTCAGCGATTGTCCTTGGAGCAGCGCCGCATCCTCGGGCAAGTTGAGCCGCGCCCGCAGCGTGCGACCATCCTCGCAGGAGAGCCGAGCCTCGGCGTGCCAGCCGAAGTCCCCCCGACGGGCATCCTCGGTGAGCTCGACGCGCCAGGCCGCCGAATCCGAACTGCGCCCTTCGGCATCCGCGAGCGCCATGGAGCCGCGAAGGGCACCGCCCCAGAAAGCGCAGAGAGCCACGGAGGCCAGCACGGCGAGCGCTGCCAGAACCCCGAGCGGGACACCGCCGGCTCGGACCCCTCGCAAGATGCGAGGGGCGAGCAGTGTCGCAAGGCCGAGGGCGGTCGTTCCCGCGACAGGGAGAATTTGAGCAGGAACAAGGCGCAAGGGCGGCCAGAGCAGCGCCGTCGTCGCCCACAGAACGAGCCCCGCCACGAGCAAAGGCGGCAGGGAGGGGCGCGGCGGCCGGCTGTCGGTCTCGCCCCTCACAGGCACAGCCGATCTCGCATGGCCGAAAGCTTCTTCTCGCCGATCCCGGACACCCGCGTCAAATCGTCGATGGACTTAAACGGCCCGTTCGCCTCGCGATCAGCGATGATCTTCTCCGCCGTTGCCGCCCCGACGCCCTTCAGGGTCTCAAGCTCCTCCGCCGTGGCCGTATTGATGTTGACGAGGCCGTCGTCTCCCGAAGGAGACAGGCCGCCGGAAGCCTGCGAGCTGGAGGATGCCGTCCGATCGGCCGCGCCCGAGGATGCCGCCTGATCGTCGACGCGCGACGGGATGACGATCTGCTGACCGTCCTGCACCTCCTGGGCCAGGTTCACCGCGTCGGTCCGCGCCTCGTCGGTGGCTCCTCCTGCCACCGTCACGGCGTCTATGACGCGACTGCCCGCCTCCAAATAGTAGACGCCCGGCGCCGCCACGCAGCCGTCCACATGGATGCAGACGCGCCTCGCCGTAGCATCGCCTCCCGCAGGGAGCACCACGTCCTCCCCGTCCGCGGCCGGCGGCGCCGGCGAGGTGTCGCTGCCGCCGCCGGCCCCATCGGCTCTCGCCTCCTCCTCTCCAGCATCTTCCGCCGACTGCGCCGCCGTCTCGTCGCTCGCCGCCGTCACCTCGATGCCGCTGCCGGGCGACGTCGCGAAGGCGAAAACGGCGAGCGCGACCACGAGCGCCAGGACAAGGGCGATGGCGGCGAAGACGGGCCGGGGGACGCGGCTCAGGTGCAGTTTCTCCGCGAGCGATTCCGCGCTGTCTTGAAAGGCCATGGCTCCTCCTTCTCCCGAGTTGGGAAGAGGATACGCGCGCACGACCGTAAAAATGACGCGGGAATGTCCCGATTCGTTCCCCGCGCCGACCCCCATCACATCCCACTTCCGTCCCCTCCGCGCTCCTCGGCGCCATCCGCAGGGGCAGACCGAGGTCTGCCCTCGCAAGGGGGAAAGGCGCGCATGACAAAAAGGGGCGACCAAGGTCGCCCCCTACGAAGGATTTGCAGCTGAAGAGCTTACGGGAACGGCTCTACTCGCGCTTCTTTGGCGGCTTGTAGGCCGGGCAGGCGTAGTCGTGGGGCTCGGCCGCATCGGCGAGGGCGCGCACCCACTCGTCAACCGGAAAAGCCGCCTCGGCCTCGCGCACCGCCTCCAGTTTCGCGTGGGTCTCGGGATTGCGCGGCATGAACAGCGTGCAGCAGTCCGGAGCGTCCATGGACGAGATCTCGAAGGTGCCCAGCTCCTGGGCCGCCTCGATGATCTCCAGCTTGTCCGAGCCGATGAGCGGCCGCAGCACCGGCAGTTCCACCGCGTCGTTCGTGGCGCGGATGTTGTCCAAGGTCTGCGAGGCCACCTGCCCTAGGCTCTCCCCGGTCACCAGCGCGCCAGCCCCTTCCCGCCGCGCCAGCTCCTCGGCCACGCGGAACATGAGGCGCCGGTACAGGATGACCCGCAGAGACGGCGGACAGGAGAGGGATATCTCGCGCTGGTAGTCGCCGAAGGGCACCACGTAGACGCGCCCGATGCAGCCGGTGCGCTCGAGCACGTGCGCGATGTCGTCCACCAGGTACTCCGAGGCATCGGAAGTCTGGGGGCGTCCCGAGAAATGGACGCCGATGGGCACGGCGCCGCGGCGGGCCATGCGCCAGGTGGCCACAGGCGAGTCGATGCCCGAGGACAGAAGGCACACCACCTTCCCCGAGGATCCCACGGGTAGGCCGCCGATCCCGCGGACGGATCGCGCGTACACGTAGGCGGTGCCCTCCACTGCCTCGACGCCCACGGTGACGTCCTGGCCCTTCATCTGCACCCGCTTCTCGGGGAACCGCTCGCAGAGCACCTCCCCGATGTCTCGGTTCATCTGCATGGAGTCGATGGGGAACACCGTGTGGTTGCGCCGCGCGGACACCTTGAAGGAGGAGAAGGGCTCCGCCTCGGCCAGGGCGATGCAGGCAGCGCGCCCCATGACCTCGATGTCCAGGTCGCACTTGAAGCCGCAGGATGCGCGGGCCACGCCGGGCACGCCCAGAATGGCATCGGTACACTGGTTGGCCACCTCAAGCGTGGTTCCCTCCCGCAAAAAAACGAGCAGGCGGCCGGAGATGCGGTGGATGGTGACAACGGGATACGCGCCAAGAAGCGCCTCCAGGTTCTTCTGAAGGCGCTTCTCGAATACTCCGCGGTTGCGTCCCTTGAGCCCGATCTCGTGATAGTGCACGAGAATGATTCTCTGGAACTCTTCCATTTAGTGGTTTTTCACGTCGATCGACTCAGGATCGTACGAAACCTCGCCACGGGCGATCTCGTTGAAGGCCATGGACAGGGGCTTCGTGTCGGCGGCACGGGCGATTTCCACGGCCGTCTGCAGCTGGATGGCGCGATCGCGCTGGCCGCGCATCATGTCGTTGATGTCGTGGGCGCGCTTGGAAGCCAGCGCGCACAGAAGGAAACGGTCGTTGTCGGTGCGGTCAAGCAGGACGTCGATCTTCGGTTCGATAATGCTCATAGGGCGGATATCCTCTTACTGTTGCTCGGCGATTTCGTTGACGTAAGCGACGAGCTGGCGAGTGGCCTCGTCCAAATCGTCGTTCACAAGCCGATAATCATACTCCATTTTCTGGGAAAGTTCCACCAGAGCGGTGCGCATGCGCATATCCACCACGTCATCGGTCTCGGTGCCGCGCCCGCGCAGGCGCCGCTCCAGCTCCTCGAGCGAGGGAGGCTCGATGAACACGAGGTGCGCCTCGGGCATCTTCTCGCGCACCTGGAGCGCTCCTTGAACCTCGATCTCCAGAATGACCTGGCGTCCCGCCGCCATCTCGCGCTCCACCGAGGCGCGCGGAGTGCCGTAGCAGTTGCCGGAGTACTCGGCCCATTCCAGAAAGCCGCCCTCCTCCGCCAGGCTCAAGAACTCCTCCTTCGTGAGGAAGTAATAGCTGACCCCCTCCTCCTCACCGGGACGAGGGCGCCTTGTGGTGGCGGAGACGGACAACCAAGCGTCGGGCACTTCCTCGAGAAGACGCGCGATGAGCGTTCCCTTGCCGGTCCCGGACGGACCGCTTACGACGAAGAGGTTTCCGTGTCTCATGAATTCCTTTGTGACGTTGACGTTCTACTTGGACAGGCGCGCAAGCAGAGCCTCGCGCTGACGCTCGCCGATACCTCGAATGCGGCGGCTCTCGGCGATCTGCAGCTCCCTCATGATGCGCTCGGCCTTGGCCTTGCCGTAGCCTGGCAGCGTCTCGATGAGCGTGGAAATCTTCATACGGCCCACGACAGGGTCGTCGCGCATATCGAGAACCTGAGCGACGGTGAGCTTGCCCGTCTTCAGCTCTTCTCGTACCTCCGCCCGCTTGATGCGTGCGGCCTTTGCCTTTTCAAGCGCTTCAGCGCGGGCCTCGGGGCTGAGTTGGGGAATTGCCATTTCTGTTCTCCTTCCAGTTCGGGCTGAGGGCATAGTACCACGCATTGATGAGGAATCAACACCTAATTTACTCGGAATCAATAAATGCGGCATTTTTTCCTAAAAATCCTCCTTTGCAGAATGTGGGTAGCGCATCCGCCGCCG
>UMHU01008522.1_pt1 | contig 29726 bp, 24 predicted proteins | sample 1965591 | NCBI WGS metagenome assembly UMHU01 (sample SAMEA4836101, study PRJEB28245) | human gut metagenome | biome: gut microbiome; material: fecal sample | place: Denmark | collected 2008
GCAGCGTCGCGATTTGTAAAGGCATTTATAAATACCGACATATCCCCCCGCTCCTGCATACCGACAACCGGGTCGGTCGCCTCGTCTTTCGCCTCCTTCATCGCCTGTACTCAACGCAACCCGCAGAAAGATACCGTTTTATTTATAGACCCGGGATTCCCCATACAGAAATCGCAGTTGCGTATCTTAGGAGTGAAGTGGGAACAATTCGACATCTATCATTTCAGGGGAAACAACTTGCGGGACAAGTTGGAATCGTTTCTCGAAAAAGGCCATATCGCTGCCATTATCTATTCCAATCCCAATAATCCGGCATGGATATGTCTGGAAGAAAGCGAACTGAAAATTATCGGCGAACTGGCAACAAAACACGATGTCATCGTTCTCGAAGATCTCGCCTACTTCTGCATGGATTTCCGCAAGGATATGGGAAAGCCCTTCGAACCGCCCTACCCTCCTACCGTAGCCCGATACACCGACAATTACATCATCATGCTGTCGGCTTCGAAAATTTTCAGTTATGCCGGACAGCGCATCGCATTGGCTTGTATTTCAGACAAATTATTCGACCGGCAATTTCCGGCATTGGCCGAACGGTATGCCGACTCGGGTATTTTCGGTCCTACATTTATCGCCTCGATTCTGTACATGATTACGTCGGGCTGTACCGCATCGACCCAATACGGTTATGCCGAGATGCTCAACCGGTCGGTCGACGGGACGATAGACTTTGTTGCCGACACCCGCGTTTATGCCGAAAGAGCCTCCCAAATGAAAAAAATCTTCACCGACAACGGCTTCCATATCGTTTACGATCGGGACGTTACACAACCGGTCGGAGACGGATTTTTTTTCACCATCGGCTACGGCGACATGACAAGCGGAGAACTCATGCAAGAACTCCTCTACTACGGAGTAAGCAGCATTTCGCTATCGACCACCGGCAGCGACCAACAAGGCGTGCGAGGCTGCACATCGCGCATGCGCGACGAGCTTTATCCCGTATTACAAGAAAGAATGGAAAAATTCCACAAAGACCACCCCATTTTATAAACACAAATCCTAAGAACAAATAATACCATGATTTGGAACGAAAGTAAAGAATGTATGAGCCGCGAACAAATGCATGACCTCCAAAGCAAACGTTTGCGGAAACTCGTTTCGACCGTATACCACAATACCCCTTTCTACCGCCGTAAAATGCAGGAAATGGATATTACGCCCGATGATATACGCAGCATCGACGACATCGTGAAGTTGCCGTTCACCACCAAACAAGACCTGCGAGACAACTATCCATTCGGACTACAAGCCGTGCCCACATCAGAGATCGTGCGGATACATGCCTCATCGGGGACAACCGGTAATCCCACCATCGTAGGATATACTCGGCATGACCTCGAAATATGGCAGGAAAGCATTGCCCGATGTCTTACGGCATACGGGATCACACGCAACGATATTTTCTCGGTAGGTTACGGATACGGGCTTTTTACCGGAGGGCTGGGTGCCCACTATGGAGCCGAGTATGTAGGTGCAACGGTAATTCCTACGTCAACGGGAAATACCGAAAAACACGTCCGCCTCATTCGGGATTTGGGTATTACCGGCATAGCCTGTACCCCCAGTTATGCTCTTTATTTGGCCGAAACCATTGAAAAAATGGGTATCGATCCTCAAATGTTGAAATTACGGGTAGGTATGTTCGGCGCCGAACCGTGGACAGAAAATATGCGGAAAGAAATTGAATCCCGATTGCATCTGAGTGCCTATAACTGCTATGGCCTAAGCGAAATCATGGGGCCGGGCGTAGCACATGAATGCGAATGCAAAAACGGTTCCCATATACTCGAAGACCACTATTATCCCGAAATAATCTCGCCGGAAACCTTGCAACCACTACCTTTCGGACAGACCGGAGAACTCGTTTTCACCACACTTACGAAAGAAGGTATGCCACTCCTGCGTTATCGCACCAAAGACCTGACATCTCTCATCGAAGGGATTTGCGATTGCGGACGTACCAATGTACGCATGACCCGAATCGTGGGTCGAAGCGATGATATGCTTATCATACGCGGTATAAACGTATTCCCCTCGCAAGTCGAAAGCGTGATATTGGATATGCCGGAATTCGAGCCTCAGTATCTGCTGGTTGTCGACCGCATCAACAATCTCGATACATTGCAAGTTCAGGTCGAAGTCCGCCGGGACTTTTTCTCGGACGAACTCAGTGCCATGCTGGCTTTGAAAAAACGGCTCGCCGACCGACTGAAAAGTGTACTGACCGTAGGTGCCGATGTGAAACTAATGGAACCGAACAGCATACAACGCTCCGAAGGCAAATCAAAAAGAGTCATTGACAAACGTAACATCGAATAATAAACAACAGCTATGATAACCATCAAACAACTATCCATATTCTTAGAAAACAAAAACGGCCGTATCAACGATGTAGCCAAAGTTCTGGCCAAAGAAGGCATCAATATGCAGGCTTTCAGTATGGCCGAAACCGCCGACTTCGGGATTTTGCGGCTCATTGTTTCCGATGTAGAGAAAGCGGTAAACGCATTGCGAACCTCCGATTTCGCCGTCATGCTCACCGATGTCGTGTGCATACAATGCCCCAACACTCCCGGGTCGCTCTCCGCAGTTCTCGACTACCTCGCTGCCGAAAATATCTTTATCGAATACATGTATGCATTCTCTGAAGGAGATACGGCACGAACAATCATTCGTCCCACCGATCTGAAAAAATGTATCGAAATATTACAGAAGAACCATTGTAAAATCATCGATAAATACAATATATAAAAAGCTTTTCCTCAATACAAGGCCGCCCATATAATCATTATATAGGCGGCCTTGTGTTTTATATTAAAGAGAAAGGAGCTCCTATCCTACATGAGACCCGAGACAGAAAGTTCGCATGCTTTCCGATATCCCGACGAGGTCATTAACGCAACCAAATCGCCTTGCTCATTGGTGATCCGCACCTCTATATAAGGGAGTTTTTTATGATTGACCAATTCCATAGCCTCTGCATATAAATATCCGTCGGACTCGGAACGGAAAAAACTGATATTCGACGATACGGACAACGTAAGAGTCTGATGACTGTTGGCGGCAGCGGCAAAAGCCAAATCGGCCAATGTAAAAATAGCTCCACCCTGACACACTCCACCGCCGTTAAGATGCTTCGGTTGCACCAGCATACGAGCTCGGGCATATCCCTCTTTTATTTCAAGCAACTCGACTCCGGCAGCGGAGGCAAAACGATCTTTTTCAGAAAGATATTCTTTTAATGTCATGATTCAATGATTTTTATGGGAATAAAGGTGAAGAAAATCGAGTATGTTATCACAAATATTATCTATATCCTGTCGAGTAAACGTCCGAAATGAATGGCCGGCATCGGGGTAAATAACCAATCGATGGGCAATCTTATGCTTTTCCAGCATCTTGGCAAGTTTTCGGGATTGTTTCAATGGTACTACCTTATCCTTATCGCCATGCAGCAAGAGCGTAGGAACCGACTCTCTGTCTACATAGGTTGTCGGAGAATAGTATTCGCAAACAGTTTTAATTTGTTTCCTATTTCTCTCCGTCCCCAAGAATACCGATAACATCATCTCCCGTTCTTTATAAAGTGAAGGTGCAAACAATTTCACACAACCCAGCAACACGGGACCGAGACGTGTACGGAACAACTTATTCAGATCGGCAGGCCCGTAATCATCAATCACATAATCGACATCGGCCGAAAAATCCGCCAACAACGTATCTCCCATGAAAAGGGTATCGGGTGTATATGCACACAACAACGAAAGATGCGCTCCGGCCGAAGAACCCCACAAACCGATACGAGCGGAGTCGAGACCATATTCACTGGCATGAGCCCTCACCCATCGCACAGCATCTTTGCAATCGATAACCGCTTCGGGAAAGGAGGGCGTTTTGCCCAACGTATCGGCAAGAAGATATTCTATGCTCACTACGGCATATCCCTCATCAAGAACGGAACAAAGGACCTCATCCATATACGGAATGACAAAAGCCTCTTTACTGCCGGTTATCCACGAACCGCCATGAATGTATATGACGACCGGGCAACGGGTCTCGGGTAAAATTCCTGTCGGTGGTAGATAGATATCGAGTTTCAAAGACCTGCCGTCGATTTCTTTGTAGACAATATCTTTCCATACCGGAACGACCGCCCCTGCCGACAAACGACAAGCAAAAACAAAAAAGAAAAATAGGATTACTGTTTGTCTCATAGTATACAAATATACATCTATAAATCAAGAAACAAATGTTCGGAGAACTAATTTATAAAAAAAATTCCCCGAAGGGAATTTTTTCTCTCCGATCAAAGGAGAAGTGGAATAAACACTACAATTATTATTACGGACTATTCTTCTTTCTTATGGATCAACCCTTTGACGTCATTCAGATCGACAAAATGGTTGACAATGGCATAAATGGTAAGACCTGCCGCACTATGTATCTGCAACTTGGCAGCAATATTACGCCGGTGGGTAATTACCGTATGTGCCGATAAACACAATTTCTCCGCTATCTGTTTGTTTGTCCAACCCTTTACGACCCCGATGATAATTTCTTTTTCTCGTTCGGTAAGTGGCTCTTGTAACGTTTCTTCTGTCGACAGTTCATTGAGTTTCTCGATTTTCTCCCGGATAGACTCGGCTGTATCATATACCGTTATGACTTCATCATAACCTTTCATAGTAGAAGCATCGGCAAGGGTGTGCTGCAAAGCGATGCACTTCAATCCTTCGGATTCTTTTTTTATCTGTTGGAGAGAAAAAGCTCCGAGTATAACCGAATTGACAATCAGAATATCGGGCTTTCTCCAAGACAAAGTCGATTGCAGCTGCGTAACATCGGCAATCTCTATTACCTCTATATTCAACAACGAGAGTCGCCGCAATACCGATAAGATTCCGTTGCGTATAATGAGAGACGGCTCTACGACAGCTATTTTCAACAACGACTTCATACGTTCTTACTCCGTTCTTGTTCGAGTTTTTTAATAGCGGGGATAAACAACGCATTTTCGATATAATTATGCGAAGCCAAATCTTCTTCACAAGTAAATATGTCGAATAAAACGGAATTCAATTCATTGCTACTCTCCGCCGGATAATATTTGATGAGGATATTTTTCAATTCTCCCAACTTCGCTTCTACCTGATCGTGTTGTTTACTGAAAACTTCGATACTATATCCTTTCGGAAGCGTATCTTTTTTAAGAAGGGCCGTTACGTACGGATAGACGACCTGCTCCTCATAAAGCATGTGTTTCTGTACTTCGGCTGCATACTCATCGAAAAAACACAGTATGGCAAACGAAACGTCTTTTTGCCCGCAATCGATCGCATCGAGCAAACGACGTCGGATAGCCGGCAACTTGAAGTCTAAGAAGTAATCATGGGAATTATGCAAATACTGCATCATCGCTTCAATCGAAAAGCGAGTATTCTCGACCTCGGCATGATCCTCGTCGAGCAAACAATTGGTTATGGATAGAAAAGTATCTACATCGACCCGATTATCGCGGCACACCTCTTCGATCGTCTTATCGCCGAATCCCAAAGGGATACCAAAACGGCTCATAACCAACAGTATCGGATAATTTTCACACACCAACACACTCATCGGGTCGGTTTTCTTGTATTTGCCAAGTCTGTACATCATAGGCTGTATTCCATGTATATCGGTCATACAAATATAGTCATTTTGGTGTGAGAAAATCTATTTTATTATTTTTTACTACAAAGCAGAAGCAAAGTTTCTCTTGGGGACATGCCCCGAACGACGACAGCAAAAGCGCTCGCACTGCATCGTCAAGTCATAGCCCAGCATCACCCCCAACATAAAATCTTCTTCGGGGGTGAGCTGGTGTATGGGTTTGGAGATGAAATGCCGCACGACATCGAGGCACTGGTGTTTGCCGAAATAAAGATTTACCTTACCAGATCCCGCAGATTGCTTTACATAGTCGATATGCTGGCTTTCGAGTCGCTCGATCAACAATTCGGCGCACTCATCGGTCATTGTGCACAACACGAGATTACGCACCCCTTTCTTCAACTCGTAAATCTGGTGAAGATAGAGTTTCATCGAATCGAACCGGCCATACTCATCCATGCTCATAAAGCACCGTCGATTTTAAGCGCGGAAATCCATTGATCGAGGCGTTCTTCGGTCGAAGAGCTTTCATTGCACTCATCGACAGCAAGACCGACGAATTTTCCATCTTTACTTATTTTCGAATCGGTTACCGAATATCCCCACGGCGTATAGGCTCCCACAAAGGTACAACCCGTACTGGCAAGAGCCTCATAGATAAGTCCCACTCCATCACAAAAAGTATCGGGATAAGACTCGGAATCGCCGCAACCGAAAAGACCTACCTTTTTACCGGACAAATCTTGTTTTTTCAAAGCGTCCAAAAAATCATACCAGTCATCTTGCAGTTCCCCATCGCCCCACGTCGAAGTTCCCAACAAAAGGACATCGTAAGGAGCTACAGCGTCGGCTTGCGTCTCACCTACATTGTGTACATCGGAGGCTGCAACATTCAGTCTTTCTGCAATTTTACCAGCCAACTCTTCGGCCGTTCCGGTCGTACTTCCAAAAAATATTCCTATCATAGCTTTTTTGTTTTTTTAATTTAGTACAAAGAAACAAAAACCACAGCACCGATACAATCCCTCAATTTCATTAAAATACAATCGTTACCTACCTACAAATAAGTAGTCAAAAAAAATAAGCCCTGTTTCCACAAACAAAGCTTATTTCGGATTTTCCGTTTATATCGGGAAAATCCTCTCTCTATGCAACAGAGTAAAAAAGCATCAATAACTCTTGACATGAATGTCTTTCACGGCACGGCCAGAAGGATCATTCAGCTTCTTGAACGACTCGTCCCATTCCAGTGCCGTTGCCGTACTGCAAGCGACCGAACGTTCGGAAGGAACACTGCGCGCAGCAGAATCGGATGGGAAGTGTTCTTCGAATATGGATCGATAATAATATTCTTCTTTATTCATCGGCGGATTGATAGGGAAACGTTCGGACGCATGAAGCATATCCTCATCCGACACGCATTCGGAAGTTATCTGCTTCAAAACATCGATCCAACTATACCCCACCCCATCGGAAAATTGCTCTTTCTGTCTCCATACAATACTTTCTGGTAACATACTTTCAAAAGCTTTACGAAGAATCCACTTCTCCATTTTACCGTCTTTTGCCATTTTGGCCCCGGGATTAATGCGCATAGCCACATCCATAAACTCTTTATCGAGGAAAGGCACGCGTCCCTCCACACCCCACGCCGAGAGAGATTTATTGGCACGTAAGCAATCATAAAGATGTAGCTTACCGATTTTACGTACGCACTCTTCATGGAAAGCTCTGGCATCGGGTGCTTTATGGAAATAGAGATAACCGCCGAAGATTTCATCAGCTCCCTCTCCCGAAAGCACCATCTTGATACCCATCGACCTGATAACACGGGCTAATAAATACATCGGAGTCGATGCTCTCACAGTCGTTACATCATAGGTCTCGATATAATATATCACGTCGCGCAAAGCATCGATTCCTTCCTGTATGGTAAAATGTATTTCATGATGTACGGTACCGATATACTCGGCAACTTTACGAGCTGCATCGAGATCAGGAGCCCCTTTGAGCCCTACGGCAAAAGAGTGCAGTCGAGGCCACCAAGCCTCTCCAGTATTATCGGTTTCAACACGTTTGGCTGCGTACTGTCTGGCAACAGCCGAGACAATCGACGAATCGAGCCCCCCCGAAAGGAGTACGCCGTAAGGCACATCACTCATAAGCTGCCGCTGCACAGCGCTGCACAAGGCATCTCGCAATTCCAAAATATCGGCATTGTTATCCTTTATATTATCGTACTGTTCCCAATCTCGTTTATACCACCGAACCAAACGACCAGTTTTACTGTCGTAATAATGTCCGGGTAAAAAAGGTTCATATTTGGAACAATATCCTTCAAGAGCTTTCAACTCCGAGGCCACATATATACGGCCGTCATCATCATATCCCATATAAAGGGGTATTACACCGATAGAATCCCGGGCAATGAGAAAACAATCATTTTCCTCATCATATAGCGCAAATGCAAAAATCCCGTTGAGTTCTTCGAGAAAATCCATGCCTTTTTTCCGGTACAACGCCAAAATCACCTCACAATCCGAACCTGTCTGAAACGGATAATCTTTACAGATTCCGTTCCGCAAAGCGCGATGGTTGTATATTTCCCCGTTGACCGACAAAATCAACTTTCCATCGGGGCTTTTCAACGGTTGTCCTCCGGAAGCGGGATCTACAATGGAAAGCCTTTCATGAGCCAGTATAGCTGTTTTACCTACATAGATACCTGACCAATCCGGCCCTCTATGCCGTATACGGCGCGACATGGAAAGAGCCTGATAACGTAACTGTTCCGACCGGGAATGTATATTGAATATTCCTACAATTCCACACATATTCTTTTTATTTTTTATCCAATAAATAACGATCAATCGCAGCTGCGGCTTTACGGCCCGACGCGATAGCCTTCACAACCAATCCGGCTCCATAAGAGGCATCGCCGGCAGCAAACACTTTCTCAATCGAGCTTTTATTTCCCGCATCGACACATATATTTTTACGGCCGTCGAGTTCAACACCGAGATTGGCAACAAGGCCCTCATAAACGGGGTGGACAAAACCCATAGCAAGAAACACCATATCTATATCCAAAATCTCCGTTTCGGCAGACCTCTGGGGAGCCATGCGTCCATTCTCGTCTTTCTCCCATGTAACCGGAGCGACCTCTACTTGTTTCAATATGCCATTCTCTCCTATAAACCTCACCGTATCGAGACTCCACCGTCGCTCACACCCCTCTTTATGAGAAGAAGAGGTTTTGAGTATTTGCGGGTAGGCGGGCCAGGGCGTAGCCGGATTTTTCCCGACAGGAGGTTTTGGCATAATCTCGATTTGCAACACGCTCTCAGCTCCTTGACGAATTGCTGTTCCCACACAGTCGGATCCCGTATCGCCTCCTCCGATGACTAAAACTCGTTTGCCTTTGGCCGATATGATCTCTCCGGGTTTTATTTTTTCTCCGGCAACGATACGATTCTGTTGTTTCAACAATTCAAGTGCGAAGTATATCCCTTTCAAATCCCGTCCTTCGACATTCAGATTCCGAGGCTCTCCCGAACCGATGGCAACACATACGGCATCGTACTCGGCAAGCATTTCTGCCAAAGCCTTTTTATCCTCGCCCACGGGAGTTTTACAGATAAAAGAAATTCCTTCGGTTTCCATCAGCGCCAAGCGTCGGTCAATAATACCCTTATTCAATTTAAAATCGGGTATACCTAATCGTAATAAACCACCGATACGTTCGTCTTTTTCATACACATCGACCATATGACCTTTGCGGTTGAGTTGGTTGGCACAAGCCAATCCGGCAGGGCCAGATCCGATAACAGCAACTTTTTTCCCAGTACGGATACAAGGAGGACATGCCGTCACATATCCTTCGGAAAAAGCTTTTTCGATAATGGCAGCCTCATTGTTACGAATCGTAACCGGCTCATCTGCCGACAACATCAATACACAACCTTTCTCACACAAAGCTGGACATACGCGGCCGGTAAACTCGGGAAAGTCATCTGTTTCCTGCAATATACGATATGCTTCCCGCCAATTTCCCTTATATATGAGATCCTGCCATTCGGGTTGACGATTTCCCAACGGACAATTCCAATGACAAAAAGGGACTCCGCAATCCATGCAACGAGAGGCTTGTTGACGACATTCCTCATCATTGAAGGTAAGTTCCACTTCGGCAAAATCATATTTTCTCTGCTGGACAGGCCTATATCCAGCCTCTTTTCTGCTTATACTAAGAAATGCTTTCGGGTTTCCCATAATTTTTTACTTGTTGCATTGATTAATAATCTCGTTCGACATTCTCTATTTTTTGTTGCAGCAATTTCATTTTTTCATCATGCATGACTTTTTTATACTCGATAGGCATTACCTTGATAAACTGCTGCACATACATTTCCCAGTTCTCAAGCATACGCAAAGCAAGAGGACTCCGAGTATATTCATAATGACGGGCAATAAGCTGGTGTAATTCCTTATTGTCGAAAGTATCTTCAATGAGAGAAAGTTCCACCATTTCCATATTACAGAAAAAGTCAAAATTTCCATCTTCATTCCATACATAAGCTATACCACCGCTCATACCAGCGGCAAAATTACGCCCTACTTTTCCGAGTACAACAGTACGACCTCCTGTCATATACTCGCAACAATGATCTCCTGCACCCTCGACAACTGCTATCGCCCCACTGTTGCGCACACAGAAACGTTCTCCCACTGTACCGTTGATATAGACTTCTCCCGCCGTGGCACCATACAATAATGTATTTCCGGCAATGATATTTTTCTCGGGTAAAAAAGTAGACCCTTTAGGTGGAACAACAACAATCTTACCCCCCGAAAGACCTTTCCCTAAATAATCATTGGCTTCTCCTGAAAGACAGAATGTAACACCGTGAGCCAAAAATGCTCCGAAACTTTGCCCCGCCGAACCAGTGAAATTGCAACGGATAGTATCGTCGGGTAATCCTGCATTTCCAAAACGAGAAGCGATTTCTCCCGAAAGCATAGCTCCCGTCGAACGGTCGGTATTACAAATAGGCAAATGCAATTCGATAGGCATCAATGATTTGAGTGTTGGCAAAGCTGCTTTTACTAACCGTTGGTCAATCACATCATCGATTCGATGCATTTGTTCTTTCACCTTATGACAAGCATACTTTTCAGTTCCTGCCGGACGATAAAGTATTCGAGAAAGATCGAGTTTATCGATAGTATGGTCTCCGACAGGTGCTTTAGGTACAAGTAAATCCGAACGGCCTATAATATCTTCCATTTTTGTAAATCCCATTTCAGCAAGCCATTCCCGAACTTCCTGAGCAAGGAATGTGAAGAAATTGACAAGATATTCCGAACGGCCAATGAAGCGCCGACGTAACTCTTCGTTTTGTGTCGCTACACCCATAGGACAAGTATTGATATGGCATTTACGCATCATTACACACCCCAACACGATAAGGGCACTGGTGGCAAAACCAAATTCTTCAGCTCCCAATAGAGCTTGTATGATAATATCCCGACCCGTTTTCAGTTGTCCGTCAACTTGTAGGGTTACTTGTCCTCGCAAGTTGTTGAGAACGAGTGTCTGCTGAGTCTCAGAAAGTCCTATTTCCGAAGGCAAGCCGGCATGCTTGATCGAGCTGGCCGGACTGGCTCCGGTTCCTCCTTCACAACCGCTAATGACAATCATATCGGCTTTTGCTTTAGCTACACCGGCAGCAATCGTACCCACGCCACTTTCTGAAACCAATTTTACACTGATACGTGCCCGGGGATTGACATTTTTTAAATCGAAAATCAGTTGTGCCAAATCTTCGATAGAATAAATATCATGATGAGGAGGCGGAGAAATAAGAGAAATACCGGGTATTGAATGGCGGGTATGAGCAATAACTTCATTGACTTTGAAACCTGGCAACTGCCCTCCCTCACCGGGCTTCGCTCCTTGTGCGACTTTGATCTGAATCTCATCGGCATTGACCAGATACTCGGCTGTTACACCGAAACGCCCCGATGCAACTTGTTTGATTGCACTACGAGCCGATGTCCCATCTTCACGGGGCTGAAAACGTCCGGCATCTTCTCCTCCTTCTCCCGTATTACTCTTACCTCCCAACGTGTTCATGGCAACGGCCATAGCTTCATGAGCCTCCTTGCTGATGGAGCCGAAAGACATGGCACCCGTAACGAAACGATGCGTAATAGATTCGATCGGTTCCACGAGGGATATATCTATGGGATTGCGCTTGAAATCGAGGCGGTCGCGCAAAAAAACCGGTTGCGACTTACCGTCGACCATTGCTGTAAACTCCTTGAACTTTTTATAACTACCCAATCGGGTCGCCAATTGAAGAGTAGATATAGTCTCGGGATTCCAAGCATGGAATTCTCCGTTTTTGCGAAAACTGTAAATGCCATTATGGTCGAGATACTGCTTTCGATCGATATATGCATCGGTATGGAACTTGACAATATCCCGATATATTTCTTCGAGCGTTACACCTCCGATTTTCGATGTCGTACCGCAAAAATAGCGATCGACCAAATTTTGAGAAACACCGACGGCCTCGAACAGCTGAGCCCCCCGATAACTACCCATCGTAGAGATTCCCATTTTGGAAATTACTTTCAACAATCCTTTATTTACGGCTTTCAAATAATTTTTTTCGGCCGTGTTATAATCGAGTTGTATCTCCCGATCTTTTACCAACCGATCAATAACAGCAAAAGCCATATAAGGATTGACAGCACTGGCCCCGTAACCGAGCAACAACGCAAAATGCATTATCTCCCGCGCTTCACCAGTTTCTACGACAATAGCCGTCTGTACACGCAGACGTTTCGATATAAGATGATTATGAACAGCCGAAACTGCCAATAACGAAGGTATAGGCACTTGGGTTTCATCTGCTCCTTTATCGGAAAGAATGATATAATTGAAATCTTCTTTCACCGCATTTTCGGCCTCGGCACAAAGTCGTTCGAGACTTTTTTCGAGACCTTCGGCACCAGTTGCTATATCGAAAGTCATGGATAAAGTAATCGTGCGGAAACCTTTATAGCGCAAGTTGCGAAGAATATCGACATCGGTATTGGTAATAACGGGAGACTTGATATTTACCATCTTACACAACTCTGGCGACTGTACCAACAAGTTTTTATCGATAACGCCGATATAACTGCTCAACGACATCACCAACTCTTCCCGAATGGGATCGATAGGTGGATTGGTCACCTGCGCAAACTGTTGGCGAAAATAATTGAACAACAGCTGTGGTTTCTGCGAGAAAAGTGCCAATGGTGTATCATTTCCCATCGAAGCGATGGGTTCCTTGCTATCCAACGCCATAGGTATGATAATGCGCTCGACATCTTCCTTATGAAAACCAAATGTATGCAAACCGGCTGCATAATCGGCAACATCGTGGCGCACGGTACGGCCCGAACTGATTGTATCAAGCTTCACCCTGTTCTTTGAAAGCCATTCGCGGTAAGGATAAGCCCCGGCCAACTGTTCTTTCAACTCCTTATCGTAATATATACGCCCCTGCTCGGTATCTACAAGTAATAATTTTCCGGGTTGCAATCGTCCTTTCTCCTTAATATCTGCGGCATCAAAAGGCAATACGCCAGCTTCCGATGCAATAACCATCATATCGTTCTGCGTTATAAGGTAACGCGCCGGACGCAAGCCATTCCTATCGAGCATACCACCGGCATAGCGGCCGTCGGAGAAAAGCAACGTCGCCGGTCCGTCCCAGGGTTCCATAAGGATACTGTGATACTCATAAAACGCTTTCAGATCTTCGGAGATGGGATTTTTTTCATTGAAACTCTCGGGTATCATCATCGACAGTGCATGTGGCAGACTCATGCCCGACATCATAAAAAATTCGAGAACATTATCGAGCGAAGCGCTATCGCTCATATCGGGCTGCACAATAGGTTTTAGCATATCGAGATCGCCACCGAGCACATCGGGACAAAGAACACTTTCTCGAGCTTCCATCCATTTACGGTTTCCCCGAATGGTGTTGATTTCTCCGTTATGGCCTAAAAGGCGGAACGGCTGGGCCAAACTCCATGTCGGAAACGTATTGGTGCTGAAACGGGCATGTACCAAAGCCATACCGCTGGTAAAATAGGGATTGATCAAATCGAGGTAATAATACCGCAGTTGCAACGACGTAAGCATGCCTTTATACACAATATTCCGATTGGAAAGAGAGACGATATAAAAATCTTTTTTATACTCTACTTCCGAATTCAAAACCCGCGCTTCGATCTTTTTACGCAAGACATATAATTGGCGACACAATTCTTCCTCTCCGATATCATGCGGAGAAATAACAAATATCTGCTTGATGGCAGGTTCGGTTACCGACGAACCTTCTCCGAGAATATCGCTATTTACAGGAACATCACGAGTCGCCAATAATTGCAGCCCCGAGTTAAAAATCTCGCTTTCGAGCATACTGAGGAAAGTTGCCTGTGCGTTTTCATTTTTCGGCAAAAAAACAAGCCCTGTACCATAACGCCCTTTCTCAGGAACAGGTATTCCCTGTAATAAAATAAATTCATGCGGTATTTGTACCATAATACCAGCCCCATCGCCAGTATTGAGATCGGCGCCTTCGGCTCCACGGTGATTCATATGCTCAAGAACCTGCAATGCATTTTCCACAACCTGATGCGACTTACCACCATGTATATTCACTAACAAACCTACTCCACAAGCATCATGTTCATAGGCGGGGCTGTACAAACCCTGTTCTTCTGGTTTCCTACTGTGTTGCATAATATAATTGTTTTTTTAGAACCTGCCCGGCAAACCGAATTGAGGGCATTTGTTCGGTTTGCCGGCTTAGGTTCCTCACTTTTTTAAAAAGTGTCGGAAAAAGTATTAATTAGCGGATAAACAATAATTCACGATATTTGGGCAGAGGCCACATTTCATTATCTACGATAAGTTCGAGCTTATCGATATGATAACGTATCTCGTCCATCAAAGGAATAACCGTATCGTGGTAGGCAATGGCTTTCTCCCTTTCATCGGAAATTTTGTTAGCTACTTTACGAGCATCAACCATCTCAGATACTTTTGATATAACGACAGAGATATGCTTCGAGACCTTACGCACGACTTCCACATCTTTTTCGGTCAATATTTTAGCTTCATCGGCTGGAAAAAGTGCATTGAATCGAGCAACATTATCAAGAAGAATCGACTGATAACGCGAAGCCACCGGCACAATATGATTCATTGCCAAATCACCAAGCACACGAGCCTCGATCTGTATCTTCTTCGTATAAGTCTCCCATTTCACTTCACAACGGGAATGCAACTCGACTTCGCTCATTACCTTCGTATCGGTAAAAATCTTCACATTTTGGGGACGCAGGTATGCATCGAAATTGAGCGGTACGCTCGTTTCACAATCGAGACCGCGACGGGCAGCTTCAGCTTTCCACTCGTCGCTATACCCGTTACCGTCGAAACGTATGGCCTTACACTCTTTTATAAGTGAACGAACCACGGTGAAAATAGCTTTTTCTTTCTGCGTTCCCCCGGCTATCAGTTTCGATACCTCGGTATAGAAATCATTGAGTTGCGCAGCGACAGCGGTATTAAGGACAATCATGGCTGCACCGCAATTGGCCGACGATCCTACGGCACGGAATTCGAAGCGATTGCCAGTAAAAGCAAAAGGAGACGTACGGTTACGATCGGTATTGTCGAGGAATATTTCGGGAATATGGGCAACACCTATTTTAAGGCCGGCCTTAGGATCCATCTTGATAGCTTCGTCGCTTGTGGCCGCTTCGAGCTTATCGAGTACTTCCGAAATCTGTTTGCCGAGGAAAACCGAGACAATGGCTGGCGGCGCTTCATTAGCTCCCAGACGATGAGCATTGGTTGCCGAACAAATCGACGCTTTTAACAAATCATTATGTTTATATACTGCCATCAATACGTTCACTAAAAACGTTACAAACTGAAGATTTTCCATACCCGTTTTACCGGGTGCGAGCAGATTGATTCCTGTATTGGTTCCCATCGACCAGTTATTATGTTTACCCGATCCATTGATGCCTTTGAAAGGTTTCTCGTGCAACAACACTCTGAAATTATGCCGGCGAGCGACTTTCTTCATCAACGACATGAGCAGGAGGTTATGGTCGTTGGCTAGATTGGTCTCCTCAAAGATGGGAGCAACCTCGAACTGGTTGGGAGCGACCTCGTTGTGTCGGGTCTTTACCGGAATGCCGAGTTTCAAGCACTCCCGTTCAAGATCGGACATGAAAGAAATGACACGGGTAGGAATCGATCCGAAATAATGGTCTTCGAGTTGCTGGTTTTTTGCGCTATCATGTCCCATTAAGGTTCGTCCCGTAAGTACTAAATCGGGGCGTCCGGCATAAAGAGCCTCATCAACCAAAAAATATTCCTGTTCCCATCCTAGATACGAAAATACTTTCGTTACGTTCTCATCAAAAAAATGACAAACCTTCACCGCAGCATCGCTCATGGCCGAAATCGCTTTGAGCAAAGGAGTCTTATAATCAAGTGCTTCTCCGGTATATGAAATAAACACCGTAGGAATACAAAGGGTATCGCCCACTACAAAAGCAGGAGAGGAAGGATCCCATGCCGAATAACCACGCGCCTCGAACGTATTACGTATCCCTCCGCTGGGAAAACTCGAAGCATCGGGTTCCTGCTGAATAAGAATTTTTCCAGAAAACTCCTCGATAACAGCTCCTTTATCGCATTCGATAAAAGCATCGTGTTTCTCCGCAGTTCCTCCGGTCAACGGCTGGAACCAATGTGTATAATGGGTAGCCCCCTGTTCCATAGCCCATTGCTTCATACCTGTAGCAACCCCATCGGCATACTCCCGACTTAATGGCGTTCCGTTGTCGATTGCATCGATAATGGCATTATAAGTTCTTTTGGAAAGATACTTTGCCATGGCTGTACGGTTGAACACATGTTCTCCGAAGAATTCCGAAGGGCGTTTTTCTTCTGCATCAAGAATGACTGCCTTACGTTTGAAGGCTTCGTCAAGTAGCTTAAATCTTAATGTACTCATTTTTTACTTTATATTGTTAGAGAGATATTTTGTCGTTTTGAGAAAGAGGAGTACTTCTCTCCTCTTTCTCGATATAATCATTTAGTTATAAGCCGATTCGCCGTGCTCATAAACATCAAGACCTTCATCTTCAACACGTTTATCAGCCCGAATGCCGACCGTCTTGTCCACGACCTTATAAAGTATATAGGTTACAACGGCACTGAATGCAATAGAGACAAGAGTGGCAAAAACCTGTATTCCCAACTGATGCCAATCACCATAAAGAGCACCTTGCTGTCCACCTTCACCTGTTACATATTGCGTAGCGAATACCCCTGTAAGTATAGAGCCTACAATACCGCCGATACCATGCACACCAAATGCATCAAGAGCATCATCGTACTTGAATTTCGGTTTTACCACAGCAACCATGAAGAAACAAACGATAGGAGTAATCAATCCGATAAAGAAAGCTCCCAGCAAATCTACTGTCCCTGCAGCTGGCGTTATGGCAACCAAACCGGCCACAGCACCCGTACAAGCCCCAACAGTAGTCGGTTTTTTATTACAAAGCCAATCGATCACCAGCCATGTTACCGCAGCCACGGCTGTTGCAACATGAGTTACCATAAACGCATTGGCGGCAAGACCATCGGCGGCAAGACCGCTGCCGGCATTGAATCCGAACCAACCCAACCACAAGAAAGATGTTCCCATAAATACGAACGTAATATTGTGCGGGGTAATAGGATGGCCTATACGGTAATCTTCCCTCTTACCTAACATAACTGCCATAACAAGTGCTGAAATACCCGCATTGATATGCACAACCGTACCGCCGGCAAAATCGATGGCACCCATTTGTTGCAGAAACCCGCCGCCCCATACCCAGTGAGCCATCGGGAAATAAGCCACTATTACCCATAAAATAATGAACAGCGTATAACCCGAAAATTTGATTCTCTCGGCAAACGCTCCCAAAATAAGAGCGGGAGTAATGATAGCGAACATACATTGGAACATGACAAATGTCAATTCGGGAATATTACCGGCCGTCAACGTATCGATGGTTATTCCTCGTAAAAAGGCTTTATCAAATCCGCCGATGAATGCTCCCAACGGATTTCCCGACTCCATAAACGCTGTACCGAACGCCCAGCTATAACCGAATGCAACCCATAATATACTGACCACACCAACGATAAAAAGCGTCTGCATAATGACACTCAGTACATTTTTCTGGCGAACAAGTCCACCGTAAAACAAAGCTATTCCGGGAATGCTCATTAGTAACACCAAAATAGTTGCCGTAGTAATCCATGCGGTATTACCACTATCGAGGGTTAGTGCATTACCCGCCAACGATTCTTCTACAACTTCGGACATAGGCTCTTGTGCTACCATGTCAACAAAAAGGCTCGACGCACCAAGAAAGAATACTACCATACATAGCCGTACTATGTCTTTTATATATCTATTCATGATTTTTCTTTTATTCGTTCATATATTTTCAAACTCATCTTATGCTTCTCTCATCGAGTATATTTCCGGATAAGAATTATTTTTCTTGTTCGGCATTATAGAGGGCGATATCTCCACGCTCGGCTGTGCGGATACGTACCGCATCGTCAATAGGCATGACAAAAATACGTCCATCTCCAATTTCTCCCGTATGGGCAGCCTCCATAATGGCTTGTACGGTCTTTTCTACGTTTTTATCACGGACAACTATCGATATCATCGTTCTCTCAATGGAACTGGTATCGTACATCACACCGCGATAAATACGTGCCTGACGAGATTTTCCGACTCCCCGCACATCGTAATAAGAAAACCATTCTATATCTGCTTCGAGCAAGGCATCTTTAACATCTTCAAACTTGGTTTTGCGTATAATCGCTTCTATTTTTTTCATCGTTTTATTGTTTTAAAATGATTCCTTTTTTAAAATGAAAAACCTACTACAAGAAACGCATCATTGGCTGCGGGGGCGAAAATGCCCTCGACCCACACCGACGGTTCAAAGTTTTTCAGCGTAAATGTCTTAGTTGCCCTTAACGAAATATCGGTTACATTGAGATCGGAAGCGTAAGCACCCTCCCAAGGGGTAATTCCGATCCCTGCACTCAGATCTATACTTTTGATAGAAAAATCGTAGCCGACATGAATGTAGGTAGAATAATCGTTGTCATTGACAAAGTTGGTATTCCAAGTCAATGAAAGAGGCAGGTTGCAACACTCCGAAAAATCATAACCGACCGTTCCTTCCAAAATGTGAATATGGCCCCAATCTCTAAAATATTTATCGCCTTGCCGGGCACAGAAATAATCGGTCATACCCACAGAAAAACCTTTGATACCATAGCTGATAAAGAGATCCAATTCCTTATACGAACTCTTCCAATCGGCAACTGAGGCAAATGATGTACTTCCCCAAAAACCGACGGAAACACCGGCAAAATCGAGTGAAAGGCTGGGTTGAACCGATGCTCCATCGAGATAACTGCCACGCCAGACATAAGAACTAACCACATCGGCTCCCAACGATATGGATATGCCTTTATCTTCATTGACAGACAACTCTTCGGCTCCGGTGTTCATGGTGGCCGACATAATGATAAAAGCAACTACGGTCAATAATACTTTTGCTTTCATAACAAATCTTTTTTGTGTTTCTTATAATCCTATTTTTCTCTGAAAACCTGTCTTGGCAGAAAGCCTTTCTAAAATTCTCTTCCGCCTATTTTGTCTCGACCTATCCCCCCCCGAAAGAGGGATTCTGTTTTCTCGAAACCTGTAAGAAATAACCTGTTTTTCCCATAACAATCTTTTTTAAGGTTTACAATATAAATCGGATCTTCTATACCGTATTTCCGCTCATTACATTTGGATTATTTCATATTTTCCATCTTTTTATCCGTTCGACTGCCTCTTTTACCTCGTCCTTGTCTCCGAAAGCCGTCAACCTCAAATATCCTTCGCCTCCGGGCCCGAAGCCCACACCAGGCGTACCCACGACATGGCACTCAAAGAGCAAACGGTCGAAGAATTTCCATGAATCGGCTCCATCGGGCGTTTTCAGCCATATATAAGGAGCATTCACTCCACCATATACGTCGAGGCCGAGCGACGAAAGACCTTCCCGAATAATACGGGCGTTGTCCATATAATACGCTATATTTTCACGGACCTCTTTACGGCCTTGCGGGGTATATATCGCTTCTGCAGCTCTCTGCACGATATATGCAGTACCGTTGAATTTCGTACTCTGCCTACGATTCCACAAACGATTCAAATCGACCTGTTCACCGTTGAAGCGATAGGCTTTCAGCTCTTTCGGTATAACGGTATATCCGCATCGCAATCCTGTAAATCCCGCCGTTTTGGAAAAACTGCGAAACTCTATGGCAACTTGCTTGGCTCCTCTTATTTCATATATGCTGTGAGGCACATCTTTCTCAGTAATGAATGCTTCATAAGCCGCGTCAAACAAAATAAGCACATCGTTTTTCAAAGCATAATCGACCCATTTCTTCAACTCTCTTTTCGTCAGAGCCGTTCCCGTAGGATTGTTTGGGTAACAGAGATATATGATATCAGGCTTTTCCGTTGGAAGTTCGGGTACAAAATTATTCTCAACACAACAAGGAATATACGCAATATCGCTCCACCGCCCATCGGGCTGCAAATCTCCGGCACGACATCCCATTACATTGGTATCGACATAAACAGGATAGACAGGATCGGTAATAGCAATACGATTGTCCTTGCTCAATATATCTCCGATGTTTCCCGTATCACTTTTAGCCCCATCACTGATAAAGACTTCCGACGGGCTAAGTCGAATGCCCCGAGCTTCGAAATCGTACTTTATTATAGCATCGATAAGAAAACGATAACCTTGTTCGGGACCATAACCTCTAAACGTTTCAGCGCAAGCCATCTCATCCACCGCCTTATGCAGAGCCTTAATAACCGTCGGTGGCAACGGACGGGTTACGTCTCCTATACCCAATCGTATAATATGGGCTTCGGGGTGTACCAATTTAAATGCGTTCACCTTACGAGCAATCTCGGTAAAAAGATAACTCTCTGGAAGTTTTAAGAACTGTTCGTTAACTAATGCCATAATTTCTCGCTTTTTTCTATTGCATATTTGAAGACAATAATTCACAACAACCATTCGCCTTTAAACACGGTTACGGCTTCGCCGGTCATATACACGTGATTATCATCTCTCCACTCTATATCAAGATTTCCACCCAATAATTTAAGTCGGGCTTTCTTATCGGTCAAATTATTCAACACGGCAGCGACCAAAGTCGCACAAGCACCTGTCCCGCAGGCCCATGTCTCTCCTGTTCCTCTTTCCCAAACCCGCATTCTAATTTCTGTTGAAGAAAGTACCTCGGCAAATTCCACATTACAATGCTCGGGAAAAATTTTATGATGCTCAATCTCCGGGCCTACCGTACAAACATCGACCTCGTCAAGATAGGGAACGAAAATGACCGCATGGGGGTTTCCCATAGAGACACACGTCATCTTATATACCCTGCCGGCAACTTCGACTGGCATAGACACGACTCTCTCTCCCGGGAGGGATACCGGTACAAACGAGGGTCTCAACTCCGGCTCCCCCATATTGACACATACCGAAACGACTTTCCCGTCAACGACCATCAATTTCAAATTTTTTATACCGGCCTTCGTTTCAAGAGAAATATCCGTCTTATCGGTAAGACCGTTATCATATACATACTTGCCAACACAGCGTGATGCATTGCCGCACATTTGTGCTTCCGATCCATCGGCATTGAACATTCTCATACGAAAGTCGGCCACTGCAGACGGCATAATCAATACCAGACCATCTGAACCTATACCGAAATGACGATCGCTCATACTTACCGCCAATTGTTCGGGACATTCAACCGATTGATCTATACAATCGATATAAACATAATCGTTACCAGCCCCATGCATCTTGACAAATTTCATAATTTCTATCTTAAAGAAACCAACAAGTATATAAAAGAATCTTTTTGTCAATTATTTTCGACAAAAGTAATCATAATGACAAAAATAGAGAAGTTACAACAAGATAAATTGAGAAATATTTTTCATGAGTTTCTATTTGAAATAATATAATTGATTTTTATACATAATAATCACAAAAATACAACAAAATGCTTCATATTATTACAATAAAAACTTTCAGATAGATAATAGTATACTTTTCAGAAGAAAAAAAGAAGCTCACATAAATAATTTCTATTTAAATAAAAAGAAAAATGGCAGATATAATTACAGAAAATAAAAACAACAAAAGACATATTTAATAGGTATTCCAAGCATTTTAATGTACTTATAAAAATAAAAAACGCATACATATCCTACTGTAAGAAATTAAAGTTTCTCTATCTTTGCCGATAAAATCGATTATATGTACTACGTCAAAAAACGCCTTGAAATAAGTGCTTCCCACCAGTTGCACCTGTCATACGAAAGCAAATGCGAAAATTTGCACGGCCACAACTGGATCATTACCGTATATTGTCGGGCAAAAGATTTGAACCGGGACGGAATGGTAATAGACTTTTCCGTCATAAAGAACGTGATCAAGGAAAAACTCGATCATAAAAACCTCAACGATATACTGCCGTTCAATCCGACAGCAGAGAATATGGCAAGGTGGATTTGCGAACAGATTCCACGCTGCTACAAAGTCGAAGTGCAAGAATCGGAAAACAACACCGCCTGTTATGAAGAAGATTAACGAAATATTTTATTCTTTGCAGGGTGAAGGTTTTTGGAGCGGTACCCCGATTATTTTCATTCGATTCTCGGGGTGCAACCTCCGGTGCGACTTTTGTGATACGGAACATTATTCCCATACCGAGATGAGCGATGCCGAAATCATCGATAGGATAAAAACGTTTCCCGCCCGACGCGTATGTCTCACCGGAGGAGAACCGTCGTTACAAATCGACCGTTTCTTTATCGACCTGCTACACAGCCACGGCTATATCATACATATCGAAACAAACGGTACTCACGCCCTACCCGACGGTATCGACTGGATTACAGCAAGCCCCAAAACCTCCCGGATCGCACTCGACCGAGCCGATGAATTGAAAATCGTTTTTACGGGACAAGACGTCGATTCATGGTTACATTTCGACGCCAACCACAGGTATTTGCAGCCTTGCTCCTGTCGTAACACCCCGGAAGTCATACAATATATTCTTGCCCACCCAGAATGGTCGCTCAGCCTGCAAACCCATAAATACATCGATATTCCTTAAAAATCTACGATTTGCCATAGCCGGCAAATTTTTCCGCCTCCCCAATATAAAGCTTTATGTTGCAAAAACTGAAAATGTATATGCTGCCGATAGCCATGATACTCGGTGCCATATTATACAATCCCATTACGGTCCTCAACGAAAAACTCCCACACCTTACGCAAGCGCTCATCTTCGCCATGTTATTGGTTCCCTATTGCCGCATTTCTTTACGGGAACTGCGCATCGAGCGTCTGCATATATGGCTCATCGCCATACAGATAATAGGAAGTTTGGCCGTATACGGAGTACTATTGTTGTTCGATCCGCTTATCGCAGAAGGAACATTGATATGTATTTTGGCTCCGACGGCAACGGCAGCGGCCGTCATCACATTCATGTTAGGAGGCAGTCTTACTACATTGGCGACATATAGCTTGCTGAGCAACATGACGGTCGCACTTCTTTCCCCCATTATTTTTTCTTTTATCGGTATTCATACCGACATACCGTTTACCGAATCATTTTTCACAATTTGCCGGCAAATGATTCCGTTACTCATTTTCCCCTTTATCACAGCCATTGCATTGCGCTATCTACTGCCGAGAGTACACTATATGCTGAGTAAAAGCCAAAGCCTGTCGTTCTATTTATGGGCCATATCTCTTACCATTGTCATGGGACGCACGGCCGCATTTATCATCGATCAAGGAGCGGAAAATATAAAAGAAGAATTTCTCATCGCACTATTTTCTCTCATCGTCTGCTCGGCCCAGTTTGCCATCGGGAAGATCATCGGACAGCGGTATAACGAACGTATTGCCGGAGGACAAGCCCTCGGACAAAAAAACACCGTTCTGGCTATATGGATGGCTCTCACTTATGTGCACCCCATCGCTTCGATAGGACCGGCATCGTATGTCGTGTGGCAAAATTGCATCAACTCTTGGCAGTTGTGGAAGAAAAACAAGCAGGACAAAAAATATGTTTCTGCGAAATAATGAAATACCGATTTTCGACCATTCGCCATCACTTTACCGAAAAATCTGTTACAAATAATCCTATCGACAAGTACTTTCTTTTCCTATACATTTATGAATCGATATATACGGGTTCATAATATAACATTGTGCCGAACCAAGAGATTGTATGTACCCTCATGAATCGAATATTCATATTTAGAAACCCCATATGGAGCTAAATTTTCCTTTTTATATTATCTTTGCTCCACAATCAATCAAAAACCGGACAATTCCGGTATTTTGGTAATATAAATTTGTTTTTGTTCCATTTTTTGCATAAAACCCATAACCATGTATCGGACCTATCTAAAACCGGCTTTACCGCATTTATACGCCATAATCGTATTCATAGCCATATCTATGGCCTATTTCTCTCCCGAAATATTTGAAAACAAAACGATTCTCGGGCACGACAGCCGACAAGGAACCGGCCAGGAAATAACCGAATATGGGGCTCAAACGGGTAAAACCATTCGATGGACAAATTCCATGTTTTCGGGTATGCCGACTTATCAAATCGCCCCTTCTTACGAAAGCAGCTCTTTCATAAACAACATAAGCCGAATATATTCTCTTTTCTTACCGGCTCCTGTATCATACGTGTTTATACTGATGCTCGGCTTCTATATACTTTTATGTGTTTTAGGGGCTCGCAGCAGTATCGCTATACTCGGCGCCATCGGATATGCATTCTCGTCTTATTTCTTTATCATCATCATGGCGGGACATATCTGGAAAGTTCTGGCTCTCGCCTATATACCACCGACCATTGCGGGAATGATTCTTGCCTACCGGGGTAAATATCTCTCGGGTGGGCTCGTAATGGCTCTGTTCCTGACCTTTCAAATCAAGTCGAACCACGTGCAAATGACCTACTACTCTTGTTTCATCATGGGAGCGTATGCCTTATGGGTACTGGTAGAAAGCATTCGTATGCACAAACTGTCCGATTTCTTCAAAGCGACCGGTGTGTGTGTCGCCGCCTTATTGCTCGCCGTATCGGTCAATCTTTCGAACCTCTATCATACATGGGAATACAGTAAAGAGAGTATGCGAGGAAAATCGGAATTGAAAGCCGATACCGGCAACCAAACCTCAAACGGTCTCGACCGCGATTACATGACCCAATGGAGCTACGGCATAGGTGAAACATGGAGTCTGCTCATTCCCGATGTCAAAGGCGGTGGAACAGCAGCCATAGGGAAAGAGGCGCAAAATGCGCCGGCTCAATACCGACAAATCATAGCCCAACAAAACCGATACTGGGGAGACCAGCCCTTTACATCGGGGCCTGTATATGCCGGAGCATTTTTCATGACCTTGTTCGTCCTTTCGTTTTTCTTGTTGCCGGGTCGCCTCAAATGGTATCTGCTGGGAGCCACGCTCATTACGGTCTTTCTCTCATGGGGTAAAAACATGATGTGGTTTACCGACCTATTTGCCGACTATTTCCCGATGTATTCCAAGTTCCGCTCGGTATCATCGATTCTTGTCGTTGCAGAACTGGTAATTCCATTGATGGCAGCCTTAGCCGTCGTCGAAATGGTTAAAAATCCCGACATCTTAAAACAAAAAAGAAAAGCTCTCTACATATCGTTCGGCCTCACCGGTGGCATCGCTTTGCTTTTTGCAATAGTCCCGGGACTCTTCTTCAACTTTTTGAGCGAACAGGAAAGTCAATATTTCCTGCCGCAGGCAGCCCAAAACAATCAAGTGGCCGCTATCATCGGAGCATTGGAAAACGTACGCATGGGCATCTTCCGCAGCGATGCATGGCGATCGGTATTCATTATCGCCATCGGCGGACTCCTTACATTCCTCTTCGCCCGCAAAAAATTGAACGCCAACTTTTTCGTTACTGGACTGATTGTTCTCTGCCTCGTCGATATGTGGACGGTCGACAAACGATACCTCAATAGCGAACATTTCATTCGGAAACAAGATACAAAAGACTTCGCATCGTTTTTTCCGAAAAGTCAGGCAGACAGAGTTATCCTGCAAGACAATGATCCATACTATCGGGTATATAACCTGACGACAAATACATTCAGCGACGGTGCGACATCGTTCTATCACAAAGCAATAGGCGGATACCACGCTGCCAAATTGGGCCGTTACCAAGAACTTATCGAACACCAGATAAGCAAAGGCAACGAGCAAGTACTCAATATGCTGAATGCCAAATACTATATCGTCCCCGGCGAAAACCGACAACCGCAAGCCCATCTCAATCCCGATGCATTGGGAAACGGTTGGTTTGTCGAAGAAATAAAATGGGTGAACAACGCAAACGAAGAAATGTCGGCACTCGATCATTTCGATCCCTCGAAGACAGCTGTTATCGACAAACGTTTCTCGTCGATTTTCGATACCCAAAACATCTCCGCAGATTCTACCGCATCGGTCAAACTCACCTCTTATAATCCCGAAGAACTCCGTTATGCGGTTTCTTCTCAAAAAGGCGGAGTGGTCGTGTTCTCGGAAATATATTACCCTCACGGCTGGAAAGCAACTGTCGACGGTATAGAAACCCCTATTGCCCGTACCGATTATGTACTGAGAGCCATCTATGTCCCGGCCGGAAATCATGAAGTAATCATGTCGTTCGAACCGACCTCCATACAAGTTACAGAAACCATCGCGTGGTGCGGATTCGGCATATTTGCACTTGTCATATTATGGAGCCTGTTCATCGCATACCGTAAAAAGAAAACATCATCGAAATAACCGAAATTCGACTTTCTTTCAAATGCACAAGGGGGCTATAAAGAACAGCCCCCTTGTTTTTTCGCAAAATAACTTTTTCAAAAGGTTTTCATAAAAGAGAATCCGATGCTTTCTTCATATAGAGCAGGAGTAAAATAGAATGGCGGGTCGTATTCGTCCCGGTGAGTACGATAGCGAGCTATGCAAAATATACCGGCAAGCTCACCGATACCGCAAACCACCCCGGTTATAATACAACTTTTTGTTCTCCTGTCTATCTTATTCATGTTCTCGGTATAAGTACCATCACCATGTACCACATAATTTGTAGCATCTTTTGTCATCTTTGATAGTATTACCGATATGGTAACGCCTGCCGATATGGTAGAAAGGGTTATCAAAGCCTTTCCGGCTCGCAAATAGCGCATATTTATATCTCTGAGTCGATTCCATTCTTCCCTGTTTTTTTCCACCATGAGTTGACGAGTGGCGATAGCTTCTTGGAAATTCAACTTCGATTCCTCCGAAGCATAACGCATAGATTTCTCGATTGATTGACAATCTTTCAAAAATCTATCCCCATACCGGCTGGCAAACAGAGGGGCGGATATTCTTTTTTGTTGTACATAATCATATAACTCCGCATCGGTCCGAGCTTTTACAATCTCCGCGATCGATTGTTTGTCGAATATTTGTGAAGGCTCATTCTTTTTCTTAATTTCTGTTTTTGCCGCCTCTGCGACTTTTTTTACGAATATCTCCGTACAAATATGGCTGTTTACAAAAGCTCGTGATATAACTTTTTTCAATCTCTTATTGAATGGATATACCGTTTGCGAATAACACCCTTCTTCACACCCGAACAAGTCTTTCGACAGATATTGATCGATACTCATTTCTATGTGTATTTTACCATCTTCCACGCCTATACCAAAAGCCAACATCACACAAACAGATATTGGAGCAGCATTTGTACCTCTATATATCGAAGACACATTTTCGACAAAAACCGTTCCCCGTATCGATCCCACTTTTTTATCAATTTCCTCTATATGACATAAATCATCATCGGATAAAAAAGAGTACAGATTCCCAAACAATTCATCTTTTGTTTTCGGAATTGAATCTATTTTCACACTTCGACCGACTGTCAAACCATCTGCACCCGACTTATAAAAGCCTTTTATGTTCAAAGCCGCGTCCTCGTACTTTTGGACATACACTCTTTTATCGGTGTACTGCGATAAGTCGAACTTTTCCCATTCGCCTTTTCTGACAATTTGAGCGTCGATATTTCCTACTACCTCGATTAAAAAGAATAACATAAAGGGTACACACTTTCTCATGTCGTGTATTTTTGTATTATCTGCAATTATAAATTTTATTTTTCGCCAATCTTATTAAAAATCAGCAAGGCAAAGATATAATATATTTAAAGATTTATGAAACAGATGGTAAAAAAATATACAAAATTCACAGCAGATTTCGAGACGGGAAAATATTAGGAGAACTTATGTGGAAGAAAGAAAAATGCCGGATATACGGGCGTACAATTCAGATGTACAAAAGTTAGGTTCTGGGGAAATAGGCTCAAATAGACTTATTACAGCGCATTTAAAGAGGACGTATAAACGAAAAAAGCCCCGGTAACGAGGCTTTGAAATGTGAATTTACTTGAATTTAGCTTTAATTTTCCGACCGTTTAAGTTGTCTCCTATGTGTATTTTACGTGAATTCAGGTTGTATTTTCTTGTATTTTGGCCTGTCAACGCCTTGTCATTAACGATGTGTTCCGGAGTAAATACCGTTATTTGGGCTTAATTTGGCAGTTAGGTTTTTGCGGGCTGATTAAAATTACGTCCGCTTTCGGTGTTAGGTTCTCAGTTTATAAAGACAAACAGTTGTTAATTAACAACTTAAACTTTTGTACATTTGAATTTCAGTCATTTAGGTTTTTGGGGAGACGCACGGAGGGACATTTTGGGCATTCATAATTTGCCTACTATCCTTTTGAGGTCATTATATCGCACCGTTTCGGCATCTCCGTGTTCCGCCATTTTGCCGTAAATATCCAATATGGTATTTAGGTCGCGGCGCACTTCGTCCAACGTGGGAAAATCCGGCGGAATCTGTATTGATCCGATACGCATGTGTAATATTTGTCCTATTTCCGGCAGGCTCTTACCCTTTATGTAATAGTATTTTGCGAGCAACTGTAAAATGTCGTGTTCTTTCTCGAACTCAAATAGTTTTTTCTTGGCGACATGGAAAAATCTTGCTAAACCTTCTTTCGTGTCATATCCTCGTTCAACGGCTTTTATGTAATTACTTACGGTTAATTGCCTGTTAGCCTCTTTTATTGGTTCAATACACCGATAAACATAACGCTTTGAAACGTCCAAAATCGTAGCAATATCGTTAGGTGATATGCCTTGTTTATGTAGCTCTATTATTGTTGCTTTTCTATTCATTTGATATATAACTATAAAAGCCCCGCAGGATTACCACGGGGCTGAATGGTTCTTATTTGAAAATGAGTTTACTGAAACAACAGAACAGCGACAAAAATTTATTCTTGTATAATGTATAAATCTCTTTTTCTGCGCTGTGTACGGTTCCGGATGCTTCGAGGGCTTTATTTAAGCCCATTTCTATATCTTCAAAAGAAACTCCTTTGGGAACGAATGCCCATAAAACCGTTTGTTTCCCGTTTTTCAGCGTCAATTTGCAGTTTATAAACGCTTGAAAATTAACATCTCCGTACACCAGTTCGGGTACATTTACTGGGTTGTTCATAATGCTTAATTTTTAGGAATTTAAAAAGAAAAGCGGCTGTTAGGTGTCCTACGCAATTAAGCATTAAAAGCGCTGGGGCGTTTCCGCTGCCCACACCATAAGCCACTAAATTTTTT
>UMHU01064605.1_pt1 | contig 29712 bp, 6 predicted proteins | sample 1965591 | NCBI WGS metagenome assembly UMHU01 (sample SAMEA4836101, study PRJEB28245) | human gut metagenome | biome: gut microbiome; material: fecal sample | place: Denmark | collected 2008
TTACTGCTGCTGCTGTTGCTGTTGCTGCTCTATTTATTGTAAATGCTTTTGTAGCTCCTATTAATTTGTAATTTCCAGCCTTTGCTCTTCCTCCTGTTACACTTGATATGCTTGCTGTTGATGTATAGCTTCCTGCGTTTGTTCCTGTTGTTCTTGTTACATTTATTGTTTCTCCTGTTACTCCACTTTCCGCACTTGCTGTTGGTCCTTGCGCTGATCCATTATATGTAAATATTGTTGTTCCCCATGTTACTGCTACTTCTTTTGCTGACATTGTCCATGTTATGCTCTTGGCTGCTGTTGTTCCATCACTCCATGCATGGTTTTCATCTGGGGTTGCTATTGCTGTATAGCTTCCTGCATCAATTCCTGTTGTTGAGTTTGCCCAACTTACATAACTTCCTGTTACTCCTGTTTGGCTCGCTCCATTATATGTTTTGTCTGCTGCCGCTGCTGTTGCTGTAGCTGCTTTATTTATTGTTAAATTTGCACCTATATATGCTATTGTATAATTATTTGCTAAAAATGGTGAATTATCTGCTAGGGCTAATGTATTTTGTTTTATTTCATATGTTCCTACATTTTCTCCTGCATCTCTTGATAATGTTCCACTAAATTTTGGTGTTTGCTCACTTACTTGATTACTACATGTATATGTTAATTCCGGATCTCCTGCTCCATATGTTTTTGATTTTGCTTCTGCTTTTACTGTTAATGTTCTTTTATTTACTGTTAATGTTCCATTTGTTTTTGTTATTGTATAATTTCCACTTACATCTGTTGTTCCACTTTTTACTACTGCACTACTTACTGTATTTGCTGTACTTCCTACATTTGTTATACTTCCTGTTGCTGTTGCTGTTAAGCTCTGTCCACTTACTAATGTTCCTTCTGTTAATGTTACTGCTGCATTTGTTAGCGCTGCTCCATCATATGTTTTAGTTCCATCTGCTGCTTTTACTGTTATTGCTCTTTTATTTATTGTAAAATTTAATACTTTTGTTCCTGTATAATTTCCCTTTCCTGTTATTGTTGCTTTTCCTGTTCCTGCATTTATATTATCTGAATATACGAATGAATAATCTGTTCCTACTGCTAATAAATTTTCTCCATCTTTTACAGTAACACTTGGTTTCTTTTCTGTTCCATCATATGTGTAACTTGTTGGATTTAATGTTGCAGTAAATGTGCTTGCATTCTTTGCAGTTATTGTTAAGTTTGCCCCCACATAAGATAATGTATAATTATTTGCCAAAAATGGTGAATTATCTACCAAAACTAATGTATTTTTATTTATTGCATATGTTCCTACATTTTCCCCTTCAGCTCTTGATAATGCTCCACTAAATTTTGGTGTTTGTCCACTTACTTGATTACTATATGTATATGTTAATCCTGGATCTCCTGCCCCATATGTTTTTGATTTTGCTTCTGCTTTTACTGTCAATGTTCTTTTATTTATTGTAAAATTTACAATCTTAGTTCCTGTATAATTTCCCTTTCCTGTTATTGTTACTTTTCCTGTTCCTGCATTAATATTATTTGAATATACAAATGAATAATCTGTTCCAACTGTTAATGTATTTGTCCCATCTTTTACAGTAACACCTGGTTTTTTTTCTGTTCCATCATATGTATAAGTTGTTGGATTTAATGCTACGCTAATTGAACTATTATCTATTGATTTGCCTGTAACTTTAATACTTTTTGAGCTAACATTTTCTACTGAATCTTTTGCCCAAATATAATATGTTCCAACTGTTAATCCTGTTTTTGTTACAGTTTGTTTTTGAGTTTGAGTAATCTCGTTCCATCCTGTTGTTGGTAAAACATTACTTGATGTAATAGCCCACTTATTAACTAATGAACTACTGTCTGATAATGTAATTTGTAATGTATCGCCATATGTTATATCACTTGCAGCTATTGTAGGTGCAGTATTGTCAACCTCTATTTTAGAATCAAATTTTGTTAATATATTCTTATTTTGTGATTTATCTGTTAAGGTATTAGCATCAACTTCAACAGTTAACACACCATTTCCAGGTATTCCTGCTAATGTTAATTCATATTGAACACCATTTGTTATATTTTGTGCACTTCCAAGTGTTTTTGTTTTTGGTGTAACAACACTACCTCCAACTTTAACAACTATATTGCTAGCAGTTAAGCTATTCCCACTATAGTTTTCGTCGGTTCCTTTTAACAATAATTTTACTGTGTTTAAATTATTAATATACTTCTTGCCATTAATTGTTGTAACTGCATAGTTTTGTGTAATTTCTTTTCCAGAAATTGATACTTCTTCCGTATATGGACTTATTTCTAATACACTTACTTCCATTTTTTGTTTTTCTTGGTTTATAAGTGCTGCATAAAAAAAGCCAAAACATAAGGCTAGGCTTATCAATATAGCTATACTAATAATTGTAATTTTGCTTAATTTTAAATTTTTTAATTTGCTTAGCATTATAAATACCTTCCCTTCGCAACATTTAAAAATAGTATTTTCTACATATATTTTAAGTTCTTAATTTATTAAAATCAATATAGGTATTTTATTGTATTTAAAACTGCCTTTTATCATACTAGGGATGCTTATTTGCCGTGTTTTGATGTCATATATTAAGTTTTGTTTACATTTTTATTACGTAATTTTTGACATAATCCGCAAATTTCTTATTTGCGTAAGCTTTTTTCGACTTTTTTGTATAAAAAATAAAAAAATCAGAATTTAATTATAATCTTAAATTCTGATTTTTTATTTTATTCTACAGACTCAACTTCTATTGTCCAAACAGGAAGTATATCATCTACTATTACTTTACATGTTGCTGTTAATCCTGCATTTGCTTCTTTTACTGTTATTGTACATTCACCTTGTTTTAATGCAGTTATTGTTCCATTACTTATTGTTGCAATATTTGCATCATTAGTTGAATAGCTTAATGTTCCTAAAGAAGCTCCTGTTATTGTTAAAACTTTTGTTTTATTTGTTGTAGTATTTAAATATACTTGCGTTGGATTTACTGCAATTGTTGCCTTTACTAATATTGTACTATAAACTGAATTTGCTAAAGTTGTTTTTGCTCCATAACCGCTTCTATATGTTTTTGACCCTGCTACATTAAATGCAACATCTATTCCATTATATGTAGTCTTTGATGTACCTTTTATAACTCCGCAATTAAAGTTTAGTTTTGAACTTGTTCCTGTTAAATTTATACCATAGCCTGCTGTTGCCTCTATTACAGGAGCTTCAGCACTTACTATAGAGTTACTGTTATTTCCTATATTTACAGTTGCAGCTTGCAAACTACTAATTGCTGCTGTTTTACCTTTTATTGTTCCTCCTAATATATTAATTGTTCCAGCTCCTGTTTGTCCTATTGCTACAGCTCCACTTGAATAGATTGTTCCATCATTTACTGTTAAGTTTCCTCCATTTAGTGTAAATGTATTAGTAGCAGATGTTGTAAATCCTCCTGCACCATTAATTGTTACTGTTTTTGCATTATTTACGGTAATTGTTGCATTTCTTGTAACTGTTTTTCCATTAGTATTTATCGTTACATTTTTATCAATTATTACAGTAGATACATCTGTATTTGTTTGTAATATTGTTATTGTTGATCCATCACTATCTGCTTTTGCTACAGCTTCTGCAAGAGTTTTAAAGTAATATGAACCATTTTTGGTTGTTACACTATAATTTGCTAAAGACCATTTTGCATATAATGTTATATTTCCACTTGGAGTGTATGTGTTTCCAGCTGTTCCGACAAGTGTTGTAGTCGCTTGTTCTTTATACCAACCTTCAAATACATAATTTGCTCTTGTAAGTGTTGGTAATGTTAATTTAGCACTGCTTACAGTATTATCCCACATAGCATATAATGTCACAGTTCCATTGTTAGTACTTGTTAAGTTTGTTACACTTTGTCCATTTGTATATGCATTTCCTGTTCCATCATTTTTTAAATTCCAATCTTTAAATGCATATGTTGATTTTGCTGTTTGGTTTGTGCTTCCTTCATAATTTTCATTAAATGTTACTGTATACTGTCTTTCATAGCCATTTAATGTTAAGTTTTGTGCTTTGTCATATGTATGTGTTGAACTTGCAGTCGTTCCTCCTGTTGCTCCATTTCCATTATAGTTTACTGTATATGTATTTGCAGTAACCTTTGGTGTCATTGTAATATTTCCTGCTGGCATTGTAAAGCTTCCTGATTGTCCAGTTATATTAGCTTGCATACTTGTATTACTGCTTTCCCATTTGCTCCATGTATAACCTGTATTTACTGTTGCTTTTAATGTAATTACAGTTTCATAATAATAACTTCCAGTAGCTGTACTTCCAGCATTACTTACACCTGTCAAAGATCCTAATGTAAATGTATATTTATTTCTAGAATATTCATACACAACTACTGTTGTTCCATCACCTTTTATTGTTACTGTTTGTTTTTCAGGTGCTGTAAATCCAGTATATGTATTAGTTTCTGGTGTTACATTACTATCTGTTGTTCCTGCTTTTTCTACAACTTCTACTTTTCCAGCTATTGGTGAATTTCCTTCTGGATATGTTCCATCTAAATTCATCTTTTTGTGTACGACTGTATATTTTGTATCTGTATTTGCAATCCATTTTGCATATAATGTTGTATTTGCTCCAATACTGTAACTTGCTCCACCATTTCCTGCTTTTGTTTTTAAGCTTTCATCTGTATACCATCCATCAAATGTATATCCAGCCCTTACAGGTGTTTCCAATGTCACACTTGGATTATTCCATTTTGCATATAATGTATGATTACTTGCTGTTGTTACTTTTGATGCACTAGTTACAATATTTGTATATGCTTCTTCTTTATACCAACCATTTAAGCTACATGCATATTGTTTACTAGAATTTGCCTTTCCTGTATATTTATAATTATATGTTAATGTGTATGTTTTTGCAGTTAAGCCTTCTTGTCCATTTACTGCTGGTAAATTTCCATATGTAGATGAGTAATTTACCTTTTTAGTATTTGTTGTAATTGTTCCACCTTTTGGTTCAAATGTTACTGTATATTCTTGACCTTGTAATATTTTACCATTTGCAACCAATGATAGATTTTGTGTTCCCATTGAAAATTGTTTTGTGCTTTCTGTTTCATATTGCACACCGTCTTTTGTCCAATTTGCAAAGCCATATATATAATAAATATCATTTGCTTTTACATTTGCTTTTATAGTTACATTTTGTCCCCATTTATAACTTCCAGCTCCTGTTACACTTGAAATATAGTCATTTTTACTTAATTCTAAAGTAAATTTATTTCTTGTGTAATATAAGCAAATTTTTGTACTACCATCTGGTTTTACAGTTGTGCTTGTAATAACTGTTCCAACACCTGATGTTCCTCCTACTAAGTTTCCTCCAGCAAATGTTGTATTTGCTATTTCTAAGCTTTTAGCTTCTGTACTTAGTGTAAGTGTACTATCTGTTGTTCCTGTTTTTGTAGTTGTATCATATAAAGTATATGTATTGTCATTTGCATTTTCTAAATAACGACTTACGGTATATTTTGTATTAGTACTTGGTTTAAATATTCTGTATACTGTTGCTCCACTTGTTGTTACTGTTGCTGTTGTTGAACTGTCATATAAGTAGCCTTTATAATATGCTCCTTCTGTTGTATCTGTTCCTTTGCTTGCACCTGTTACTTGTGTTCCAAAGTTTACACTTTCCTTACTTGTTCCTAATACTTTTCCTGTTGTACTTCCTACTACGTCTTTATATGTTACTTCATATTTATTCGGTGTTTTACTTGCACTTGCTGTTAATGTTATTGCTGTTCCATCTGGTATTGCTGGCCATGTAAATGATCCATATGGATTAACTGTACTACTTTTTACATATGTTTCATTATTACTTGTCCATTTACTAAATGTTACTGTATGTCCTTCTATTGTCATTGTTTTTGCTGTTAAACTTGGTACTGTTGCCCCATAGTAATATTTTACACTATTTTGTACTGTAACACTTTCTATATTTTCTCCTGCTACTGTCTTTAATGTTCCACTTGTACGTGCATAATATAATTTTATTACTCTTGTTCCATCACCTTTTATTGTTGTACTTGTTACTGTTTTTCCATCTACTTGTCCATAACTATAATATATTCCATTTGTAACTAATAGTGTGCTATCTTTTAGGTTTGCTATTGTAACTTCGCTGTCTGTTGTTCCTGTTTTTGTACTATCTGTTTTTGTTGCTTCTTCCTCATATGTTCCATCTGTTTTCATTACATAGTGCTCTACTGTATATTTTGTTTTATCATATGCTGTAAATATTCTATATACTGTTGCTCCACTTGTTGTTACTGTTGCTGTTGTTGCACTACTATATACATAGCCTGCATAGTATTTTCCAACAGTTACATCTGTTCCTTTGCTTGCTCCTGTTACTTGTGTTCCAAAGTTTACATTTTCTTTACTTGTTCCTAATACTTTTCCTGTTGTGCTTCCTACTACATCTATATATGTTACTTCATATTGGTTAACATTGTAATTTGCAGTGTAATTTTTATTTCCTGTACTTTCTTTTGCAATTGTTACAGTTGTACTTGGTGTTGTTCCATTACTTCCAGTCCATCCTGTAAATGTATATCCTGTTTTTTGTGGATTATTTAAAGTTATATTTTGACTTTCTACATTGTAAGATGTTGGATTTGTTTTTCCTGCTACAAGTGCTCCTCCATTTAAATTATATGTAATTGTATAATTTTGTATAGTTCTTGAACCATTTGCTGTTAATGTTACATTTCCTGCTGGCATTGTAATTTTAGCATCTTTTTGTGTTGTGTTTGCAACTAAGCTTGTATTGTTTGATACCCAATTTACAAAACTATATGTATATCCTGCAATATCATTTAATGTTGCACTTAAATCTATGTTTTCTCCATATTTATAAGACTTGCTTGTATTTGTTATTCCACTTACTTCCCCTGTTGCTGATACTTCTTTTACATGTTCATTTTTTGTAAGTGTTAATGTATATGAATTTCTTGTGTAGTAATATTCAATTACTGTTGAACTGTCTGCTGCAATTGTTGCTGTTTTTTCTTCTGGTGTTGTAAATCCTACATATGTTTTTGGTGTTGCATTTGTTGTTGTTCCTGTTTTACCTGCTTTAATTTCAGTATCTTTTAAATCATAACCTGTTCCTTCAATATTTTGAATATAATATTTAACTGTATATTCAACTTGACCTTCTTCCCATTTTGCGTATAAAGTTGTATTTGCATTTACTTTGTAACTTGCTCCTGGGTCACCTACTTTATTTGCATCTGTACATTCTTTGTCAGTATACCATCCAGCTAAACCATATCCTGTTCTTTTTGCACTTGGCAATGGATCATTTTCTCCTTCTTGCCAGTTAGCATTAAGTGTTACTATAGCTCCACTAGTTTTTGCTAAGTTTATTACACTTGCTTTATCTAAATATGTATTATTGTTTGAATCTTTCCAATTTACAAAATCATATTTATATGCAGCTACTGTATTTGTACTTCCAGAATAATTATAATTAAATGTTACTGTATATTCTTTTTTATAACCATTTGCTGTTAAATTTTGTGCTTTATCATATGTATGTGTTGAACTTGCTGTTGTTCCTCCTGTTGCTCCATTTCCATTATATACAACACTATAAGTAATTGGTGTTCCTTTAACAGCATTTGCAACTATTGTAATATTTCCTGCTGTCATAACAATGTTTCCTTTAATTGTCGTTGGTACTGTTACTCCATTTCCTTCAGTCAATGTCCATTTATCCCATACAGAAGCATTATAACCTGTAATATTTGTTTTTACAGTTGCATTAATAGCTACTGTTGCGCCCCATTTGTATGTTCCTGCACCTGTTACAGTTTCTATATATTCATTTTTTTCTAATGTTAATGTATATTCATTTCTATCATAATATAAATATATATTTGTTGTTCCATCTGGTGCTACAGTTGTTGTTGTAATAGATGTTCCAACTCCCAAAGTTCCACCTGTTAAATTTGCTCCTACATATTTAGTATTTGCAATTTGATTTTTATTTGCTTCTGTTAAAAGTGTAAGTGTTGAACCAGCTGCTGCTTTTCCTTCTATAACATCTCCATATAATGTGTAGTTTTCATTATTTGCATTTTCTAAATAACGGTATACTTTATATGTTACTTGGTTAGCAGACCAACCAGCATATATTGTTATATCTTTTTGTGGTGTATATGTTCCATCAGCATTTAATACTAAAGCTTGTGTACAATTACTGTCTAAATACCATCCTGTAAATGTATAGCCAACTTTTTTAGCTGTTGTTAAATTTATGCTGTTATTTTTATAATTTGCAGTTAATGTTCCATCTTCATCTTTTGTTCCAAATGTATATGTATTTCCTACAAATTTTCCACCGCCTGTTAATAACCAACTTTCAAATGTTTTAGTTGAAACTTCACTTCCAACTTCTGTTGTTCCTCCATTTGCATTATATGTTACAGTAAATCCTTTAGGTGGTGTTATATTTGCATTATCTACTACATATGTTGACTCATATGCCTGTTCTATATTTAGATCTTTGCTATATGTTCCTCCATTTGGGTTAATTGTTAATGTTGATAAATCTCTTACATATTTATATTCTATTATTGTTGTTCCATTTGCTAATATTTCTTTATTTTGTTTTGCTGGTGTTGTAAATCCTTTGTATGTTTTTGGACCAGCATTTGTTGTTTCTTTTGTTGTTCCATATTTTACTTCTTCTTCTGATGGAACACTTGGGTATGTTCCGTCTATATTTTGTTTATAATGTTTTACAGTATATTTTGTATTAGTATTTGCGGTCCATTTTGCATATAATGTTATATTAGCTGTTGGTGTATATGTATTGTCTGCATTTAATTTTACTTCATTTTTTAGTTCTGAATCTGTATACCATCCAACAAATGTATAACCTACTTGTGTCGGAGTAGTTAATGTAACATCATTATAGTTTTCTGTTACTTTTCCATTACCTGCACCATATGTATAAATGTTTCCACTTAATGTACCAAAACCATCTTTACTCCAAGATTTATGTGTTTGTGTTAATACTGTATTTGCTCCACCGTCATAATTTGGATTTAATGTTACTTTATATCCACTACTATTATAAGTACTTAAGTCTAATTGTGTGTTGTAATTTTGTTCTTTTGTTGTATTTTCACTTAATCTTGAAATTGTTAATGTATATTTATTAATGCTCCATCCAGAATATAATGTAATATTTTGGCTTGGTGTATATGTTTTATCTGTATTTAAACTTACTTTATTTGTACATTGCTCATCTAAATACCATCCTGTAAATGTATAGCCTTCATGTGTTGGATCGTCTGGCATTTCTATACTATCATTTTTATAATTTGCAACTATTGTTCCAATTCCTGCACCATATGTATAAACATTTCCATTTAATGTTCCTTGTCCTGTTTTTATCCAATTTGTAAATGTTTTTGTTGAAGTTTTTTTAGTGTAATCATCTTGTCCTCCAAAGTTTTTAAATGTAACCACATATCCAGCGGGTGCTTCTATTTTATTAGAAACTGTATATGTTGATTCAAATTTTTGTGTAACTGTTACTGTTGATTGAGAACCTTCATATTTTCCTCCATTTGGATTAATATTTAAATCATATGATTTTCTTTCATACTTATAAATAAATTCTGTATTTCCATCCTCTGTTATTTCTTTTGTTTGTGTTTGTGGTGCACTAAATCCTAAGTAGCTTCCTTGTGTAGTATCTTTTGTAGGTGGTGTTACTTTATTTCCTGGCACTGCTGATTTATTTTCTACATCTGTTGGAACACTTGGATATGTTCCATCTATATTTTGTTTATAGTGTTTTACAACATATTGTCCTTGTGCCCATCTTGCATATAATGTTTGATTTGATGTAATTTTTACAATTGTTGATGATGTTATTTCCTCTCCTTGTCCATCTTGTTTTGTATACCATCCTCCAAATCCATAGCCTGCAAGCTTAGCTACTGGAAGTTCTCCATATGTTGAATCATATGTTACTTCTTTTGTAGTTGGATTAACTGTACCTTCACCTGGATCAAATGTTACCACATATTTATTTGCATTCCATTTTGCATAAATTGTAATATCTTTTGTTGGTAAATATGTTCCATTCTCATTTGTTGTTAACTGTGTTTTTAAATCTTCATCTATATACCATCCTGCAAATGTATAACCTTCTTTTGTTGTTGTTCCAATTGTTATACTTGATTTTGTATCATCCCAATGTGCATATAATGTTTCATTATATGCTGGCATTGTTTTATATTCTTTCTTTGTTCCATTTGTTGCATCTGTATACCAACCTGTAAATTGATATGTTGATGTTTGATTATCAAGTGCTGTTCCTCCATTTGTATTAAATGTAACTGTATATTTTCTTGATGCACTTGGCATTTGTATTGTTTCATTGTAATTTGCAGTTGTTGGTTCAGGAGTACTGTTTCCACCATTTGCATTATATGTAATTGTATATTTATTTATTTCCCATATTGCATATAATACTAAATCATTAGAAATTGTATTTGCTCCAATCGTATCTGCTGGATTATATTTAACCTCTGTTGCTGATCCATTTAATCCCCAACCTTTAAATGTATAGCCTGTCCTTGTTGGCTTAGTAGCACTTAAAGTTAAAGATTCATTATATTTTTTAGTTTGGCTTCCTGGTGCTCCGCTTCCTCCATTTGCATTATATGTAATTGTATAACTATTAACACTCCAACTTGCATACAATGTTTGATTTGCAGTTATAGTAACTATACTTTGGTCTGTAATTTTTGTTCCAGCTCCATTTAGCCCAGTATACCATCCGTTAAATTTATACCCTGTCTTTATTGGTGTTGGCAATTGTCCATAACTTTCATTATATGTTACTGTTTTAGAAGATGGATTTACTGTTCCTTCATCTGGATTAAATGTTACTATATATTCATTTGCTTTCCAATTTGCAATAAATTCCTTATCTCCTGTTGTTCCTTTTGAAATTGTTACTGTTGTGTTTGGTGTTGTTCCATTACTTCCTGTCCATCCTGTAAATGTGTAACCATCTTTTTGTGGATTATTTAGTGTAAAACTTGCTGTTTCTATTGTGTAATTTTTAGGATTTGTTATTCCTTCTGCTAGGTTTCCACCATTTAATGAATATGTAATATTGTATGTTATTGCATTCCATTTTGCACTTAATGTTACATTATCTTCTACTTTATATGGTGATGTAACTTCTAATTCTTGGTTTAACCATCCTTTAAATGTATAACCAGTTTTGCTAGTAGTTGGTAATGTTACTTCTTTTTCATATTTTGCAGTTATGTTTTCCACAGAATTTCCACCATTTGTGTTAAATGTAACTGTAAATAGTTTTCTGTTGTAATAATATTTTATTATTGTACTTCCATCTGCCTTAACTACAGCTGATTTTAAGTTAGGTGTTTCAAATCCTTTTCCATAATCTTTTGTTGCAGGTGTTACCTCACTTCCAGTTACTGCTGTTAAAGTTTCTACTTCTGGCTCACCATATTGGTCATCTTCTATATTTTGTTTATAATGTTCTACAATATATTCAGATTCACCTTCTGTCCATTTTGCATATAATGTATGATTGTTTGCTATTTCAACTTTTGTAGTTGTTTCTATTTTATTTTTAAATGTTTCATTGTCTAAATACCATCCTGCAAATGTAAATCCTTGTTTTTTAGGTTTTTCTAAATCACCATAGTTTTGTCCAAATGTAACTTCTTTAGAAGCTATATCATTTCCTCCATTTGAATTAAATGAAACTGTATATTTGTTTGCTTCCCAATTTGCAGTATATTGTTTATCACTTGTGCTTCCTTTTTCAATTGTTACAGTTTTACTTGCTTCATTTCCATTACTTCCTGTCCATCCTATAAATGTATATCCTTCTTTTTGTGGATTATTTAATGTAAAGCTTGGTGTTTCTATTGTATAACTTTCTTTATTTGCATTTTCTAATGTTCCACCATTTAAATTATATGTGATTTTATATGTTATAATATCCCATTTTGCATATAATGTATGGTTATTTGGTGTTGAAACTTTAGTTGTTTCTTCTATTTTATTTTTAAATGTTTCATTATCTAAATACCATCCTGAAAATGTATAACCAGTTTTTGTTGTAGAAGGTAAATTTCCGTATGCTAAATCATATGTTACTTCTTTATTTTCTACACTGCTTCCACCATTTGTATTAAATGTAACTTGGTATTTATTTTGTGTCCATATAGCATACAAATTTAAATCTTCACTAAGTTTAGTTTTGTTTCCAACTAAATATTTTGTTCCTGTTCCATTTTCGTTAGTATTCCAACTATTAAATGTATAACCTGTTTTACTTGCTTGTAAATCAGAAATTTGTACTTCTGGATCAAATATATTTATAATTGAGTAACTATTTACTTTTCTTTCTACTGTTTGTTTGCTTGGAGTTGTACCTACTCCACCATTTAAGTTATAAGTTACACTTACATTTTTAGTATATAATCCATAATATGTAACATTTGTTGTGATTTTTAAAACTTCTCCGCCTCCGTGCTTCTATTTCTTTAGCAGCAGAATTTGAAGTATCTTTAGTCCATCCATTTTTTGTCCATCCATTGTATTCATTTTGTTCTGGAACTGTTATTGTTGCTGTTTGATTATTATATATTGTTATATCTTGTGTTCTTATTTGTTTTGTTGTAGCACTATAATCTATATATGTTGCTTTTATATCTTTTTTAAATATTGCATATATAGTTATATTTTTATTTGGCATTACTAATGTAGATAATGCACTTGTAGCATCTTTGTTAGTATTCCATCCAATAAATGTATAACCTGTTTTTGCAACTGTTTTGCTTAGGTCTACATTTTGTGTGTATGTACACTCTTCTTCTATAGTTTCAGTTGTTCCTCCATTTACTATAGAGTTATATGTTACTATATATTTTTTTGCACTTCTTGTTGCATTAGCAACCAATGTCATATTTTGTGCACTCATTTTTATTGTTGCTTTTTGATCTTTTGTTTTTTCTACACCTTTTTCTGTCCAGTTAACCCATGTATATGTATAACCATCTTCTTGATTTAAACTTGCATCTATTAAAACATCTTGTCCCCATTTATAACTTCCATCTCCTGTAACGCTTGCAACATGTTCATTTTTTGATAATGTTAATGTAAATTTATTTCTTGTATAGTATAAATAAGCTTTTGATGTTCCGTCTGCATTAATTGTTAAACTTGTTTCTTCACTTCCGCCTTCTTCTAAGCTTGCATATTTATATGTACAATTATCTATTACCATTTTTTCATCTAATAATGTTTTTACTGAATTTGTTTTTCCTTCTTTTCCTTCTGTTTTATATAATGTATAACCATTATCATTTGCATTTTCTACATAGTGGTAAATTGTATATGGTATATTTTCTGCACTTGTCCATTTTGCATATAGTGTATGATTTTCTGATTTTGATACAATTGTTTTTTCTTCTACTTTGTTTTCATATGTGTTTTCTAAGTACCATCCACCAAATCTATATCCTTGCTTTGTTGGTGTTGGTAATTGCCCATATTCTTTATTATATACAACATCTTTTGATGTAGGAGTTACCTCTCCTCCTTGTGGGTTAAATGTTACTACATAACTTTTTGCATCCCATACAGCATATAAGTTTGTAGCTTCATTTTTACTATATGTTGCACCTTTTTTATATTCTGCTTCTACTGCTTCTTTAGATGTTGACCATCCTTTAAATGTATATCCATCCCATGTTGGCTCATCACTTGAAAGTGTTAAATTAACATCTTTTTCTTTAGTTTGTGCATTTGGAGCATTTTGTCCACCATTTGCATTATATATAATTTTATAGCTTACTTTAAATACATTAGATACATTATTTTCTACTTCGTTTCCAGCATTATCTGTAATATTAAACCATATATAATTGTTTCCTCCATTTAGTGTAATTTCATTTGTAGATCCATTTTCAAAATTAGTCCATCCTGTTGTTGGTTTTTGAGTATTGCTACTTGTTATTGCATATTGTAATGTTTCATTTAAACCAGATGTTCCTGTGTCTTTTGCTGTAATTGTAACATTTTCTTTTACATTTGTTTGTCCTGGATTTAGTTCATAAGTTCCTCCATTAGGAGTTATTGTTACTGTTGGTTTTTTAGTATCTATAAATGTTATTTCTAATGTTGCAACTTCAGATGTTTGTTCATTTTCATCTTCTACTAATGCATATATTGTTTTATTTTCTTCTATATATGTTACATATTCACCATCATTTAAACTAACTTCTATATAATTTATTCCATCTTCACTATATTTGTATTTTCCACCATCTATTTCTGGGTATGTTACTGTTACTTTTACTTTTTTATTTGTTGGTGCATTTGGGTCTGTAGTAATTGTTGGTTTATCAATTTTTTCTGTTGTTATTTCTACTATGTTTGATATTTGTTCTCCATTTCCTGCATTATCTGATGCCTTTGTGCATATTTCATATGTTGTTTCCTTTACAAGTCCTTTAAACTTATGTGTCAAATTTGCATCTTTCTCCCATGTCCAATCATTTGTACCTTTTAATCTTTTTCCATAATAAATAGTATTATTATCTATTTGACTGTGTGAATCTGTTTGCTTGAATTCAACAGTTATACTGCTACTTGTTGCTACTTTCTTTACTGGTGCTTCACTATTTGGATTTGTATTATCTAAATAGAATAATTCACTTTTGGCTTTTTTAGTATTTCCTAAATTATCTTTAGCAAGAACATATAAATAATATTTTCCTGTAACTTTTTTTGCATTTTCTATATTGGCACCATTAATAAATGTAGTATCTATTTCATTTTCAGCAGGTTCTGCCTCATTTTGTGCTACCCATTTATATTTTAATTCATTTTCATTTATATTTGATGTTCCTACATCTGTTACTGTTACTTTTGTTTTTTGTGTTTTACTATATGTGTCATTTCCATTTGGTGTAAATGTTACTTCTGGTGCACTATTATCAAACACATATGGTCCAAATACATGGTATGTGCTAAATTTTGTTCCTTCTTTATTAGATATATTTTGTGCATTATCTTTTACTTCTTTTACCCACAAGTAACGTGTTCCTGTTATATTATCACCTATATTGAATGCTACATTATTTGTGTATTTTAACCAATTTCCTGTTGGTATATTTTGGTTACTTTCTCCTAATTGGTATTCATATTGGTTAGAATCTGATAGGTTACTTCCACCTTCATCTGTTACATGTATTGTAACATTGGTATTTTTACATACTTCTTTATTTTGTGGTTCTACACTTATTATAGGAAGAGTTTTATCTATATTTCCTATTTCTATTTTGTTTTCTTCACTTGCTTTATTAACATTTCCTGCAGCATCTTTTACATAGAAATACCATGTTCCATTTTCTGATACTTCTTGAGTTTTTGTTATTTCTTCTGTTGTTTGTGTTATTTCGTTCCATCCTTCAGATTTATTTGTTATGTCTGTTTGTTTGCTAAACATATATGCAACTATTCCACTATTTGCATATTCCTCTGTTTGAGCTTGGTCTTTTGCTTTTGCTGTTATTGTTACTGTACTATTTGTTGCTTTTGTGCTTGCACTTATATTTGTAACTATAGGTAATAATTTATCAATATTATCTACTTGATGTGTTGCAACATTGGATTTTTCACCCTCATTATTTTCTACTAATGCATATATTGTTTGATTTTTTGTTACTTCAAAAGTATATGGATTTGTTGGAATTGATTCAAAATTTACTCCATCTGTTCCATATTTTATTGTTGTTCCTTCTTGTGCATCAGGTGCTAATATTGTAACTTTTACATTTTCGTTTGTAATTGTTTCTGGATTTTGTCTAATTAATGGCTCTGTTAAATTTAGTGTTCTAACTGTTACAATTTCAGATTCCATTTCATTTCCAGCTTTATCTTTTGCTATTGTTTTTACTTCATATAATGTATCTTTTGTTCTTTTTATAAATGTGTTTACTTTTTCACTATTTTGTACTATTTCCCATTCATCTTCACCTTGTTTTCTTATTGCATATCTTATTGTTTCTTCATCTATTCCACTTAATGCATCTGTTTGATTAAATGTAACTGTAACTGTATTCGTTGTTGCAACAGCAGTTGGTGCTTTTAATGTTGGTTTTTCCTTGTCTATTTTATCTACTACTATTGTTTTTGTAGTTGTATTTCCGGCCTTATCTGTAACACTTATTTTTATTGTTTGATTTTTATCTACTGTGTAGTCTAAATCAATAGAACCATCTTCATTTGTTGTAAAATTAACATCTTTTGATTCTTCTTTACCATTTACTACTTGTGTTATTGTTACTTTTTCTATTCCACTTGCATCATCTTTTGCTTTTACATGTAAAGTAGCATCTTTATTTGTCCAATTTTCTGGATTTCCTGTTATTGTTACTTCAGGTCCTTTATTATCAATTTTATCTACTGTTATTGTTTTTGTAGTTACATTTCCTGCTTCATCTGTAACTTCTATGTTTATTGTTCCATTTTCTGTAACAGGATATTTTACTTTTGCTGTTTTGTCTTCATCTATAGTTGCTGTTACTTTTTGTCCATTTATTTTTATTTCTTTTATTCCAGTTTCATCATCTTTAGCTGTTATGTCTAATTCAACTTCACCTTTTACCCATGTAGTTGGATTTCCTGTAACTTCAACTTTTGGTGGATTTTTATCTATTTGATCTATTACAATTTGCTCTTTTGCTACATTTCCTGCTTGATCTTTTGCATATATATAATATGTTCCATTTTCTTTTATGCTATATTCTACTGTTGTTTGTTCTTGTGCTTCATCTAAATTTGTCCAATTATTAGAGTTTTCATCTAAATTACCATCTTTGCTTATTTGCCATGCTATTACTTTGCTACATCCATACTTATCGTTTGCCTCTTGGTCTTTTAATGTTATTGTAAGTACTACATCTTTGTTTGTATACCCTTGTGCAGGATTTTTTGTATATGTTATTTCTGGTAATAATTTATCTATATTATCTATTTTTAATGTTTTTGATATATCATCTATTAATCCTTCTTGATCTTTTGCAGATACATAAATTATTCCATTTTCTTTTACTGTAACTGTTATTGGATTTTTAGTTTGTATTGTGTTATTTATTGCATCTTGTCTTGCTTCATTCTCTGTTTTTCCAAATCCTTGACGTCTAAATGTAGTTAATATATTTCCATAATCAACTGTTACTTTTACATCTTCATTTGTCCATCCATCTGGTTCTTTAGCAATTTTTATTGTATTTTCTACATCTGCTTTATTTATAACATTAAATGGCTCACTCCACTTTTCACTTTCATTTTCAGCTTTATCTTGTGCTTTAACATATAAATAATATTTTCCGCTTTCTGAAATTGTATTTGTTACATTTGCCGTTGTTCCTTCTAATGTTTTTAAATCTTTTTCATCTGGTGCATCTGGTCTTGATCCATCATCTTTTGCCTTTAACCATTTATATAAAACCTTATCAACTCCACTTTCTTCATCTTTTACTGTAATTGTCGTTGTTATTTCTTTTGATGTTTGATTATTATCTATTACATAATTTCCGCCATTTTTTTCAATTTCTATATCAGGGCTAGTTGTATCAACTAAAACTTCAATTTTTGATGTAGTTCCATTTATTTTAGCTGATATTGTACATGACTCACTTATTTTCAAATCCTTTATTTCTTCATCTGTAACTGTAATTTCAGTTCCATCTTTTTTGCCTTTTACTGTTATAATTTTTTCATTTTTACTTAATCCATCTGGCCATTTTACCTCAACTGTCAAAGGAACTTTATTAGTCCATTTACCTTCTTGATATATATTTTCATCCTTGTCTTTAACAGTAATAAACAATCTTTGGTTAAGCTTGTCCTTTTGATCTTCATATACCTTATTTACATCACCAGTATCATTATATTCACTTTGAATTTTCTTAACATCCCTTTGTTGAGATGAAGAGTTATTTACATTCGAAATGTAAACCGCAACTCCAACCGTTAAAAAGAAAATCATTGCAATTAAAACGAATAAGGTTACAGAACCTTGCTCGCCCCTTTTTCTCCTATTTCTTTCTTGTTTGTTTGTTTCTACAAGCTTTTTCATATACATTCTCCTTGTTTTTATAACTTTAATATATATCATTAATATTTTAGCTTCATATATATAAAAAAACAATATAAGAAAAAAGCCGGCAAAAATTGCCAGCTTTTTTCTACTAGGGATACTATTTTTTGTCGTTTTAGCACTTTTTATTAAGTTTTTTTAACATTTATATTACAAATTTTACTTTCGCCCTTAATAAATGCTGCAAAACCTAAATTTGCGTAGGCCTTTTCAAACTTTAGACATTGGGACGGGGTTTTTGTCTTAGGCTTTTTGGGACTTTTGAAATAAAAAACTTACAAAACAAAAAAATATTATTAAAAATCAAATTTTACAATTGAAAATAATTGAATTAGAAATTTTTATATTAATTTTATGGAAAGTGTTCATCTCCTGATGGAAGGGTGCCATAAAATTAATTTAAAATTTCTTTGATAATTATTTGAACAATAAAATTTTATTATTAATAATATTTTTTTATTATAATATATTTTTTATAAGTCCTAAAAAGCCTAAGACAAAATCCCCGTCCCAATGTCTAATTAAAGTTAATTGTAAAATCATATGCATTTGCCAAGTCTCTTGTTGTTGATGCATTTATATTTCCTGTTTTTCCTATAACAATATCTCCTATATAACTATTTAATTTTGCATATATTTCACCATTAGAATTTGTAAAATTAATTGTTATTTTTCCTGCATTAATCTTTTTTTGTGACTTATTTTCAACTGTTGCAGTTAAGGTTGTAGTTCCATTTTCTGCAACAAGTTTTATATCTTTTATGTTTATTCCGTCTATTGTTTTATTTTGTAAAAGTTTTTCAGATGTATTTATTTTTTTACCATCTTCAACTTTTGCATTTTCTGTATTTTCTAAGTTAATTTGACTATATTGTTTTTGACCTTCTTCTATTACTTGTTCTTGTTCTAATTTTTGTTCTTCTTTTTGGGCATTATTATTGTTTTTAGGAATTGCAAAATATATTGCAACTCCTAAAATTATTACTAATACTATAGCCAAAAGAATAACCAATTTTTTATTTTTCATAAGTTCCTCCTTACAAAGCAAGTAGTGCTTATTTACTTTTCCTTTGAATTACATGTTTTCTACATCTGCTGTTTCTTCTAATTCATTTTCTGTACTAATTTTTGTGTCTTGATAAACTTGCATTCCTGTTCCTGCTGGTATTAATTTACCAATTATAACATTTTCTTTTAATCCTAATAAATCGTCTGTTTTTCCTTTTATTGCTGCATCTGTAAGAACTCTTGTTGTTTCTTGGAATGATGCTGCAGATAAGAAACTGTCTGTTGCAAGTGATGCTTTTGTAATTCCAAGAAGAACTCTCTTTCCTTCTGCTTGTCTTAATCCTGCTTCTTTGGCTTCTTCATTTGCCTCTTCAAAGTCATACATATCAACTAAAGAGCCTGGTGCTAATTTTGTATCTCCATTATCTGCAACTTTTACTTTTTTAAGCATTTGTCTTCCTATAACTTCGATATGTTTATCATTTATATCAACACCTTGGTTTCTATAAACTTTTTGAACTTCTGAAATTAAATATTCATATACTCCTTCTGGACCTTTTATTGCTAAAATTTCATTTGGATTTATTGAACCTTCTATTAATGCATCTCCAATTTCTACTAAATCTCCGTCTTTTACTTTCATTTTAGCTCCAAATGGTATTGTGTATGTTCTAGAATCATCTTTAGATGTAACAATAACTTCTTTTTTCTTCTTTGTTTCTTTTATTTTTACTTTACCTGCAATTTCAGTAATTACAGCTACACCCTTTGGTTTTCTAGCTTCAAATAATTCTTCAACCCTTGGAAGACCTTGTGTAATATCGGCAACACCAGCAACACCACCAGAGTGAATTGTTCTCATTGTAAGCTGTGTTCCAGGTTCACCAATTGATTGTGCAGCTATAATTCCAACTGCCTCTCCTATTGAAACTAAATCACGTCTTGCTAATCCCATTCCATAGCATTTTTGACATACACCATGTTTTGTTCTACATCCTAGTGCTGAACGAACTTTTAGTTTTTCTATTCCTGCAGATACTATTTTTTCTGCTATACTTTCTGTAATCATTGTATTATTATCTACTATTAATTCGTTTGTATTTGGATCATAAACATCATCTACTGCATATCTTCCAAGTAATCTTTCTTGCATTTTTTCAATTACTTGATTTCCATCTTTTATGTCATAAATTATTATACCGTCATTTGTTCCACAGTCATGTTCTCTAACTATAATATCTTGTGAAACATCAACAAGTCTTCTTGTTAAGTATCCTGAATCGGCTGTTCTTAAAGCTGTATCTGATAATCCTTTACGCGCACCATGTGATGAAATAAAGTACTCTAATGCATCTAATCCTTCTGCAAATGATGATTTAATTGGAATTTCTACTGCTTTACCTGTTGTACTTGCCATAAGACCACGCATACCTGCTATTTGTCTTAATTGGTTAATATTACCACGGGCTCCTGATTTAACCATCATATATACTGGGTTTAAGTTATCAAAGTTATCTTCCATTGCCTTTGTAACTTCTTTTGTTGTATCTTCCCATACATTAACAGTTGCTTCATAACGTTCTTCGTTTGTTATTAATCCTCTTGCATATTGTTTTCTTATTGTTTCTATTTTTTTGTCTGCTTCTGCTAATAATTCTTTTTTAGCTGCAGGGACTTTAACGTCATCCATAGAATATGTAATTCCAGCAAGTGTTGCATATTTATATCCTAATGCTTTTATATAATCTATAACTTCTGCTGATTCTGTTAATCCATGTGTTCTTATTACTCTTTCAATTATTTCTCCCATTGATTTTTTCATTACAGGGAAGTTTATTTCAAATTGGAATGGATCTTCTTTTCTGTCTATAAATCCTAAGTCTTGCGGAATTCCTTGGTTAAAAATAATTCTACCAACACTTGTTTCTATTTTTCCAGTTTTTAGTTCTCCATCAATTTGTTTTGTTACTCTTACAAATATTTTTGCATGTATTGTAACATCATGGTTTTCATATGCCATTATTGCTTCATCTACATCTTTATAATATGTTCCTTCACCTTTTTCACCGTCTAAAACCATTGTTAAATAGTAACTTCCTAAAATCATGTCTAGTCTAGGTACAGCAACTGGCTTACCATCTTGTGGTTTAAGTAAGTTGTTTGTTGCAAGCATTAAATATCTTGCTTCTGCTTGTGCTTCTGGTGATAATGGTAAGTGAACTGCCATTTGGTCACCATCAAAGTCAGCATTAAATGCCTCACAAACTAATGGGTGAAGTTTTATTGCTCTACCTTCTACAAGTACTGGTTCAAATGCTTGAATGCCAAGTCTATGTAGTGTTGGAGCACGGTTTAACATTACTGGATGATCTTTAATAACATCTTCTAATATTTCCCATACTTCTGGTTTTAATCTTTCAACCATTCTTTTTGCATTTTTTATATTTTGAGCAATTCCTCTTCCAACTAATTCTCTCATAACAAATGGTTTAAATAATTCTACAGCCATTTCTTTTGGAAGCCCACATTGATATATCTTAAGTTCTGGTCCAACTACTATAACAGAACGTCCAGAATAGTCAACACGTTTTCCAAGTAGGTTTTGACGGAAACGTCCTTGTTTTCCTTTTAACATATCTGATAAAGATTTTAATGGTCTATTTCCTGCTCCTGTAACTGGTTTTCCACGTCTACCATTATCTATTAATGCATCCACAGATTCTTGTAACATTCTTTTTTCGTTTCTTACTATTATTTCTGGTGCTCCAAGTTCTAGTAATCTTTTTAGTCTGTTATTTCTGTTTATAACTCTTCTATATAAATCATTTAAATCTGATGTTGCAAATCTTCCACCATCTAATTGTACCATTGGTCTTAAATCTGGTGGTATTACAGGTACAACATTCATTATCATCCATTCTGGTCTATTTCCAGATTGTCTAAAAGCTTCAACTGTGTCTAATCTTTTTACTAATTTTGTTCTTTTTTGTTCACTTGTTTTTTCTAATTCTTTTAATAGTTCTGCAGATAACTCATCTAAATCTACTTGTTCTAGTAATTCTCTTAATGCTTCTGCTCCCATTTTGGCTTTAAATGAACCTTTTCCGTATTTTTCTTCTGCTTCATGATATTCTTTTTCTGTTAATACTTGACATTTTTCAAGTCCTGTATTTCCTTTGTCTGTTACAACATATGAAGCAAAATAAATTACTTTTTCCAAATTTCTTGGTGAAATATCAAGCATTACTGCAATTCTGCTTGGTATTCCTTTAAAATACCATATATGTGCTACTGGTGCTGCAAGTTCTATATGTCCCATTCTTTCACGTCTTACTTTTGATTTTGTTACTTCAACACCACATCTATCACAAACAATTCCTTTATATCTTACTCTTTTATATTTTCCACAGTGACATTCCCAGTCTTTTGTTGGCCCAAATATTCTTTCACAAAATAGACCATCTTTTTCTGGTTTTAATGTTCTGTAGTTTATAGTCTCTGGTTTTTTTACTTCACCTTTTGACCATTCTCTTATTTGTTCATCTGATGCAATTCCAATTTTTATTTTATCAAAAATTTCTAATTCGTCCACTATTTTTCCCCCTACAAATATTATTCTATTATATCGTCATCATTATCCATATTGTCATTTGCTAAGTCACTATCAAAAATGTCTTTTTCTCCCTCATCATCAAGTCCTTCAAAGAATTCATCACTGTCTTCATCATTTACAGCCATTTCGTCTTCTTCAGTGTAGCCATCTTCTAACTCACCATCTTCAACAACTTCTTCTTGTTCTAATCCTTCTTTATCTCTTTCAGGATCATATTCAATTCCATCTTCTATATTTTCTTTTAGTTCTAATTCTCTATTGTCTTGTGATAGTAATTTTATATCTAATCCTAAAGATTGAAGTTCTTTTACAAGTACTTTGAATCCTTCTGGAACTCCTGGTTCAGGTATATTTTCTCCTTTTACAATTGCCTCATATGTTTTTACACGTCCTACAACATCATCTGATTTTACTGTTAACATTTCTTGTAAAGTATATGATGCACCATATGCTTCTAGTGCCCAAACTTCCATTTCTCCAAAACGTTGTCCACCAAATTGTGCTTTTCCTCCTAAAGGTTGTTGTGTAACCAAAGAGTATGGTCCAGTTGAACGAGCATGTATTTTATCATCAACTAAGTGGTGAAGTTTTAACATATACATTACTCCAACTGTAATTGGTTTATCAAATGGATCTCCTGTTCTTCCATCATATAGAATTGTTTTTCCGTCTTCACTCATTCCTGCCATTTTTAAAGCTTCCCTAACGTCTGCTTCTGTTGCACCATCAAATACTGGTGTTGATATTTTCCATCCTAATGCTTTGGCAGCTCCTCCTAAGTGAACTTCAAGCACTTGACCTAGGTTCATACGAGATGGAACTCCTAGTGGGTTTAATAAAATGTCTATTGGTGTACCATCTGGCATAAATGGCATATCTTCTTCTGGTAATACTCTTGATATAACACCTTTGTTACCATGACGTCCAGCCATTTTATCTCCTACAGATATTTTCCTTTTTGTTGCTATATAACATCTAATTACTTGGTTAACTCCAGGTCCTAATTCATCTGAATTTTCTCTAGTAAATATTTTTACATCTACTATTGTTCCTGCTTCTCCATGTGGTACTCTAAGTGATGTATCTCTAACTTCCCTAGCTTTTTCACCAAATATTGCTCTTAGTAATCTTTCTTCTGCAGTTAATTCTGTTTCACCTTTTGGTGTAACTTTACCAACTAAGATATCTCCAGGTCTTACTTCTGCACCAATTCTAATTATTCCATTTTCATCTAAGTCTTTTAATGAGTCATCACCAATGTTTGGAATATCACGTGTTATTTCTTCTGGTCCTAATTTTGTGTCACGGCATTCACAATCATATTCTTCTATATGTATTGACGTAAATACATCTTCTTTAACTAATTTTTCGTTAATTAATATAGCATCCTCATAGTTGTAACCTTCCCAAGTAGAAAATGCAATAAGTACGTTTTTACCAAGTGCCATTTCTCCATTTTTTGTTGATGGTCCATCTGCTATGGCATCTCCTTTTTTAACTTTTTCTCCTTTTACAACTATTGGTCTTTGGTTTATACATGTACCACCATTTGTTCTTTTAAACTTACGTAATTTGTGTGTTATTGTTTTTCCATTTTTGTATTTAACTGTAATTGCATCTGCAGTAACTTTTTCTATTACTCCATCATCTTCAGCTAAAACTAATATTCCTGAGTCTTTTGCAGCTCTATATTCTATTCCTGTTCCAACTATTGGGCTTTCAGAAATCATAAGTGGAACTGCTTGACGTTGCATGTTGGCTCCCATTAGAGCTCTTTTTGCATCATCATGCTCTAAAAATGGTATCATGGCAGCAGCAATAGATACTAATTGTTTTGGTGAAACATCTATATATTGTACCATGTGTTTGTCAACTTCTATAACTTCATTTTTAAATCTAACTCTTATTCTGTCATTTATAAACTCACCATTTTCATCCATTGGCTCTGATGCTTGTGCAATTATGTAATTATCTTCAACATCTGCACTCATGTATTCTACAATATCTGTTGCTCTGTGTGTTACAGGATCTATTTTTCTATATGGTGTTTCAATAAATCCATATTCATTTATATTTGCAAATGATGAAAGTGCTGATATTAATCCTATGTTTGGTCCTTCTGGTGATTCTATAGGGCATAATCTACCATAATGTGTATAGTGTACGTCACGAACCTCGAAACCTGCTCTTTCTCTAGTTAAACCTCCAGGTCCTAATGCTGAAATTCTTCTTTTATGTGTTAATTCTGAAAGTGGATTTGTTTGATCCATGAATTGTGAAAGTTGTGAACTTCCAAAAAATTCTCTTATTGCTGATGTTATTGGTTTTGTATTAATTAATGTTTGTGGTGTAACAACATCTAAGTCTTGAATTGTCATTCTTTCTCTAACAACTCTTTCAAGTCTTGTTAAACCTATTCTAAATTGATTTTGTAAAAGTTCACCAACGCAACGAATTCTACGGTTAGCTAAATGGTCAATATCATCTGGCTTACCAATTCCATGTGAAAGATTTAATAAATAACTGATTGATGCTATTATATCTTCTGTTGTTATACATTTTGGAACTAATTCGTTATATCTTTCCTCTATTGTTTTTACTAAATCTTTTTCATCAGTATTGTCAATAATATTTTTTAATACTGAATAATTTACTAATTCTTTAAAATGTAATTTGCTTAAATCGACATTTGGTAATACTTGATGTATATTTACAGTTCCATTTCCTATAATTCTTACAGTTCTTTCATTAAATGTAACATCTACAATATTTATTCCTGCATTTTGTATATTTTCTGCAACTTCTTTAGTTATAACTTCTCCTGCTGTTACAAAAACTTCTCCAGTTTCTGGATCTATTATATCTTTAGCAGCTACTTTATCTTTAATTCTAGTTGCTAAAGCTAATTTTTGGTTGAATTTATATCTACCTACTTTTGCTAAATCATATCTTCTATTATCAAAGAATAAACCGTTAAATAAGCTTCTTGCTGCTTCTACTGTTGGTAATTCACCTGGTCTTAATTTTTTGTATATTTCTATTAATGCTTCTTCTTGGGTTTTTATTGTATCTTTTGCAATTGTTGCTGTTAATAATTCTTCATCTCCAAATAATTTTCTTATTTGATCATCAGAAATTATACCAATTGCTCTTAACAATGATGTTACTGGTAATTTTCTTGTTCTATCTACACGAACATAGAAAATATCATTCCCATCTGTTTCATATTCAATCCAAGCTCCACGTAGTGGCATTACTGTTGATGTATAAGTTCTTTTACCTGTTTTAGTATCAAATTCTTCTGCATAATAACATCCTGGTGAACGAACAAGCTGACTTACAACAACTCTTTCAGCTCCATTTATTACAAATGTACCACTATTAGTCATTAGTGGGAAATCACCTAAATAAATTTCTTGTTCTTTAATTTCTCCTGTTTCACGGTTAATTAGTCTTACCTTTACATGTAATCTTGTTGCATATGTAGCATCTCTTTCTTTTGCTTCTTCCAGTGTATATTTTGTTTTTTCTTCCATGTAATAGTCAAAAAACTCTAAAACAAGGTTTCCAGAATAGTCTTCAATTGGTGAAATATCTTTTAATACTTCCCCTAATCCCTCTTCTACAAACCAGTCATATGAATCTTTTTGGACTTTGATAAGATTTGGCATTTCGATGTAATCGCCAACTTTTGCGAAATCTTTCCTTGATGCTTTCTCATAAACTACGTCTTTTAGTTTCAAAAAAATCACTCCTTAAAAAAATTTAAGCAGATATAAATTTTATTATTTTAAAAAAGTCCTTCTTAGTATATAGTCTGTTTTATACATTTTAGATGCCTGCTTTTCAACTAAAATTTGCATAAAATTTTCTATACCTAATTCCTCTTTTTTAAATAAATTTTTGATTTAAATTAAAATTGATAATAAACCTTATCTATTATATCATTTTTCTCTTACGGAAGTCAAGGTTTTAAAGCAACTTTATTCTAAAAAATTGCCATCGGTTCCGGGTTTAATTGGCAATTTATTGCCACTGGTTCCGGGTTTGTTTGGCAATTTGTTACAAACAGCTTTATTTAATGCCTAAAAAATTGTTTTTATCATTATTTTTAACCAAATATCCGCTATATTTTTACAGCGTTGTTTTCTTTGTTGTTTTCTTTATTAAAAGAATTTATATTTTTTTATATTATTTTGTCTTTTATTTATTGTCTTTTGCTGATTTATGTTATATATTATTTTAGTATATAAAATTATAAAATAAAATATTGCCAAACAAACCCGGAACTAGTGGCAATTTATTGCCAATTAAACCTGGAACCGATGGCAATTTTTAAGGAGAAATATTTATGGTGCGTTATAATCCTGATATAAATATAGGTTTAAATGATGATCAATTAAATAACAGATTTCATGATAATTTAGTAAATTACGATACTTCTGTGCCTACAAAAAGTATAAAGCAAATTATTTTTGAGAATTTTTTTACACTTTTTAATTTTTTAAATTTGTTTTTAGGTATTGCAATTTTTTGTGTTGGTTCTTATAAAAATATGCTTTTTTTGGGTATTGTAATTATTAATACTGCAATTAGTACATTTCAAGAAATACATTCTAAAAAAGTCATTGATAAACTTGCTATAATGGCTGCTTCTAAGGTTAAAGTAGTTCGAAATGGTAATATACAAGAAATTTCTATAAATGACCTTGTTTTAGATGATATTGTTGTTTTTAATACAGGCAACCAGATTCCTACTGATTGTATTTTAATTAAAGGTGATATTTTAGTTAATGAATCTTTTATAACTGGTGAACCTGATAGTTTTTCTAAGGGTTCTGGCGACATGCTTTTGTCTGGTAGTTATGTTGTTGGCGGAAAGTGCTATGCCAAAGTTGAACATATAGGTAATGATAATTATACAGCTCAAATTTCTAGCGGTGCAAAATACGTAAAAAAAATAAATTCTGAGATTATGAATTCTTTAAATAAAATTATAAAAATATTAACTTTTGCAATCATTCCTATAGGGACCTTACTTTTTGTAAATCAATTAAATATTGATGGCGGAAGTTTTAAAAGTGCAGTTGTTCAAACTGTTGCAGCTGTTATTGGTATGATTCCTGAAGGTCTTGTTCTTCTTACTAGTACTGTTCTTGCTGTAAGTGTTATTAGGCTTTCTAAGTCTAAGGTTTTAGTTCAAGAACTTTATTGTATTGAAACACTTGCAAGAGTTGATACTCTTTGTCTTGATAAAACAGGAACACTAACAGAAGGAAGGATGGAAGTAAATGATTTTATCCCTCTTGATAATATTGATAAAAATAAAATGAAAAATATCTTAGCTAATATTGCAAAATTTTCCGAAGATGAAAATTCTACAATTCAAGCTATAAAAGCTTATTTCACTGATATCAATATAGAATTTAAGCCAAATAAAATTGTGGCATTTTCTTCAAAAACAAAGTGGTCTGGAATTAATTTTGAAAATGAAGGTAGTTATATTATAGGTGCTCCTGAATTTATTTTAAAAGATAACTTTAAAATTTATGAAGAAAAAGTTAAAAATTATTCTGAAAATTATAGAATTTTATTACTTGCACATTCTAATGAAAACTTTAACAATAAAGATTTACCAAACAATATAACTGCTTTAGGTTTTGTTTTAATATCAGATGTAATAAGAAAAGAAGCTAAAAATACACTAAAATATTTTAAAGATCAAGAAGTTGATATTAAAATCATTTCTGGTGATAATCCAGTTACTGTCTCAAAAATTGCAAAATCTGTTGGCCTTGATAAGTTTGATAATTATGTTGATATGTCAAAAATCACATCTGATAAAGATTTAGAAAAAGCTGCTTTAAAATATACTATTTTTGGTAGAGTGAGCCCTACACAAAAAAAAGATTTAGTAATTGCTCTTCAAAAAAACGGAAAAACCGTTGCAATGACAGGTGATGGTGTAAATGATGTTTTAGCATTAAAAACTGCAGATTGTAGTATAGCAATGGCAAATGGTAGTGATGCTACAAAAAATGTTTCTCAGTTAGTTTTACTAGATTCAAATTTTGCATCAATGCCAAAAGTTGTAAGCGAAGGTAGAAGAACTATAAATAATATTGAACGTTCTGCTTCTTTATTTTTAGTAAAAACCATTTATTCAAGTGTACTTGCTTTAATGTTTTTATTTATGAATGAATCATACCCTTTTGTTCCAATTCAATTAAGTTTAATTAGTGTTGTAACAATTGGTATTCCTTCATTTATGCTAGCACTAGAGCCAAACAAAGAAAAAATAAGGGGTAATTTCTTAAAAAATGTAATTTCAAAATCGATTCCAACAGCCCTTACTGCAATACTTGGAATATTTACAATATCTATTTTGTATAAAAATGGACTTGTTCCAAGCAAGTATTATTCTACACTATGTGTAATATCTACGGGTGTCTCAGGGCTTATGTTATTATTTACACTATCTAAATCTAGAAAAAGTGAAAATTCTGCTTTACTAGTTTCTCCTTATAGACTAACACTTGCACTTTTGCTTTTAGGATTATTTATAGTAGGCTTAACATTTTTTAATTGGTGGTTTAATATTGCAGATTTAATACCTATATTGCCTGCTATATTTAGACTTATTACTATGAATTTAATAAATTTTATAGTATTAAATTTATTAATAAGTAAACTTTTAAAAATTAATAAGTAAATTTTATTATTATTGACAACTACCATTTTATATTATAAAATTAACAGGATTTTTAATTGGAGGATTTAATATGGAAACTTTACCATTATT
>UMHU01004058.1_pt1 | contig 28859 bp, 28 predicted proteins | sample 1965591 | NCBI WGS metagenome assembly UMHU01 (sample SAMEA4836101, study PRJEB28245) | human gut metagenome | biome: gut microbiome; material: fecal sample | place: Denmark | collected 2008
TAATTCTTCTATTTGAAAATAATCATAGAAAGGCCGCGTAATGACTAATCTAGTATCAGTAATAATCCCTACCTACAATGGTGAAAAGTATATCAGAGATACGATTAGAAGTATCAAAGAGCAGGATGTGGATGTTGCTTTGGAAATTATTGTAATTGATGATATTTCGACAGATAACACTGTTAAGATTGCTCAAGAAATGGGCTGCCGTGTTATTGTGAATACAGAACACAAGGGCCAGGTTGCAGCAAAGAATATAGGAATTCGTGAAGCAAATGGCAAATACTGGATGACAATTGATCAGGATGATATGCTTACTGAGGGTGCTTTAAAAAGGCTGCTTGAAGAGTTTGAAAAAGATTCTGAAATAAAAATTGTTATGGCAAAATTAAAAGATTTTTGCTCCCCTGATACTCCAGAACAGGCAAAGTATTGTAAACCAAAGCCCTTCTATGGTATTCTAACTGGATCAACATTGTTTAAAAAAGATGTTTTTGAAATAATTGGTTTCTGGCAGGAAGGTGTTATCACCGGCGATGTTATCGACTTAACAACAAGACTTCTCAAAGCCGGAATTTCAATAAAGAAAATTGATTTTATTTCTTGTGCCCGCCGTATACACAGTGCAAACTACGGCAGAACAAATCAGAAAGATGAATATAAGGATTACGCAAGGGCACTCAGGGAAAGGCTGAAATTTACAAATTTTTAAAAATTTATTTCTTTTGTGCATAAATTTATCTCTTATATAATTAAAAAATTTTTTATGTATTATAGAATTTTTTGATAATATTTGCAAAAAAGAATATTACATTATCAAAAGTTTTTGCAGAAAATTCTTGTGGATGATAAAATAGAAAGAGTACAGAGAGCTCTTACAGTTTAAGGGAGTAGCATAAAGGGGAAATTGATGAAATTAAGCAGCACATCGGCACAGAATTCTTTTAAATATGGATGGTTATTAGCGAGAATTTTTCCATATATTAAACCATACATGTTCAGGATAATTTGCGGGTTTTTAGTCGCAATTCCTCTTGGTTTACTTGATGGGGTCACAGCGTTTGCTCTAAAACCTTATATGGATTATGTTGTTGGAAAGCAAGACTGGGTATTTCATCTGCACGGCTATGAATTTACTTTAACCTGGCAGCTTTTTGCTTTCATTATTCCGTTTGGCGTAATCTTATTTGCAGGATTTCAAGGTGTTTTAAGATATTTAAATGACTATATTTCAGCTTGGACTTCTCAAAGAATTACTAACGATGTTAAAATGGATTTATTTCATAAGTTAATCTATATGGATCCTCAATTTTTTGACGAAAATCCATCCGGAATCGTTATTTCAAGATACATGAACGATCCACAGACTGCTTCTGCAGGTATTGTCGATCAGATTAAAACAATTACCACAAGTTTGTTTGGTGCATTAGGACTTGTAGCTGTTATGCTCTATAGCTCTTGGAAGCTAGCTTTAATTGGTGTTGCGGTTTTATGCGTTGCTTTTATTCCGGTTGCTCTTATTAGAAAGAGGATAAAATCAGCTTCTAATAAAAACATGGTAATCGGCGGTAACATAACCACAAATATCAATGAAACATATAACGGTAATAAAGTTATGGCCGCTTATGAATTGCAAGACAGGCAGGAAAACTATTTTAGAGATCAAATCTGGGAGTCTTTCAATGTCAATATGTCATTAACAAAGCGTTCAGCCTGGATGAGTCCTCTAATGTACGTAATTGCATCCTGTGGTATTGCTACAGTACTGGGCTACGGAACTCATTTAATAACTTCCGGACAAATGACTGCGGGTGCGTTTGCTTCTTTTGTTACTTCGTTGCTGCTTCTTTATAAGCCTGTAAAAACTCTCGGTAACACTTTGACAAATATTCAAAATATCTTTGTTGCAATGGGAAGGGTATTTGAATTATTTGATTTACATCCTAATATTAAGGATAAAAAAGATGCAATAACTCTTAAAGGATTAAATAATAAAGTAGAGTTCAAAAATGTTTGTTTTGAATATGTAGAAAACCATCCGGTGCTTAAGAATTTGAGTCTTACTGTAAACAAGAACGAAACTGTTGCTATTGTAGGTAATTCCGGCGGTGGAAAATCTACTCTGGTTAATTTATTACCTAGATTTTATGACATTACATCGGGCTCAATTACAATTGACGGTATAGATATAAGAGATTTGTCGCTGCATTCTCTTAGAAGTCATATTGCAGTCGTTTTTCAGGATAATTTTTTATTTTCAGGTTCAATAAGAGAGAATATATTAATGGGAAATCCTGAAGCGACAGAAGAAGAGCTAAATCAAGCTATAGAATCAGCTCATCTTCAAGAAATGATAGAAGAACTTCCGGATGGAATTGACACTATTCTTGGAGAACGCGGTATGACATTATCCGGCGGTCAGCGCCAGCGTGTTGCAATAGCAAGAGCTATGATTAAGAGTACTCCTATTGTAATTCTTGATGAGGCAACATCCGCACTTGATAACAAATCAGAAGCTATTGTGCAAAAAGCTCTTGATAATTTGATTAAAAATAAAACAGTATTTGTAATTGCTCATAGATTGTCTACTATCAAGAACGCTAATAGAATTGCTGTTATTAATGAAGGTGAACTGGTTGAGCTGGGAAACCATGATGAGCTTATGTCAATTCCTTCCGGACAGTACAAGGCTCTGTATGAAATGCAATTTAAAAAAGAGGAAGCTGCAGTATAAATGAAACTTTGTGTTATAGGTACGGGATATGTAGGATTGGTAGCAGGAGCATGTCTTGCAGATATGGGAAATGATGTTATCTGTGTGGATAACAACGAAGAAAAGCTAAAGCAGTTAGAGCAGGGCATTATTCCTATATATGAACCAGGGCTGGATGAATTAGTCACATCAAATGTATCAGAACACAGGTTAAAATTTTCTTCTAACCTAGATGATGCTGTAAAGAAGTCAGAAGTTTGTTTTATCGCAGTTGGAACTCCGCAAAGGGAAGATGGTTCTGCGGATTTGAGCAGTGTTTACAGCGTTGCAGAAGCTATTGCCAAAGCAATGAATGGATACAAAGTTATTGTTGATAAATCTACAGTTCCTGTGGGTACTGCTGATGAAGTTACAAAAATTATACGCGAAAATACTCAATTTGATTTTGATGTTGTTTCAAATCCAGAATTTCTAAAACAAGGTAATGCCGTGGATGACTTTCTTGCACCTGACCGTGTTATCATTGGTTCTGATTCGCCTCGCGCTACGGCGATAATGCAGGAAATTTATTCACCATATTTGAGAACGGCAAACAGAATTGTTATCATGGACGTTAAGTCTGCAGAAATGACAAAGTATGCAGCTAATTCATTTCTGGCTACTAAAATTTCGTTTATGAATGAAATAGCAACGCTTTGTGAGAAAGTCGGAGCCAACGCTGAGAAAGTAAGAATTGGCATGGCAACTGATATGAGAATAGGCAGTAAATTTTTATTCCCCGGTGTAGGCTACGGCGGAAGTTGTTTTCCTAAAGATGTAAAGGCTTTGATTCAGACCGGCTGTGAGCATGACTGCGATATGATGATTGTGCAGGCAGTTGATAAAGTTAATAAAAGGCAAAGAGCAAACTTTGTATCAAAAATCGTAAATAGATTTGGAGAAGATTTAAAAGGGCTTACATTTGCAATTTGGGGTTTAGCATTCAAACCAAAAACCAATGATATGAGAGAAGCTCCTGCTATTTATGTAATAGAAGAGCTGCTTAGACGCAGAGCTGTTGTAAAAGGTTTCGACCCCAAAGCAATGGACACCGCAAGAACTCTTTTCGGCGAAAAGGTTATGTATGCCCAAAATGCCTATGATGCTTTATCAGAAGCCGATGCAATGCTGCTTCTTACAGAGTGGAATGAATTTAGGCGGCCGGATTACGATAAGATGGCAAAGCTGTTGAAGCAAAAAATTATTTTTGACGGCAGAAACCAGTACGATAAAGCAAAACTAATCTCAAAAGGGTTTGAATATTATAATATAGGTGAGTAATTATTTCACAGGGCGCATATGGAAATCGTATAAATCGGATTCATACATTATCCAGCAGTCAATTCCATTTTTATCTGCAACCTGCTGCATACGTTCTATATATTTCTGTTCCTTTTCGGGTTTTTCAACAATAAGAACTATACCGGGTTTTCTACAGGTTTTAATGCTGTAATAAAGGCACTGTCCAATACTTTCGTATACTTTATTAGCAAAATCAAATTCTATAGCATGGGTTTTAGTCAGACAATCAACACGGGTTTTATCATTGAGTCGATATTCCTTTACTCCAAGAACTTCACTGCACCACTTGCTTTGATACTGAGATTCGTTATGAAGTCTTTGAGAAGCGTAAAGCGGTAATGCTAATGAAGAAAAAATAAAGATAATAAAAGTTTTAAGTCTGATAGCCTGCATTTCAGTTTATATAACCTTTTGAGGTATTTTAGCATATGGAGAATACTAAGTAAACTCGGGTACTTGGCTTATTTTTATAAGGGCAGGAAATTAGTATAATAATAAAGTATGAAAAAGATATGAAAGGGAATTTTAAATGAAAGATGTTTTTGTGTTGCTTAACAACAATATAAGAGAGCTGTTTCGCCAAACCAGCTTTTGGATAGGAGTAATAATTGTATTACAAGTTTTAATGATATGGCTTATCATATATGTTTATCTTGAGTTAAGTGACAGCAATTATCATTTTTATATGAATACAAAAACAAGTATGGAAAGTATACACCATGTCAAGATTGATAAATATGACGGCAGTTTTGAGCGTGAGCTGTCTACAGAAGAAAAACTAATCCGTAAGCAAAATCAAAGATGGCACTTAAGAAAGCTTTTTAAGTAGTAATTATTCAATATGTCCGAATAACAGCCAGTCAAAGTTTGTTTTTGAAAATCTGGTCTTTATCTTAAGCAATTCTTCTCCATTAGGGTATTTATTTTTCATAACAAATTCATTCAGTCTTTTTTCGGATATATCCAAGAATTTGGCAAACTCTTTACTGTCAAGGATTTTAGAAGCGACCTGAAGCATGAGCATACGTTTGCCCCACTGGTCAAAATCGTATTGAATGCCAAGGTTAAAATCCGGCAAGAGTTCTGGTTCTTTTGCAAGCTCAGGTTTGTATATGGAAACTCCATAATATTTTTCGATTTTTTGGAGTTCAGATACAGTAATCTCACTGTTATTTTTAGCCCTTTTGCTAATATTAGCTTTGCCGCAATCAAGAATTTTGGCAAAATCAGCGAGAAAAATTTTCTGATTAGTTAAATTTTGTAAAGTATCTTGAAGCTCTAAAAAATTCATGGCTGCCTATCGGTATACTAATACTTGACTATTTAGTTTACTTGTGGTATACTTTCTTTGTAAGCAAAATAGTTTGGAAAACACAATGTTAACGCATGGTGTTTAAATGTGATGAGAAAGAATGTAGTTTCTTAAGTCAACAAAAAAATTATACAGAAAATGGCGGTAAAAAGCAATTATTCAATCGTCTATTCTAAATAAACATAAGGATATCAGTATGATAGGGGATGCGCACCATACACCCTTTCACATGGTGCGCAGTACACCCTTAGGAGTAGAAACGGCTGACAGATAAATAGTAAAAACGAGTTTTTATTAACGCATACAGGGCAGTATGCGCAATAAGGATTTGTCTAGTCTGTTGGATGCCGTTACTCTGGCATCCTTTCTTTAATATTAGGGTTTACAATCTTGTTTAGTTTTAGTACAATATTAATTAACGCGAAGAGGGGTGTCCGAGCGGTTTAAGGTGCAATCTTGGAAAGGTTGTGTAGGAGCAATTCTACCGTGGGTTCGAATCCCATCCCCTCTGTTTTTAATTTTAAAACTAATGGTTAATAAGGAGAGATGATGAAAAAATTAAAAGGGTTCACACTTGCTGAAGGGCTTATAACTCTGACTATTTGTGGAATTGTTGCTGTAGTCGCATTGCCCGGATTGATGGCAAAGAGAGATATTGTTGAACATCATGCTCATTTACAGAAAGCTTATGCAGAGTTAAATGACTTTGCTTCATATTTTCAGGCGGATCACTCAATGACAGCTTCTGAATATTACCGTATAAATGGGTCAACAGAGTTTTACAAAGAGTTTGGAGATTATCTGGCGACTATGTCTAAGGTAAGTGATTGGCGTCATGATTCTGATTCATCTGTTACCAAACCTTATGATTTTTATACACTAAAAACTCATGCAAAACAGAATTGGCCGTGTGATACGACTGGTATAAGATCTGATTCTTTAGGACGATTAATAAGTTTTGATGATGCTCCTAAAGAAGGGTATAATGGGCCTAGAATTTGTATTGATACAAATGGGCAAAAAGGACCAAACACTTTTGGTATAGATATATTTTCATTCCTGTTTACAGTTGATGGAGAGGTAATTCCGGATGGACAGGAGCATCCAAAGAATTGGTATGGAGGGCAAGGAATTGCCTGGGAGGCCGGTGCTATCAAGGGTGCTGCAAATTGTTACAATCATGTTCAAGGTATAAACTGCGCATATTACGCTATTAATGATATTAGTCCGCTTGATAGTTCAAGAACATATTGGGAGGATTATATCGGACGAAAAGATTACCAGAAATAATAAAAAAGGATTAGATATTAATCTAATCCTTTTTTCTCATACCAAAGTTATAGATTTTTTGCATAAAATAATCATCTATTCTAATGATTTATTTTCTTTTTAATATTGTTAAGCTATAAATGTAAAAGAGTCTGAGAATAAAGAAAGGAATAGTATGTCAAAAATTAACAACGTAGGTTTAAACCTTGGGCAGAAAATTGCTAATCCGTTCAAAACATCTCGCAATATCACAACCCCAAATCCGTTCAAATACTCAAACTTTGAGGGGAACAGTTTGCCATTTGCCGATGTTTTCGACGGATTTGAACAAAAGAAAGTAAACAAATTGAAGATGATTTCATCTTCTGTTGCAGGCAGCATGACTAAAATGAAGTCTTTACTTCCTGAATCAATCGTAAACTTTGTAAACAGAGTTAGAGGCGGTATTTCAAGTGCTTGGAACTACGCTAAAAATACAAATATTTCTGATATTGCCGGTATAAAAAATATCTCAGAAGCTTGGAATAATACAATGAGCATGGATGTTGCTGACATTGGAAAAGGTCTTTCTAATTCAATTTCCGGTCTAGGTAACAGCATTTCAAATAAAATGTCCTTCTTGAATAAAGACGTTACTGATATTGGAAAAGGACTTGCTGATAAGTGGAATTCTTTAATTAGCAGTGTTCATCACAACAAAATCACAAAGGATACTCCTGTTCAAGATTTAAAAGCTATGTGGGAACATGAAATTAACCTTATGTCTGAAAGAGAGGCTGCATAATGAATAAAAATATTGCTGAAATTATTGATGCTCTTACAGCTCATGAAGACACAAGCTCAATTCAAGTTCTGGAAGAATTAGGTACTAATTCTCCTGATAATGAAATTAGAGAATACACATCACGTGCTCTAGTAAAGAAAAATTTGCACGATTCATTAAAAGTTGTGATTATCAATCAAGGTAAAGGTATTAATGACCTTTCTCCTGCTGTTGCTATGAGCACTATTAATGAAATTCTTTCTTTAAAAGATAAATCAGAAGTTATAAAAATTTTAGATGATACAATCAACATGCACTCTGATGAAGCTGTAAAAGAAAATGCTCGTTCAGTAAAATCTTTATTGGCTTTGAGTTAATTATAGCTGGATTTAAGAAAAAAAAAGAGCCGTTAAGACGGCTCTTTTTTTTCTCTTACACCTATTTACCTAACAGGAAGTTGAAGCCCATTTGGAAACCGCAACCGGTTCTTCCGGCATTTCGTAGAACTGCTTGCAGATAACCGGAGAAGCGGTCTGTAAATCTCTTTGTGAAACCGATACCATACTGAATATATCCGCGTTCCATTTCAAGTTGAGGAAGACCAACATTACCAGCCTGTCCACCGACTGCACCGTTTACATTGTACATATATTGCAATGTTCCGTAGATACTGAAAGTTTCTTTTTCCCATATTAAGTTAATACCAGGTGCAACATTAACTCCATTAAGCATACCGGCCATCATTCCCATTTGACCGTAATCAGAGTGCCAGTTTTGCTGCCCGAAGAAATTGTATGCTGCCATAAAGTTAGGCTGCAATACCCAATCTCTATGAAATCTCCAATTGTAAGCAAATTTAGTAGCAGCACCTGCGAAGTAATTAAATGTATTATCAGCGTGTCCTCCTACATTCATTACATTGTCATATATGCCGCCATATACTAAACCTCCGATAATCCAGTTATTTTTATACCATGTTCCGAGGAAACCAGCCTGTCCGCCATTCTGGTAAGCTCCAACTCCCGGGTAAGTCTGATGGGCTCCATTATAGCCAATATATGCTGTCGGCATAAATTTCCAACCATTTTTTAGTTCTTTTAACCCGAAGTCAGCACCGATTAAAGCACCATAAGAGTTATTGCCGACTCTGCCCAAACCGGAAAGATTCATGTTCAGGTTTTCAAAGTTACCATACATTTTGTACCATAGTCCACCGTCTTTGCGGGAATACTGGTATGGTGCAAATAATGGATTTGTTGCTGCATATCTGTTTGCCATTAATCCTGAAGAAGCAACACCTCCATCCTCATCTTTAAAGCTAGGAAGAACCATCGAATGAGTGAAGAGCATATCATCAATTGCTAACTGGTTTTGCCATTGTGCAATTGTTGTAACCTGACCTCTGAATACATGAGGGTTAAACTTTATCATGTCTAAAGAATAGAATGCTCCGGCTCCGCTGCCATGCTGATTAAGTTGATACCAGCCGATTGGAGTCAAGGTTGCATCTCTTGTTATTTCTATATTGCCTTCAAGAGCTTCGCCATCAGGGCCCATGAATATATGGTCAAGAACGATATTTCTGTCAATTGGTGCATCCCAGCCAAATATATCTCCGTTTAAGCTCCATTGATCAATTCTTGCAACACCATCACCAGTCATTTTGTCTACCCAGAATTGGTCATTACTTGTAATCTGGTTGCTTCTTGCATGAATATCAATATTGAAGTTTGCTTGATTTGCTATATTGAGCTCTCCGATAGACGACATGTTTCGTTCGCCGTTCATAGTATGGATTAAAGCATTTTGCATTGCTCCATCACCGGAAGCTATTATTTTGTCTAATTCAAATGTACCATTCTTAACAACAAATGCAGAGTTTTCATCTATTGTCATATTACCGCCGGTAATATTGGCATTAACTGTATTTAATACAGAATTATTAGTTATGTTAATATCACCGCCTGATATTTCACTTTTTTCTCCAAGTGTTATATTTGAATTTTTATCAATATTGGTAGTACCATCGCTTTGAATCAAAGCCGCAGTGCTTGACGACTGTGTTACATTATCTGTATTAATAGTACCGCCCTGATTATCAATAGTGCCATTCCATTTATCCGCTTTATCAAGGTTAATCTCAGCACTTGCTAATGTTAATGTCGCATTTTTTTGGATATCAAGAGCAACTGCATCTGCAATAGAGCTGCTGCCATCAATTGTCATATTTGAATTTTCTAACAAATTCAAATTCCCAGATTCTGCTTCAATTTTAAAGCTTGGATTTTGTGTGTTACCGTAATTGAGGGTTCCATTATCTTTTAAAGATATTACAGAGCTTGAGGCAAGGGTATCATTATCATCAATTCCGACAATACCGTCGCCTGTAATATTAATATTACCGCTTGTTTGAATAGCAACTTCATTTTCAATATAGCTGCCAGTTCCAATATTTAAGTTGCCTGTTCCAGCTATTAAATCACCGCTGTTACCGTGAAGTGTTCCATTTGCTGTCAAGCCGCTTACATCCAGTTTGCCTCCATTGAGAGAAACTGTTCCATTCCAGTTATCGCCGCTATTAAGCGTTACTTCTCCGCCATTATTAATATTTAATGTTGTTCCGTCAGCAATTTCCGTTGTTACATCGCCGGCAATAGAGCTTCCTTGTCCGATTGTAAGCGAACCGCTTCCAACTGTAAGCTCTCCAGTATCAGCATCTAAGATACCGTTTTGTGTAACATTTGTTGTCAGATTTCCGCCGTTAAGGCTTACTTTTCCGGCCCAGGTGTCATTTGAGTTAAGAGTAGTTTCTCCGCCTTCAAGCTTAAATTCGCCGTTTTGTGTAATATTTACAACAGCATCAGCAACAACGTTTCCGCTTTCAAGAGTTAAGTCAGAAGCTGTACTGGAATTACCTATATTTATAGTTCCAGTAACGTTGTTATTGCCGGCAGCGAGATTATTTCCAGTTCCAATTGCATCAATTATGCCGCCAAGAGTTCCATCAGAACCGGTAATTTCTAAAGATGACCCGTTTTCAAGAGATATAGTACCATTGTTAGCAATAGAGCCGGCACTTATAGAACCGCCTGTGTTGGTAAGTTTACCATCAACTGTAATTTCACCTTGAGTAATATTTCCGGTATTGTTACCGTTGTTAATATTAAGGTTTCCGCCTCCTGTAATATCAGCACTATTCGAAAAGCTATTGTTAGCAGTCATATCGCCGTTGTTGGCAAAATTACCGTTAATAGTAATATTATTCTGGGTGATAGTTCCTGTGTTTTCACCGCCTCCAATTGTAATGCTTCCTTTACCATCAAATGTGCCGTTGTTAGTAATTGTATCTGTTACCACATTTCCGGCATTAGTAAATGTTTTATCCGCATTATTGGTAATAGCAGAAGCTATAACAGAATTATTGTTAGTGAATGTTCCGTTATTTGTAATTTCTGCTTTGTTTTGATTAGTACCGATAGTACCATTGTTAGTGAAAGTTCCTCCGTTGGTAATATTTGCAATAATGCTTCCCGTGTTTTCAAATGTACCGCTGGTTTCCAGAGTGTCTTGAGAAATACTGCCTGAATTAGAACCATTGTTAACAATTAATTTCCCGCCGTCACCAGAAATGTTACCGGAGTTTGTGAAGTTATCGTTAGATGTAATTGTACCGGTATTGGTATAATCACCCTTTATTGTAACATTATCCTGGGTTATATTTCCGCTGTTATTTCCGGTTGTGGCTGTTAAGCTTCCACTACCTGAAATAGTTGCAGAGTTATTAAACTCATTTGCTGTAATACTATTTTCATTATTAAGAGTTCCACCGGTAACTGAAACAATATTCTGAGAAATTGTTCCACTGTTAGTACCCCCGTTAGAAATAGTTAACGAACCTGTATTACCTGTAATGCTGCTGGAATTGTTTAAACTTCCTGCATTAATAGTACCATTGTTGGTAACAGAGCCTTGGTTAGTAAAAGAATCTGCTGTTATTTCATTCCCGCTGTTATTGATAAACTCTTTACCGGTTTCGTTAGTAATAGTTGATGCAATTATAGAACCATTATTAGTAAATGTTCCTTTATTATCAATAGTACCTTTATCTGATGAAGAGCCAATGCTGCCATTATTTATGAACTTATCATTATTAATAATTTCATCTGAAATTATACTGCTTCCTGAATTATTATTAAATGTGCCATTGTTTGTGAGTTTATCTGTTGTTATTGTTCCGGCAGTTGTACCATCTCCATTGTTGAAAGTCCCGCCGGTTGTAACTTCATTTTGAGTTATACTCCCGGTATTAGTACCGCCCTGGCTTGCACTAATACTGCCTGCACCTTCAATAGCAGCAGAGTTCGTAAACTCCTGAGATGCCGTAATAGAACCAGTATTAGTGAATTTATTACCGCTGATATTTACAATCGCCTGAGAAATACTTCCTCCATTTGAACTGTTGCCAGTGCTATCTTTAATAATTAAACTACCGTTACCTGTAATATCAGAAGATGCATTTGTAAATTCTTTATTTGCGGTCATAGTACCGTTATTAGTATAATTTCCGGTAATTTCAATTGTATCTTGTTCGATTGTTGTTGAATTGCTGCCTCCGGCCGCAATTAGCTTACCGGTACCGGTAAGCTGTCCAGAGTTGTTAAAAGTTTCAGCGCTAATGGTTCCGCTATTAGTCAGCGTGCCAGCGGTTACATTCACAATATTCTGGGTGATACTGCCGTCATTTGTTCCTCCATTGCTAATTTCAATGCTGCCAGACACACCTGTAATGGAAGCACCGGACTGATTGGTTATTTCTGTTGTTACTATACTGCTGCTATTGTTAATACTTGAGCTGTTATTAATATTTGTTTCTACAATCAAGCTTGCATTATTATTTAGTGTACCCTCATTAATGATGTTATCATATGTTGATTCCTGGCTAATTGTTTCGGTTGAGCCAGAAGAGATAGTCAAATTATCCGCAAAAGCTATTCCAGATGACATTGCGCCAACAAAAGCTGTAACACATAAAAGCGTCTTAATATTTTTTCTCATTTATTTAAACTCCAAAACTTAATTCCATAAAAATCATATCAAAAATATGTGGCAAAATAGGTATATATTACAAAAGATTTACAAATCAAAAACCCCGTTTCAAAACTTGGAAACGGAGTTTTTGATTTGTATTTAAAATTTTTCAACAAACAATTCGAAATAACCTTGCGGATGGTCGCAAACCGGACACTTACATGGTGCTTCTTTTCCGATTTGGGTATGTCCGCATTTTCTGCAAACCCATTGTGTAACTTCCTCTTTCTTAAACAATGCTCCTTCTTTTAGCAGCCCTGCAAGTGTTTCAAATCTGTGGGAATGTCTTTTTTCAATCTCAACAATATTAGCAAAAAGTCGTGATATTTCATCAAAACCTTCATCTTTAGCTATTTGTGCAGCTTCTTTGTACAAAATTTCCCACTCTTCTCTTTCGCCGCTTGCAGCAGCAATCAGATTACTGTATGTATCACCATAAGAAAAAGGATAAGTTCCGTTCACCTGAAAGTGTTTTGAATCCGGAATTTGTTTATAAAATAACTTGGCATGTTCTTTTTCATTTTCTGCAGTAACTAAAAAAATATCGCTTATTTGTTCATAACCTTCTTCCTTTGCTACTTTTGAAAAGAATGTATATCTGTTTCTTGCCTGCGATTCGCCGGCAAATGCATTGACCAGACATTGTAATGTTTTTGAATGTTCTAAATTCATAATACCCTCCCTGTAAAAATAAGAATATAAGAATAGATGGATGAATTTTACTCCCCTGACGGGTAAGAAAGTCGGGTAATTTTCTCTAACTAAAGTATTAGAATAAATTAAATATTATCTAATTTAAGATTGTTAAAAGCCTCTGTTTATAAGGGTTTAAACTCTGTATCTACTCCATATGGAGTATTCTCTAACTAAAGTTGTAAAGTTATAAAAATTAGTGCCGTAGATATAAGGGAAAGGCAAAATAATTTATTGAAAGGAAATTATTATGGGATCAACTTCAACGATTACAATTAACACGAATTTGTCATCCCTCACATGTCAAAAGTATCTTAGAGATGCAACCAAAGGCATGAACACAGCAATGGAGAGATTATCTACCGGCTTCAAGATAAACTCTGCAGCGGATGACGCAGCCGGTTATGCAGTTTATAACGGCATGGAAGCTAAAATAAGCGGTTACGATATCATTGAAACAAACGCTCAAATGGGATTGGATATGTTAACAACTCAAGAAGGTGTTTTAGATATCATTAACGATTATTTACAGAGAATTAGAGATTTGACCATGCAGGCCGCCAACGGTACTTATGGTTCTGCTTCTTTAGATGCTATCAGTCTTGAAGTTCAGCAGAGAATGGATGAAATTAACCGTCTTTGTGAAATTACTGACTTTAACGATGCATATCTATTGGATGGCTCAAGAACTGAAGATATTAACCTGCAGGTAGGTTTGTATTCTGATAAACGATGTGTTATCAAGATGGATGCATTCCTCTTTGCTAGCGCAAAGTCTACAGTTATAATGGGATTCAAATCTACGACTAAAGGCGGCTATATCAATTTGAACTCAAGTACAGCTGATGATACTTATGAGTATAGAGCAAGAGAGCTTAATCCTGACGGTACCCCTAAAAAAGATGCTCAGGGAAATCTGATATATAAATCAGGCTCATATGAATCTGCACTTGCAGCTGCTCTTGCAGAAAATGGTGTAATCACAGCTGCTGATGGTGATGCAACTATCAATAAAACAAAAGACGGAAGTTCTATTTCTATAACAAATATGTGTAATGCAATTTATAGAAATGATTCATCTGCTCGTGAATTCATTGACTACATTGACGAAGCAATTGATAATGTATCTCTTAGATGTACAAAAATCGGTGCTTACATGAACCGTTTAGAATCCGCAATTGAGTCAACAGATATTCAGAGAGAAAACTTAACCGAAGCTGTTTCTACAATTAAGGATGCTGACGCAGCAACTGAATCTTCAAACTATATTAAATATCAGATTCTTCAGCAGGCAACTGCAACACTGTTATCAACAGCTAACCAATTGCCTTCTATAGCTTTGAACCTGATTTAATAAACTTGTAAACGTAGAGAAAATAATAGAGATAATAAAGGTCCTTTCAATGACCCTCAGAGTCGTGCGCTCTGAGGGTTTGCCTTATGCTACGCACGTAGACATTGGGCGGCTGGTTTAGTGCAACTACAAGTATGTATTAAGACTCCAAGCCCGCCTTTAGGTGTTACGCATGTTGGTTGCAGCCCTATATTACCGTTTTCAAATATTCAATAATATCATCTGACTCATACATCTGTATGTTTCTATCAGTATCAACCAAAAACGGTACCTGTCTTTTTCCGCCCATTTTAATTAAGGCTTCTTCTGAGGGTTTGTCTGTAATATCAACTTTATTGTACTTAACTCCTTTTTCGTCAAGAAATGACATAACCTTGCGACAGTATGGACATGTTTCCAGGATGAATAAATCTAACACTTTGACCTCCTTTTATTTAAGTTTAAACCTCTGGTGTAAAAAAACATTCCCCAATAATATATAGTTATGCTGGATTTCTATTTACCCCCATGCTAATATAAAATGTGCGAGGTAGATATGTTAAGACATTTTTTAAATTCAAAAATACACAGAGCAACTGTTACAGATGCAAATTTAAACTACGTTGGCTCAATAACGATAGATGAAGAATTTTTAGAAAAAGCAAATATACTGGAATGGGAAAAAGTTGAAATCCTTAATATAAATAATGGAGAAAGATTTCAAACCTATGCAATAAAAGGTGCAAGAGGTTCAAAATGTTTCTGCTTAAATGGTGCGGCTGCACGTAAAGCACAGCCGGGTGATAAGATTATCATTGTTACATATGCAGAACTGACGCCGGAAGAAATCAAGACTCATAAGCCGACAATTGTTCAAGTTGGAGAAGGTAATTCAATTGTCAGGCAATAATATTTCAAAACTAAAAAAGAGTAAGAAAAAGAAATTCACAATCAATATTAAAAATATGGGTGTCAATATTGATAAGAATGAATACTATGAGATAGTTAAATCAAACTCTGCTTTTCCTGAAAGAGGACTTTAGTCCAAAATATGTACACCTGTTGAGCTTCCTGTTCCAAAGTTATTGACACGATAGCCTTTGCCGAAAGGACTGGAGTATCCTGTTGTAGATGTACTTCCGAATGTAGATGGAAATTGTGTCGTCGTAAAACTTGAGTTACTGGAGAAAAAAGGGTCATCATCAAAAGATGAATTAAATGACGGCGTAAAGCCGGTAAGTTGACCTCCGAAGAAATTTCCAATATTTCTTATTAAAGATGTACGATAGTTATTTTTAGGTCGCGATAGTATTGCATTTCTTACGTTATCGTACCTTGTATTAATGTCGCCTTGCTGTACAGCACCAAATGCTTGCATTTCAAGTCTTTGTAAACGTTCCAGGTCGCTTTCGCGTGTAAAATTCCTGTTTAATGTGTATTGTTCAAGTGCGCTAAGGTCAGAAAATGAACTTCTTCTTGGATGGAAAAATCTTCTCTGATTATAAGCATTATTGTAGAAATTATTTGGTCTGTAATAAGGACGTCTGTTATTATAGTATCTATTTGGCGGTCTGTGGTAATGTCTGTTGTTAAAACGATTATTATACACAGGACGTCTTGTTACTATTGTGCGTGATTCGGCTAAAACAAACAGCGGGTTTAATAGGGCTGCTGATAAAATTAATAAACTTAAAAAAACTCGATACATAAAAAATCCTCCAAAATGATATTAATAAACTTGGAAAATTTTGTGTATTGTCTGGGAGAGCAGGATTAAGTGTCTAAAAAGATTAATTTTATTATAATATTACCCCTTGCAAAAATCTTGAAATTCTATTAAGATATATGTATAAATATTAAGAATTTCAAATTTTTGTAAATTACAAGGTTAAAGGTGGTCGCATGGCAGAGAATGAAGAATTGCAAGAGACGGGTTCAGAAGGAGAAGCACGTCAAAAGATATTAGTAGCTGATGACGAAGCAAGTATCAGAAGAATCTTAGAAACTCGTCTTAAGATGGTCGGATACGACGTTGTAACAGCTGAAGATGGTGAGGAAGCTGTTGAAGTATTTAACAAAACAAATCCAGATTTAGTGGTGTTAGACGTTATGATGCCAAAGATGGATGGTTATGGAGTAACTAGAGAAATCCGTAGAACATCAGATGTTCCGATTATAATTCTGACAGCATTGGGCGATGTTTCAGAAAGAATAACCGGACTGGAACTTGGTGCTGATGATTATGTTATAAAACCATTTAGTCCAAAAGAGTTAGAAGCTCGTGTGAAAGCTGTATTAAGAAGAACTATTAGTAAGGATGTGATTATTCCATCTTCATCATCTTCTGCTTCAGGATCAGCTGCTGGTGCTAAAGGTGGTAAGAATATTATTACAACTGGTGCTATAAAAATTGATACAGCAAGACGTCAAGTTTATAGAAAGAATGAACGAATTCGTTTAACAGGGATGGAGTTCAGCTTATTAGAGTTGTTAGTTAATAACTCCGGTCAAGCGTATTCCAGAAATGAAATATTACAGCACGTATGGTCTTATCCTGCAGATCATAGAATTGACACAAGAGTTGTTGATGTGCATATTTCACGGCTGCGTTCTAAGTTGGAAGCAGATCCAACCAATCCTGAATTAATATTGACGGCACGTGGTATTGGATATATGTTCCAGAGAATAAATTAATAATTAATAAAGACGCTTTTTAAAGCGTCTTTATTTTTGGCTCTTGCGAAAAAATCTTTATTTGTTATACTAAAATATGTCGGAAATATGGCGCCTGTCGTCAAGCGGTTAAGACCTCGGATTGTGGTTCCGATATGCATGGGTTCGAATCCCATCAGGCGCCCCATTTACAAATTGAGCTTCGATATGGAGCTCTTTTTTAGTATTCATAATGGTTTTACGGGTTCGATAGTCCTTAATTTGGTTAATGGTATCTTTGTTTTTGGTATATTCTTCTATTCCTTTATTAGAGCGTGTTTCGAGGGTTCTATATAGGTTTTCTGAGAGCATACGCTCCGCCTTTATCAGGCGGAGGTGCTCAAACATTGGTTTAAGTTTAACAGTTAATACACCGTCGTAATATTCAATACTATCAGTTATTGTAGCAATAATGAGACGCTTTTCATTTGGTGTAGCTTTTAAATACAACTCAGGTACTCGATTTGCAAAATCAGCAAGTAAATTTATTCGAGTCATTGTATCATTTGAATTTGCACTAAGTTCACTTATTTTAATTGCGAGACGGTCTTTTTCTGTTTGCCATTTATGCTGAAGTTCATTAAAGGTATCATTATCAATTTTCAGTGCTCCCGACAATTTTAGTTTAATACCGTTTGAAATAACGTCAGTCAAGTCCTCATACTGTTTTTTAAGAGAATTCAATGATTGTTTTTCGTACTGCTGAAGTTCTTGAACTCCTTTATATACGTCTTTTTTTACAAGCTTTAATTCTTTGTCAGATATGTCAAAACTTTCAAGAACTTCTTGTATAGCTTCGTCAATAAGTCTCTGCGGAATATTTTTTTGTCGTTCATGTTGTCCTTTGTAATTAGTACAGTGATAGTATATATAAGGACCTGTATTGTGAGCCCCCATTTTACTTTCAGCGACTAATGAACAACCGCATTTAGCACATTTGATATAGTTTGTATAAGTAAAGAATTCGTTAGAACTCTTTGACTTACGCTCTTCGCCACGCATTAACTGGGCTCGGTAAAATAACTCAGGAGTTATAATTGGCTCGTGTTTGCCATTATCAAAGACTTCCTTACCCCATTGAACTTTACCCATATAGACAACATTTTTCAATAGCCACTCAAATTTACGTGCAGGATACGGTTTCCCGTATTTATTTATAAATCCTTCCTCAAACATTTTTTTACTTAGTGTCTTGTATGAATATATACCAGTAGCACGTAGTTCAAATGCACGTTTTATAAAATGAGCTTTATCAGGGTCGATAACTATTATCCCGTGTCCGTCTTTATCTTTTGCATTGAGGTATCCAAGAGGAGCTTTGCCTAAAAAATACCCCTGTTCTGCCCGACTACGCATACAATCTTTTGTTCTGCGTTTTGTATTCTTAACTTCGTCTTCAGCTTGCCCAAGATATACTCCTATAAGTACGGAACTAATTTCATTTATATCTTCAATTCTATCTGTAACTGAAGCGATAGTTGTATCATTCTTCTCTAAGACTGACATTATTTCAGCATAGAAATCAATAGTTCTACGTGATAGCCTATCAAGTTTCCATACAATGACAATATCAACTTTATTCTTTTTAACGTAAGCAAGTAGGTCTTTTATCCCTTTGCGGTTCATATTAGTTCCTGTTTTACCTGCGTCGATAAAGAATGCTACAATGGTGTAACCGTGAGCCTTCGCCCACGCTTCACATACTTTTTTCTGCATTTCTAAGGAATAACCGTGATTTGCCTGTTCTTCAGTGCTCACACGTCCGTAGAATACTGCAATTTTACCGTTTGTTTTTACTTTCATTATTTTCTCCTTCCTTATTATACTCCGAAGGTGTTAATTCGGAGTTTCTAATACCAATTTGTGCAATTAGTTGCATAAATGCACTTAACACCAATTTATTTTCAGCAGGGTTTTCTTGGGTCGTTTGACCCAAGAATTTAACCCCAAGTTTATTTAATTTAGTCATTATCGCCACCTGCATTTCTACCGTAAAAGCGATATACCCTATCTATTACGTCAAGTACTGCCTTAATTGACTTTGGCTTGTTATATAATAGGAACTCCCAAAGACCTGACTTTATCTGTGTTATAAGACTGCTTATAAAGGTTTCGTCATTAATGTCTTCTTCAATTACCAAGTGATTTTTAACACGGGTAATATCAAAATCATTTTCACGGGTCAGTTCTGCTATTCTTTCTGAAGCAAGCCTATTCCGCAGCAATTTAGCCGTTTTTATAGGTGTTTCAGCACTCTCTTCAGCTTCAATGTAGTTCCAAATTTTCTCTCTTAGCTTATCTTCAGTTGCTTCAAATGAAGCTAATCTATTAAGTATAGGTGTTGCTGTACTATTAAGTACATCCGTCAGCATTACAACACCCGCTTCACGTTTCGGAATATTTAATAAGGTACGCATATCACTAAGTTTATACATTTGACATTCAATTCTAAGTGTATGCTCAGCACGTTTTCGTCCTAATTCGCCAATTGTACGCAGATAGTTTTCAAGTTTACGACTACGTCTTCCACGTAGTTTCAATATGTCGCTTTTAGCATATATTGTAAGAGAACTACCTACATTCTTTGACTTGCTTACAATTTTCAGACCATGTGAAGTGTATTTCATAATACGGTATCTATTACTGGCAAGCGGAAATAATGAGCTAAATGCACGTATAGCTTTTTCGACTTCAGCTTGGCTTTTGAAGAGAATATCTATACATACGTCGCCAAGATAAACATGAGCTACTTCTAATGCTTTCTGCACATTAAAGCTCATGCCTGTAATTTGACAGAATTTTTCCAAGAATGGTTCAGCGTTGTTTATTGTCAAATAACCAAGAGACCCTTGTTCAGCCATGAATTTTCCGCTGAGATAACCAATTAATACGTCATTCTTTATGTAAGCATTGATAATACCTGCGTTGTTGCTATATGTATTGTAGTCAATCTTGCAACTCGGGTACAAGTTCAGACTATCAGTATTATTTGTATCAATCACTTCGTCTTCACTTACAGGGTTATCTTCTTCATTATTATCCTCTTCTGTAAACTCAAGATTATCAACGTCTTCATTTGAGTCTCCGAAATCGTATATAAACTCTTCTTCAAATTCCTCAAAATCGAAATGTGTTGTTTCAAAATTTACAGGAGTCGGGTCTAAATACATAGCCCTACGGCGTTCGTCTTCTTCCTTTTTGGATGGAACTTTGTCAGGTTTATCTGACTCTACCATGTGATTTGTTTCAGGATTGAGTTGGAATGCAATTTCTTCTCCGTGTTCTTTTAAATCAATTGAAAACTTTAACTTGTCAAATAATTGAACAAAGATACCAACTTGAACCGTACTTGCCAACTTACTATCAAGCACTTTAAGCATCGTTTTCATACTGCTTAACGCAGGTTTCTTGCCCTTACTTAAATCAAAATCATGAGTTTCTGAGTCTTTGTCGTTGAGAACATTCTCAACTTTGAATTCCTCTAACTTAGGAATTTTGGCTTCATTTTGTTTTTTCTTTGCCATGTTATTTTCTCCTTTTCTCGACCTCTTTTCCTCAGGTCGTTTCGGAGAAACTCTACGCTCATGTATCCCGTAGAAAATTTTTACGGGATTAAAAATAATTGTAATTTCCGGAGTAACAAAAGACTCACATTAAGTAATAAGTGAGTCTTGGTCTGTTTATGTAAAATATTGTTAAAATGTATCCCGTACGGGATTACCTTATGTAATCGCTGTTTTTTATAACTTGATATGACTCTTGGTCTTTAGTATCAAGTGTCAATTTAGTTGCTTTTTTATTACGATAGTCAGATATAACATTCTCTATACGTCTATTTTTGTTAGCGTAAACTTTACCCGACTTAAGTATAATCTTACTTAAGTCAGCAAATGAAACATACTTTCCTTCTCCTACTTTATTTACTAACATGTCAATTTTATCTAATAAAAGCTCAGTTTCTGTTGGTTTTTTAGGCTTTGTTTCTGAAGTACATTTTTCATATTTTGTTAAGTCTATAGTACATGAGAAGTCGTAATTGGTAAAGTTTCTATTGAATTGTAATTCACTTTCTTCTTCATTGTGTATGTATAAAGGATTTTCACTATTATTTTGCATTCTATCACCAGTTATATTGAAAGAGATTAGTTCTATTCGGACATTTCCCTCAAAATACTTCTGAATAATAATAGGTAAATATTCAACTGAGTTAATCACTATATTTGAACGGGTATAGTCTTCACTTAGATATTCCTTTTCAAAGTTTGACAGGCATTTATTCCAGCTTGGTTTATTATTCTGTAATAATATATTACCTATTGCATAGTTTTCTATAAATGCTTGAACTGAATTTTGTATAGTATTATCTTCAGTCAAATAGGTTCTTATTCCGTTATCAGATAGAATACTTCTATAGTAAGTATTAGGGTTATTGCTTAACTGGATTGGTAATACAAAACTTCTTAATGCGTCTTCGATAAACTCGAGTACCATATCCTTATTATTGTTATATGTGATAAATATTGAGTCTTGAATAGAAGTATCAATATCCTCACGTACTGCATTTCTTCCTACTAATAAAGTAAATACGTAAGCCAAAAATATATCAGGTATTTCAAGTACTTTATTCATATAATATTTTTATCACAAACATAGTGTTTAAGTAGCGTCCACAAAAGGGGTATAACTTTTGAAAAATCCATGAAATTTTGTCAGGGTATTAGCAGGTATTTACCTACTTCAGTTTCAAACCCTCTATCGACGTTTTTAATGGGGTCATTTCTATCTCATAACCGAGTATATTACATATACGCTGAACATCTATAAAGCGGAGCGACCCCCTGCTGAGTTTGTTTGACAAGTTGTTCTTACTTTCCTTAGTTCCATAACGGTCTTTCAACTCATTAGCGACTTTTTCAATCGTAAATCCCTGAGCGACCATCATAGAACGAAGTTGGCGCTTCAACGTCTCAGCTTCTTCTTTTGTTATATCAGATTTGTATTCTTCTTTTTTTTCTTTAGCCATATTATGACCTCCTAATATCAGGATACACTGCTCGGTTTGTTTTGACAACTCTAATGTAAATATTTGTAACGACGGAATGTATTATATAGTTGACTTTGCACACTCTGTGGTGTACTATATAAGAGTAATCAATAAGAAATCGAAAGGAGAAAACACTATGACAACAGTAATTATCACTTCTAACTTAGAGAATGAAATCAGAGACATTAGAGCTCTTGAAGCTAAAATTGCAGAATTGGACGAAATGAAGAAAGAAAAAGAAGCTCTTATTAAGTCAGTACTTGACGAAGCAGGTCTTGAAGAAATGAAAATCGGAGCTTTCACAGTTCGCTTTACTAACATAGTACGCAATAATTTCAATACCACCGCTTTCAAAAAGAAATACTTGGAGCTTTATAACGCATTTATTAAGCAGTCTAACTATAGAAAGTTTAGTATAGTGTAGGGTTTATCCCTACACTATCGGGAGGGGTAATATTATGAACCTTGAACATATATTACGTAAAATCTACCAAGTTGAAGGACTTGTTGTTGCTATACACAAGCTACTTGAATATGACATATATGTATCGCAGGACTGCCAAGAGTCATTCAGTGCAATTTGTTCAATGTCGGAACTGCTAAGGTATAAAGTCAAAGAAGTAAGAAGCGACATATCAAAAGTAGTATAAGATAAACGGTCGTATATATTAACTGAATTCGTACAACAAAAAGGTCTGTCTTTTATAGTAAGAAGTCATACAAAAAAAATATGAAAGTGAGGTTTTTATAGAATTATGAGCACTAAGGCATTTATCAGGGTCAGTACCCTGTTACAGGATACGGGAAAAAATAAGATTGATATATTGCAGTTTGCTAATCGCATGAAACTCGGTAATGTTGAATTCACAGAGGAGCATTGTTCAGGTCGTATAAACTATAAGGAACGCAAGCTCGGAGCTTTACTTGACAGTATGAAAGCAGGAGACATTCTTATTGTACCTGAACTTTCACGTATTGCTCGGTCAATAACGCAAATACTTGAAATTATTAAGATTACTAAAGACAGAGGAATTACCCTTTATTCACTTAAAGAAAATTTCTGCAATAATGAAGACTCTATTACTAATACTGTTACCAGTACTATATTTGCTCTTGTTGCTCAAATTGAACGTGAATTGATTAGCCTTCGTACCCGTGAAGCTCTCCATGCTCGTAAATCGCAGGGGATAAAGCTCGGTCGTCCTACGGGTAAAGGAAAATCAAAACTTGATACGCATAAGGAAGAAATTTTGAAAATGCTCTCTTATGGAGTGCCAAAAACTATGATTGCAAAGCAGTATAATACTTCGGTCGGAAATTTATACAATTATCTAAGCCGTATAAAAGCAAACCCGTCTTAAATCGCCTCCTATTTTGAAAAATAAAAATGCAATACCCCCATAATACAATAATATCAACACTTTTCAAAAAATCACTTAAAATCGGGTATGGTTTTATACCCACAGAAGATTTAACACGGTTTGTTGACTGTCCTAACCGTCTGAGATTTGAAGGTTATAGTAGATAGTATGATAAATTCATGCTATAGTAAACCCATAGAGGTAATTACATGACGGAAGTAAAACAACGTATTGCATTCAAAGAATTTGCTGAATACTGGAAAGACAAAGGTTATGAAAAGGGAGAAAGTCAAAAATTTTGGATTTCCCTATTAACTATATTAGGAGTTGAACACCCTGAACAGTTTATATCATTTGAAGACCAAGTTCACCTCGACCATACGAGTTTTATTGACGGATATATCCCTACTACTAAAGTTTTGATAGAGCAGAAAAGCTCTGATAAGGATTTATATAAACCTATAAAGCAGTCTGACGGAAGTTTACTTAATCCGTTTCAACAAGCTAAACGCTACATCACTGAATTACCGTTATCAAAACATCCCCGTTGGGTAGTTACATGTAATTTTCAGAAATTCTGTGTATACGATATGGAGCGTCCAAACGGAGAACCTCAGGAAATATTACTGAAGGACTTAGAAAAAGAATACTATAGGTTATCCTTTTTAGTTGATACAGGAAGCGAACACCTGAAGAAAGAAATGGAAGTTTCTATCCAAGCGGGAGAAATTGTAGGTTTATTGTATGACGCACTTCTTAATCAGTATATAGATAAAACAAGCGAAGAAACCTTAAAGAGCTTAAATATGCTATGTGTTAGACTGGTATTCTGCTTATATGCTGAAGACGCTGACGTGTTTCCTAAGCATAATATGTTCTTAGATTACTTGAGTCATTTTGAAACAGGAAGAATGCGTAAAGCTCTAATTGAACTCTTTGAAGTGCTTAATACAAAACCTGAAAACAGAGACCCGTATTTAGAACCTGAGCTTTCTGCATTCCCTTATGTCAATGGCGGTCTATTCGCCAATGAACATATAGAGATACCTAATTTTACGGAAGATATAAGAGAGTTATTGCTAACTAAGGCAAGTGAAGAATTTGACTGGTCAGAAATAAGTCCTACTATATTCGGAGCAGTATTTGAAAGTACATTAAACCCTGAAACAAGACGTTCAGGCGGTATGCACTACACTTCTATAGAAAATATACATAAGGTAATTGACCCGTTATTTATGGACGAATTGAATAATGAGTTTCAGTCAATCAAACAACTTCCGCAGAATAAGAACAGAGACAAGAAGCTATCAGACTTTCAATCAAAGATTTCAAGTCTGAACTTCTTAGACCCTGCTTGCGGAAGTGGAAATTTCTTGACTGAAACGTATATTTCACTTCGTAAGTTAGAAAATGAAGTCTTACATGAGTTATACAAAGGACAGATAACAATAGGAGAAATAACCAATCCTATTAAGGTATCAATTAAACAGTTCTATGGTATAGAAATAAATGACTTTGCCGTAACAGTAGCAAAGACAGCTTTATGGATTGCAGAAAGCCAAATGCTCAAGAAGACAGAAAATATAGTACAAATGGACTTAGACTTTCTGCCACTGAAGACATACGCTAATATTGTTGAAGCTAATGCCTTACACATTGACTGGAACAAAGTCATATCAAAGAATAATCTTCACTATATCATGGGCAATCCTCCATTTGTCGGTGCAAGACTAATGTCTCAAGCTCAAAAAGACGATATGATACTTGTCTTCGGAGATAAATGGAAGAATGTAGGTAATCTTGACTACGTTTCATGTTGGTATAAGAAAGCTACAGATTTTATGAGCGGTACTAATATATGCACTGCCTTAGTTTCAACAAACTCAATTACTCAGGGAGAGCAAGTCCCTATACTATGGAAACCGTTGTTTGAGCAAGGCATTCATATAGACTTTGCACATAGGACATTCCGTTGGGATAGTGAAGCAAGTATAAAAGCTCACGTGCACTGTGTCATAGTAGGTTTTAGTTATACCAATAAGCAAAAAAGGTTATATTCAAGTGAGAGAATGCAGTACGTCAATAATATCAACGCATATTTAATTGACGCTCCCGACGTATTTATATCAAATAGAAAAACTCCTATACAGAGTGTTCCTAAAATGGACTTCGGAAGTATGCCTAATGACGGAGGAGCTTTATGCGACTACTCCGACGAAGATAAAAATGCTATCACTAAACAGTACCCCGTGTCAGAGAAATTCTTTAAAAAATTCTTAGGAGCTACAGAGTTTCTGCATAATAAGACTCGTTGGTGTCTATGGCTGAAAGATATATCCCCTGTTGATATTAAACATGTACCTCCTGTATTATCAGCAGTACAAAAAGTAAAGGATATGAGAGAGTCAAGTAATAGAGAAGCTACACGTAAATTAGCTGACACACCTTATTTATTTGGAGAGATAAGGCAACCTGATACTAACTACTTAATTATCCCAAGACATTCTTCCGAAAACAGAAAGTACATACCTGTAGGATACGTAAATAAGGATATTATATGCGGAGACGCTAACATGTTAATAGCTGACGCAAGTTTATTTACTTTCGGCATAATGTGTTCTAATGTACACAATGCTTGGATGAGAGCTACATGCGGACGTATCAAAAGTGATTACCGCTACTCAAATTCAATAGTATATAATAACTTCCCGTATTGCACACCTACAGACGAGCAAAAAGCAAAGATAGAGAAGACTGCTCAGGCAATACTTAACGCAAGAGCACTATACCCTGACTGCTCATTAGCAGATTTATACGACGAACTCACTATGCCTCCTGAACTTAGGAAAGCACACCAAGACAACGATAGAGCTGTAATGGAGACATACGGTTTCCGTAAAGTTGACGAAGCTACAGGAAAATCCCGTCTCCTTAACGAAGCTGAAACAGTTGCGGAGCTCATGAAAATGTATCAGGAGTTGACGAAGTAATTACGACCTATAAACCCTATATAGTTGCATTCATTGATATATTAGGATTTAAGGACATGGTCAATAAATCGGAGTCTGAAGCTAATGAATTCAACAAAATATTTGACGTATTAAATAGGTTCAAAAGCATTGAGAAATCTGAGACATGGAAAGAAGCCAATATATTAGTTGATATTGAAGAATGTGCTCAAAAGAAGAACCTGTCTGAGTTTGATATTTCAGATATAGTAAAATGCAACTGTTTTTCTGACTGTATTACTGTATTTGTCAAAGCAGACACTAATATCAATGAACGCTTTTCCTCACTTGTAGCATTCCTATCTAAAATATCATGTGAACTATTACAAGACGGTATATTTATAAGAGGAGCTATAACATACGGAAACCTATAATAGACACGAATAGCCCTGACTCTTATTCCAACATACAATTCAGACCTATAAATGAGTATATTGACAGTACGAGAAACAAATAAGTGTGTATTCGCTTCACTTAATAGGAGTCAAATACATTTACAATGTATATCAACAATAACACATACTTGAAGTACGTAGCTCGTCGGCAAGCTCCTCGCTCCGCACTATTAGTACTTGTCTTTGCAGAACCACACTCTCAATCTCTCTGTCTTCTCCTAAACGCTACGCTTCATATTACACATACTTAATTTAGTTATAGATACCTATATAAAATTTCTTACCTTTAAGTATAAATATTTCACTTTAACATTTAATAGGTGTTGTCCTTAGACACAGTATTAACAATGCTTATACACGAATACAATAGATAAATATTTCTTAATAATGATATATGAATAGATATTAAGGTGTTAAAGTCTGTTCACTATTATTCGACGAAACAAACCTATAATACTTCCTATCTTCCCCCATAGCTACATTATAGAAGTAAAACTTCAAACCTCTTTCAACTCCTATATTCTTGAAGAAGTTATAGCAAGCATCGAAGTCTTTTACTACGTCCTCAGGTAAACTATTGAACCCAAACAAGTCTTCAGACATAAGCCCATGTTTGTCTATAAGTATATCCTTATATTTACCTGACTCACATAATATGTTTAAAGCATACTTAACGTCAGCATTTAACGTCATTCCATTATAACCGTTTGAGAATTGAGAAATCAAAGTTAATTCCTTATTATGTTTCTTGAAAAAGTTTCTGTTCTTAGCAGGATTGCTATATATCTTACCTTTAGAAGTATATAAAATACAGTAGCACTCAGAAAAGTTTATCATGTGGTTAAGTTCTGAAATCTCTATAGGTGTTGTTGAAGTTATCCCTTTAGATTGAACCTTATATGCTTTAAATGGTTCAATGACAAAAGGTTCGTCATATTTACGGACTTGAATTGAGTACTTGTCTTCAACAACTAAGTCGATTTTACTTATTGTGAAGTTTGATAGAGTTTTGTTTTCAATCACTAAGGAAATAATATCGCCTAAATGCCTATTCCAAGAACACCCCAAAGAATTCAAGTCAATACGTTTACGAATAAACCTCAACCAAGCTGTGTATAGTGTAATAAAAGTAATTGCCACGTTAGACGAAAACATAAAACCGTCTTTTATGTAGTCAAATAAAGTCTGTTGGGTATGTTGAATTATTATGTCAAGCATTGGGCAAAGATACTCCTTAACACTATTATATCATAAATAAGGACTATGCACATTCAAGTCCTAAAACCTTCCTGATATTATAGTAGGTCTGAGTACACTGTTTCATGATACATATAAGATTATTGTACGTGTACTTACCTGTATCAGGTAATAGTATTGGCATATTGTCTTCTCCAAAAAGTTCTATAATATCCTTATCATCCGCCCCATTTTTAAAAATAGCAAAATTCATAAGAGCCTTAAACGGCTCTTTTATTGTTATTACTATCTTTGAGCCATTATAAAAAAAGTTCGAGCAAAGTGTATTTTTTGAGGCATTTCGATTATGGCGGGTAGTTGTATTATTTGGGAAAGTTGGCTATATATCGGGGTTTGAGGGGTCGGAAATAATCAAACTAAGTGTCAAACAAAACGGTCAAATGACTCTTTTGATGGTCTGACAGCTAGTTGTATTATTTCGGCAACTTGCTTTTTTAACGAAGCATAGTCTATCTTTTAGCCTGTACAGGGAGTTTGACAAACGGTTTGATTATTTCGGCAGTGACCGTTTTGAAATTTGATTGGAAGTTTTAAGACTCAGAAATTAATAATTCATTTTGTTGTTTCTAT
>UMHU01061007.1_pt1 | contig 28811 bp, 27 predicted proteins | sample 1965591 | NCBI WGS metagenome assembly UMHU01 (sample SAMEA4836101, study PRJEB28245) | human gut metagenome | biome: gut microbiome; material: fecal sample | place: Denmark | collected 2008
AACTTAGCTCCCTCTCCTACGGAGAGGGTTGGGGAGAGGCTTCTCCTTTTTTTCTACCATAACCTGTAACAGCCTGCCATATGCATCGAATGATTTACGCGATGCAAGTGAGATGGTGATCATCAGTGATAGCATGGAAGCGGTGAATGTAATCACCATAATCATCATTTGATATTTGATGGCCACATTCGGGCTACTGCCTCCCAATATCTGTCCGATCATTGTGCCCGGTAATGCCACCAATCCCATTACGGCGATATTGGCTATCAGAGGGCTGAAAGCTTTTATGATCGCCTGCCGGATGAAAGGAGCTTGTGCTTCCTGACGTGTCGCTCCGTTGCCGAGCAGATAGCAATAGAGTTGCTCTTCCCGTTTCAGACCGCTGTAATAGGTGTTCAAGGCGATGACATTGCTCGAAAGCATGTTTCCCATCAGAATGCCGAAAATAGGAATGAAGTATTGGGCGCTGAATACATTGTCCAGTTGAAGTACTATACCGATAAAGTACATTCCTACCAGAACCACACTACATAGAAAGCCCACACTGATGGGAATCAACAGTATTTTCCGTTTTAATCCGGTACGCGAAAGGGCCGTTTGTCCGGCTACGAATATCATAATGATTACCCACAGAAAGTTTATCCACGGGTTATTCCACAGGAATAAGTATTTCAGATACATCCCGATCAGGAAAAGCTGTACGATCATGCGTGCCGTGCCGATAAGGGTGGCTTTTAACAGACCGGTTTTGAATTTCCACAAATAAAACACCGGTATGATCAGCAGAAGCAAGCCGGTAAGCAGGCTAAGGTAAGATATATCTATTGTTCCCATGAAAATATTTACGATTGAACGGTTGACGGTTAGACGATTGAGATTACATCCCTTTAATAATTGTGATTATCTGATTTTATAATGTGATTATCTGATTACAGCCGTGGGCGAAGGCTTTGCTATGGGATACGGCTAAAACAGCAGCTCCTTGTTCGGCTTGTCTGCATAAAAAAGCCAATACTTTATCTGCAGATTCGGAATCGAGCGCCGAGGTGGGTTCGTCTACTATAATCAGCGGCTTTTTTAATAGGGCGGCCACGGCTATCATAATGCGTTGCCGTTGCCCGCCGGATACTTCCCCTACCCGCTTGTTATACAGTTCTTCATCCAATCCCAATTCTGCAAAGCAGTCGAACAGCATTTTCTTCGAGAAAGGATTGTTTTTGTTAGCTTTCAGTTCAAACGGAAGCCGCACCATCTCCTTTACCCATTCAACGGGCAGTGCCAGTTCTTGGGGAATCCAGGCTGTCTGGCGGCGAATGATGTCAATGGTACTCTTATTTAATTCCAAATCGCCTACGGTGATTGTTCCTTCACGTAACGGTACAAATCCCATAATGGCGTTAAGAAGCGATGTTTTTCCCTTACCCGACTCTCCCGCAATGCAAGCCGTCTCGCCTCTGCGTACTTGCATGCAAAAGCCGGAAAAAAGCACGTCTTCTCCGAAAGCAATACATGCGTTATTTATTTGTAGCATTTATGTCTTAATAATCAGTCTTTTCGGCAAAGGTAGGAAAAATATGGCGCTTCTTTATACTTTATTTGTGAATCTTCACGAAGAATTTATCAGAAAGACGGAGAAAAAATGTTAGCCATACGGGGCACATTTGTGCAAATACGGTAAGTAATTATCGATAAACAGTTAAATAAGATTAATCGGTATGGGGTGTTTCTACTATTCATATGTATTACTACCATAACAATTAAATCTTTTTATTATGAAACACATTTGCATACCTCTATTAGGTATTTTAGGTTGCCTGTATGCTTCTTCGGTCTATGCACAACAGCTTGTTGCACCTGCCGGGAGGGAGTCTCCTGCGGCGTCTTGGGTTATAGGGGAAGTTGTCGGAGGTTATTATCAAACAGATGATTGTATGATCGTTCAGGGAATCTTGTCTTATATCGATCTAAGCTCGTCTGTGGGGTTGGAGACTGATGAGTGGCAGGAGAAAACCGTGATATGGCCTTCTCCGGTCGGCGATTATTTGAATATCTCCATCCCTTCGTCTGCTTCTATGGCTTCTATCAGTATCTATTCACTCAATGGAGTATTGGCAAGACAGTTCAATATTCTGAAGTCTCCTTCTACGTACAATGTATCTTCTTTAACTTCCGGTATTTACAGTGTAAAATTAACCGATATCAACGGTAAAACAGTAGTAACAAAAAAAATCATAAAACTATGAAACACATTTTCTTATTGATCAGCTTTTTCATCAGCCTGAATATGTTTGCAATCGATCCTCAGAAGGGATTTAATTATCAAGCCGTTTTGCGGGACGCTTCAGGGATGGTTATAAAAGAACAGAGCGTGACGTTACAGGTTACAATTATGTCGGACAATCAGGTGGCATATAAGGAAACCCACCAGCTCACTACATCGGCCACGGGATATATAAATATGGTTATTGGTAACGGAAGCCGTGTTTTCGGTACATTTGAAAAGATCGACTGGAGCGCTCAAAACCAATCGATTAAGATCAAACTCGATAGAGGGAACGGCTACGAAGAGATCAGTGCCACGGAATTGGGCAGCGTGCCTTATGCAAAATATGCGGAATATGCTTTGAACAGCAATTCCGAGGATTTTCAGAAGTCGATCGGTGCGTTGAAAAAGACGAATGACAGTCTGGTAAACTGCATCATCGATCTTAAGAAACAATTAGAAGCAAACGAAACGTCTCTAAGTGATTTGCAGGATGCCACTGCCTCATTTTCGGAATATCAGGAACTGAAAGATAAAAAATACACTTCTATTCTTCCTCCGGAGGGTTTGGGACAGGTTAATATCGACGTGAATCTGAATAACGTGACAAAAGATTATCCCGTTACTGCCAAACTGACTTATAATGGTGGCAACGGTTACGGTTTTAAGTCGGAAATAGAGATAACCTATCAGGGTTCTTCTTCGATGTCATATCCTAAAAAGAATTTCTCTATCGATCTCGACCGAAAAATAAAATTTGGAGACTGGATACCGATGGATTCTTATCATTTAAAGGCCAATTATATAGATGCTACGCAGGCAAGAAACGTTTGTATGGGGCGTGTTGTAGACGATGTTGCCTATACACTGCCGTTTGAGAAGCAACGTCCGTGGCGTTCGGGTTGGGGAGATAATGTAAAAGGTAATATACTGGATAACGGAGCTAAAGGACATATTGACGGGTTTCCCATAGAGCTGTATATTAACGATGAGTATTATGGTCTTTATACCTGGAATTTGAAGGTACATCGTGATAATTACTGTATGACAAAGTCGAATTACAATCATATTTTGCTGAAAGCGGAAGAGCATAACAATTTCTATGCATTTGTATCAAGTAACTGGGAGATGAAGAATCCTAAAATCGACGGAGTCAGTGGAGCCGGTGATATTCCGGCAGATATCGTAAAAAAGATTTCCCGCCCGTTGGATTGGTTCAATTCAGTGAAAAATAATGCGAGTGCTTTCAAAAGCGGATTCAACAATTATTTCAATAAAGATGCAATGATGGATTATTATATTATTCTGGAGGCATTTTATGCCGACGATGATGTCGATAAAAATTTATCGATGTGCACGTGGGATGGAAGTATCTGGTATTTCCAGTGGTATGATATGGATACGATATTGGGATTGTATTGGAACGGGAGTAAGTTGTTGTCCAGTTCGGGAAGCGTACTGAACTCTCCCGAGCCCGGCGAGAGCGGCAAACGCTTTTGGAATATGTTTTATGCGGCTTTCCAACCGGAAATTGTTGCACGTTGGAATTATCTTAAGACGAATGCGTTGAGCTACAATAATGTAATCGGACGTTTCTCGGATTTTATGTCGCAAATATCACAGGAAGCCTACGAGAAAGACTTTAAGAGATGGCCGGCAATACCGTCTAACAGCAGTTGCTACACCTCTTTGGCACAAATCAGTAAATGGTATCAGGAGCGTTTGGTGTGGATGGATAGTTATTTTAAATAACCCCCTACCGTCTGCGTATATGCTGATAATAAAAAAAGCGTAGATTTATACAAATGATCGCAAATGTGATTTTGCTCTTTGTGTAAATCTGCGTTTTTTTATGTTTTCATTTAATTCTGATTCGTCATAAGAATTATGCTGTATAGCTTCTTCTTAATCATGCGAGACAAAAGTTATGTCGAACTCAGGTTAATTTATCTTGGATTGGCTATACTCTTTGCATTATAAGCAAACAGTAAAGGGGATTCTCTGTTAGATAAAGAATTAATTCTTTTTTCCGTTACATTTTTATCTTTATCTTTGCTTAGTGAATTTTAAAAAAGAGATTATGATACAGAACGAACGAGATATTCGTCATGAACATGTGCTTGATGTGGCACGTCAGATGATGACAGCAGCCCGTACGGCTCCGAAAGGAAAGGGAGTGGATATAATAGAAGTTGCTTTGGTTACAGGGGATGATGTAAAAGTACTTTCCGATAAGATGGTTGCAATGGTAGAAGAACATGGTATGAAATTTTTTCTTCGGGATGCCGATAACATATTGAGTGCAGAGGGCATTGTGCTGATAGGTACGCATGAACAGGCTCAGGGTTTGAACTGCGGACATTGCGGATATGCCACTTGTGCCGGTCGTGCAGAAGGAGTGCCTTGTGCTATCAACAGTGTCGATGTCGGCATTGCTATCGGTTCTGCCTGTGCCACAGCAGCCGATATGCGTGTAGATACACGTGTGATGTTCTCTGCGGGATTGGCGGCACAACGGCTTGACTGGTTGAAAGGCTGTAAACAGGTGTATGCCATACCTGTCAGTGCTTCTTCCAAGAATCCGTTCTTTGACCGTAAGCCCAAACAATAGATTTCATAAATTAAAAAAATAAATCAGGCAGATGGGAATTTTAGTAGGACTTCCCCGTACAGGAGGTTCGGAGAAAGATTTACAATTGAATTTTGGCAAGGTAGCTGATCAGCAGATGGAGGTGCGGAAGCCTTTTCTTCCTGCTGAGTGGTATCCTCAAAGCGGAGTACAATTAACTTGGCCTCATGCAGAGACGGATTGGGCATATATGTTGGAGGAAGTGCAGAAGTGTTTTATCGATATAGCCCGGGAGATAGCGGAAAGAGAGTTGTTATTGATTGTCACCCCTGAACCGGAAGAGGTGAAAAAGCAGATTGCCGCTATTGTGAATATGGAGAATGTCCGTTTTCTGGAATGCGGAACGAATGATACATGGGCGCGTGATCACGGAGCCATTACCATGATGGATGCAGACGGGCCTTCCCTACTCGATTTCACTTTTAACGGATGGGGATTGAAGTTTGCTTCCCATCTTGATAATCAGATTACTCGTCATGCTGTTGAAAATGGAATTCTGAAAGGGCGTTATGTCAATCGTCTCGGTTTTGTGCTCGAAGGGGGATCTATCGAGAGTGACGGTATGGGAACTTTGCTTACTACCTCCGAATGCCTGTTGTCTCCCAACCGTAACGGACAAAAAAATAAAGTGGAAATTGAAGAGTATCTGAAAAGTGTTTTTCAAGTTCGGCAAATATTATGGTTGGATGACGGATATCTGGCCGGTGACGATACGGATAGCCATATCGATACATTGGCACGGTTTTGCCCCGCCGATACCATTGTCTATGTGCAATGTGAAGATGAAACGGATGAGCATTATGAAGCTTTGCAGGCTATGGAAGAGCAGCTTCATTCATTTCGTACATTGAACGGTGAACCTTATCGTCTGTTAGCTTTGCCAATGGCCGATAAAATAGTGGAAGAGGGAGAACGGTTACCTGCCACATATGCTAATTTCTTGATACTGAATGGGACTATCCTCTATCCTACTTATAATCAACCGGAGAATGACAGGCGTGCTTGTGAGGTTTTGCAAGAGGCTTTTCCCGGATATCAGATGGTAGGCATCGACTGTCGCCCTTTGATTAAGCAACACGGTTCCTTGCATTGCGTCACCATGCAATACCCCCTCGGCGTCCTAAAATAGTAACTTCAATCGTAAATCGTAAATTGTCCAATCGTAAATAGCTTTGATTGTTCAATCGTAAATATATTGATATAGATGAGAAAGATACAAGTCGGTTTGATTCAGCAAGCCAATACTTCGGACATCAGAACGAATCTGATGAATTTAGCTAAGAGCATAGAAGCGTGTGCTGCACGTGGTGCACAGCTGATTGTGTTGCAAGAGTTGCACAACTCCCTTTATTTTTGCCAAACGGAAAATACCCTTGTTTTTGATTTAGCGGAATCTATTCCCGGCCCTTCTACCGGATTTTATTCGGAGTTGGCTGCCGCTAACGGGGTCGTTTTGGTAACTTCTTTATTTGAAAAACGTGCTCCGGGATTGTATCATAATACGGCGGTCGTTTTCGACAGTGATGGCAGTATAGCCGGAAAATACCGGAAGATGCATATCCCCGATGATCCGGCCTATTATGAGAAGTTTTATTTTACTCCCGGAGATATCGGCTTCGAACCTGTCCAAACCTCTTTGGGTAAACTTGGCGTGCTTGTATGCTGGGACCAGTGGTATCCGGAAGCAGCCCGACTCATGGCCTTGAAAGGAGCGGAATTGCTGATTTATCCTACTGCCATCGGTTGGGAAAGTTCGGACGCCGATGATGAGAAGATCCGCCAGCTCAATGCATGGATTATCTCTCAACGTGCTCATGCCGTGGCAAACGGCATTCCGGTTATTTCTGTTAACCGTGTGGGGCATGAACCTGATCCTTCGATGCGTACGGATGGAATCCTTTTTTGGGGAAACAGCTTTGTTGCCGGTCCTCAAGGAGAATTGCTGGCGCAAGCTTCCAATGACCGTACAGAGAATATAGTTGTAGAAGTTGATATGGAGCGTTCGGAAAATGTGCGCCGTTGGTGGCCGTTCTTGCGCGACAGAAGAATAGACGAATATGGCGGACTGACAAAACGGTTCCTGGACTGATCTTTCGTTTCACAGTATATATACACAGAGGGCACAGATTTTTGGTTGCTGTACAACTAAAATTCTGTGCCCTCTGTATGTTCTCTGTAGTGAATGACTATCGAAAAGTAATTTTTTTGTTTGTTATAAAATTGACTGTTCCATAGATAAATAAACCTAAGAATTGGGCTAAGTACTCATTTACATCCCCTGCTTCTACCAATGAAATAAGAAATAGGAACTGCGCACTATATGCTATACCGAAAGCCATACCAAAGAACAGCATCTGTTTCCAAAGGCTGTTCTTTCTGCTTTCGGTAGGAAATATCCAATATTTGCACCAAATAAAATTGTGTATTTGGGCTATAATATACGCAGTGATATTGGCAGGAATGTAATCGTACGACAACTTCTTCATCATCAGCCAAATAATGAATGCTGTAATCAAAGCATTGAGCGTACCTATTACGGCAAAACGAAAGATGCGTACAGACTCTTTCACTTATTCCTTGATATCTACGATCAGATTCAGTTCATCAAGTTGTGACGGATCGAGTGCTGCCGGAGCATCCAACATCACATCACGACCGGAATTGTTTTTCGGGAATGCAATACAATCGCGGATTGAATCCAGACCTGCAAAGAGCGATACCCAACGGTCGAGACCGTAAGCCAAACCGCCGTGAGGAGGAGCGCCGAATTTGAATGCATTCATCAGGAAACCAAACTGTTCTTGCGCCTTTTCGGGGGTAAAGCCCAAGATTTCGAACATCTTTGCCTGTAGTTGTGCATCGTGGATACGGATTGACCCGCCTCCTACTTCCACACCATTGACAACCATATCATAAGCATCTGCGCGAACAGCAGCCGGATCGGTATCCAACAGATGGATATCTTCGTCTTTCGGATGCGTAAACGGATGGTGCATCGCCATCAGACGGCCTTCTTCTTCACTCCATTCAAACATCGGGAAATCTATTACCCAAAGACAAGCAAACTTGTTCTTATCACGCAATCCCAACTGCTTACCCATTTCAAGACGCAGTTCACAAAGTTGTTTCCGGGTCTTCATGGTATCATCGCCGGACAGTATCAAAATCAAATCGCCCGGTTTAGCTCCAAAAGCTTCTTTCATCTGCTGAAGCACCTCTTGTGTATAGAATTTGTCAACACTCGATTTTACCGTACCATCGGCTTCTACACGTGCATATACCATTCCTTTGGCACCGATTTGCGGTCTTTTTACGAATTCTGTCAATGCATCCAATTGCTTACGGGTATAGCTTGCAGCACCTTCGGCACAAATACCGCCGATATAGGTCGCATTGTCGAATACGGAAAAGCCGTGACCTTTCATGATATCCATCAACTCTACGAATTTCATTCCGAAACGCAGGTCCGGTTTGTCACTGCCGTAATATTTCATGGCATCGCTCCAAGGCATGCGTATAAACGGCTCTGTCAGTTCCACTCCACGAAGTGTTTTGAACAGATGTTTTGCCATGCCTTCGAATGTAGCGATAATGTCTTCTTGTTCAACGAAGCTCATCTCGCAGTCTATCTGGGTAAATTCCGGTTGACGGTCGGCGCGAAGGTCTTCGTCACGGAAACATTTTGCAATCTGGAAATAACGGTCGAAGCCGGCCACCATTAACAGTTGCTTTAAAGTCTGCGGAGATTGGGGCAAAGCATAAAACTGTCCCGGATTCATACGTGAGGGAACTACAAAATCGCGGGCGCCTTCGGGAGTAGAACCTACCAATACCGGAGTTTCTACTTCGATAAACCCTTGTTCGTCCAGATATTTACGTACCTCTATCGTCATTTTATGGCGCAATTCCAAATTGGAACGAACGGCATTACGACGCAGATCGAGATAACGGTATTTCATACGGATGTCATCTCCCCCGTCCGTATTATCTTCAATCGTAAAAGGAGGAGTTACGGCTGCATTTAGAATATTCAGTTCCGATACGATGATTTCGATATCTCCCGTAGGAATATTTGAGTTTTTGCTGAAACGTTCGTTTACAACTCCGGTTATCTGGATAACGAATTCGCGTCCCAGTTTGTTAGCTTGTTCACATAGTTCGGCGTTTACTTCTTCGTTGAAAACCAATTGAGTGATGCCGTAGCGATCGCGGAGATCAATAAAAGTCATACCTCCCATTTTACGGCTGCGCTGTACCCATCCGGACAGCGTTACTTGCTTGTTTACATCAGAGATTCTAAGTTCTCCACACGTGTGTGTTCTAAACATATCCTTATTTACAATTAGACGATTTACTATTTACAATTTTGCAAAAGTACACAAATTCTTAATCCTTTCGGGTTAATTTCTTAATAATTTTCTGATTTTTGTGGGTAATGTTGTCTACAATAGCTTCGTTGATCATTCTAATGCCGTTTACGTATTCCTGTGCCCTCTGCAATACATTTGCATTGTCTTTTTCCACGGTCGTTTTGGGCACGATAACCCGTAACCCTTTTTGTATAATTTCGATGTTTACATTCTCATCAGCCTGCATCGGATCACCGTCAAAATGAATGACTCCCGGTTTGGAACGATGAATGCGCAAGTTTTTACAACGGAAAGTTTTGATACGGCTATTTTGATCGATGGTTTTATTGAACAGTTGGAAGGCGAGCGACGGTACGTCCAGAACAGTGAACGGTTCAAGAATGGTAACATCCAGAAGACCGTCTGTCAGGGTGGCTTGTGGTGCTATATAGGCGTTGTTGCCATATTGTGACGCATTCCCGCATGCAATGAGGAATGCCTTATATTTATAGGTACCGTCTTCGGTTTCCAGTTCGTAAGTTTCGGGTTGATAAGTCAGACTCTCCTGCAATGTTTTTTCCAGATAGGTCAATAATCCGCGTTTTCCGGCATTGGCAAATTTCAGACTGACGAAAGCGTCGAATCCTACTCCGCAAGTACAAAAAAAATCTGTACCGTTGATCTTACCATAATCTATAATGTCGCATATCCCGTCGTTGATTATCTCCAATGCCTTTTTAGGCTCCATCGGGATATGCAGATGTCTTGCAAGTCCGTTGCCCGATCCGCATGGGATGATGCCGAGTGCTGTTTCCGTATGTACCAGCGAGCGTCCTATCTCGTTGATCGTTCCGTCACCACCGATAGCTACCACTACATCGGTTTTCATTTCCGCAGCTTGGGCAGCAATCTCTATGGCATGACCGGCTCTTTTTGTATACACCACATCCCAAGTATACTTCTCCTTATCTATTTTTTCGTCTAATAGATTAAGAATAAGCTCCTTACTTTGTGTGCCTGAAATCGGATTGACGATGAATATTAATTTCTTCATGTTTTCGTTCATGCTATATTTTTATCGATTGTGATCGACAAAAGTAATATAAATTTCTAAATTTTAAGTCTCCTCATCTCTCCAAAAGCATAAAGAGCATATTTTTTCTACTAAAAAGAACAGCTGAAAACAAATTTTGTTATCTTTGCCCCCTGTTTTAAACAGTTATTAAGGATAAAAAGGATTTGGACTGTTGTCTATCAGTAACCAATAAGCGAATAATAAATAACAATTCATGGGATTATTACAAGAGAAGTTAGCTAAATACGACTTGCCACAACAGTATATGGCAATGGGCGTATACCCCTATTTTCGTGAGATAGAAGGGAAACAAGGTACAGAGGTGAATATGGGCGGACACAAAGTTCTGATGTTCGGCTCAAACGCATATACCGGCCTTACCGGAGACGAAAGAGTTATTGAAGCTGGTATTAAAGCTATGAAAAAATATGGTTCCGGTTGTGCCGGTTCACGCTTCCTGAATGGTACGCTCGACTTGCATGTGAAGTTGGAGAAGGAATTGGCTGCTTTTGTCGGTAAAGAAGATGCCCTTTGTTTTTCTACCGGATTTACAGTGAATTCTGGTGTAATAGCTTGTTTGACTGATCGTAATGATTATATTATTTGTGATGACCGCGACCACGCTTCTATCGTAGACGGACGTCGTTTATCATTCTCTCAGAATTTGAAGTACAAACACAATGATATGGCCGATCTGGAGAAACAGCTTCAAAAGTGTAATCCGGATTCTGTAAAGCTGATTATCGTGGATGGTGTATTCTCTATGGAAGGTGATTTAGCTAATTTGCCCGAAATAGTGCGTTTGAAACATAAATATAATGCTACTATCATGGTGGACGAAGCTCATGGATTGGGTGTATTCGGAAAACAGGGACGCGGCGTTTGCGACCATTTCGGTCTGACAGACGAAATCGACCTGATTATGGGTACTTTCAGTAAATCGTTGGCTTCTATCGGCGGTTTTATTGCGGCTGACGAGTCGATCATTAACTGGTTGCGCCATACTGCACGTACTTATATTTTCAGTGCTTCCAATACTCCGGCTGCTACGGCTTCTGCTTTAGAAGCTCTTCATATTATCCAGAATGAACCGGAAAGACTTGAAGCGTTGTGGGAAGCTACGAATTATGCATTGAAACGTTTCCGTGAAGCCGGTTTTGAGATTGGTGCTACGGAGTCTCCTATCATACCGCTTTATGTACGCGATACAGACAAGACTTTCATGGTTACCAAGTTGGCATTTGATGAAGGGGTGTTTATTAATCCGGTTATTCCGCCGGCATGTGCACCTCAAGATACATTGGTGCGTGTTGCGTTGATGGCTACGCATACGAAAGAACAGATAGATTCTGCGGTAGATAAGTTGGTGAAATGCTTCAAGCAACTGGAAATTCTCTAAAAATCCTATCATTTAAGAAATATGAAGAAGAGAGGTGCTCAATATCAGAATGCCTCTCTTTTTTTTAACATTGTTAATTGCCTTTTTCAAGTATTGCTTTCTGTCCGGACAAACTATTAATTTCTTAAGTGTAAGAATACGTATTCTTGCATGTAAAGAATGCATTTTAACACAGTCTTAATATTAATGTTTTCCCGCAAGGAATAGTTATTCGTTTTCTTAGAAAAATATTCATTTATGCATTTGATATATAATGCTTTATCTAATAGGGGTCACCTTCTATAAAATTATCCTGGTCGGTCGGATTTCAAAAGACACTTTTCTTGTACTTGTCAATATGACAACTAACTTCAATCATATATCCTAAATATACGTACCATATTTTTTGATTTCTCTTTCTTATTTATGTAGGTAAGTATTAGATTTTGATAGGCCGGTTATATCGGGGTTTCTCTTTTTTCGTTTCCAGTGGAGTGATCAATCGGTACTTGTTAGTTTCCGGGTTTAACTCCAATATTACCAGACTTCCGTTTTCCGGTGATTGCATTGTTTCGAATTCTTCCACAGTGAGATGGAACCATCGCATAATAAATAAACGGATGGCCAGTGAATGAGTAATCAATATGCAATTTTCAGGATAGGAATCGGTAGTAAAATCACGATGTAGGGACCCTAACAGATCGTTTATGCGGTCATATACGTCACTTCCGGCTTCTCCTCCTGGGAAGCGATAATAGAATATTCCATATTCCCGTCTTTGTAATTTTAGTTGCTGTAATTCTTGTTCTGTACGCAGATACCCCCACTCTTGCTCCCTGAGTCGTGGTTCTTCGGAATAGTGAAATTGTTCTCGAGGAAATGCTTTCACGATTGCTTCAAAGGTGGAGCGTGTTCTCCAGAAAGGTGAAACATAAAAATAGAGTGTTTCTTCTTTTACTATTCTTTTTAGTTTTTTTCCGGCTTCTAATGCTTGTTCATAGCCTTTCGGGGTTAACTCGATTGTATAATCAGGTATTGTGGCGAATTTATTTTCGTCAATGTTTGCATCACATTCGCCGTGGCGGACAAGGATAATTCGTTTGGGTTTCATCAGATGATTTCTTTTTATTTTATACAATTTCTATAGTGCGGGACGTTTGGCGATGTGCCGGTTGATATATGATTTTTGTATAACAATTGACGCAAATCGGATAGTATATGACTGTATCGGAGCGTTTATCCAATATTTTTTTTATTTTCTCTTGCACTTGTAATAGTTGGATATCGGTAAACATACATTCGAATACACTGAAATTGACTCTTATTCCATATTTTTCCAGAATTTTAGAGACGCGTGCTCTTTTCCGGTCTTCTTTAATATCGTATGCTACGACACAGAATGTCTTTTTTGCTCTTGCCATTTGGTGTTGCGTATTTGGAGGTAAATATAATGAAAATGCGGGATATGTGGTATTGGAAAAGAAAAATTTTGAGGTTAAAATGGGGTAATATTATTAGAGTGAATTAAAGGTGTATGGATGTATCATTGTTTCTGAATTCGGGATAATGAGATATAAATGATTTTAGAGAGTTGCTTGTCTTAATATTCTACTGGAAGTAACTCAAATACGGGATCTGGGTTGTGACATGGCGTAACGGAGAAAAGTCTTAATCCTTATTCTACTGGAAGTAACTCAAATATTGTTGATCATTTGAGTGAGGAATTGTCTGCATGTCTTAATCCTTATTCTACTGGAAGTAACTCAAATGCTTTAATTGGTGCATTTGTCGGCGTTTGCTGCAATGTATGTCTTAATCCTTATTCTACTGGAAGTAACTCAAATGCAATAGTAAGTGTTTTTGTCTTCTGTGCTCTCTTTCTGTCTTAATCCTTATTCTACTGGAAGTAACTCAAATAATACAACCAACGGATGGAAGCCTGCATCCGCTGGTCTTAATCCTTATTCTACTGGAAGTAACTCAAATAACACGTTATCGGCGGTAAAAAAACACACAAGCATGTCTTAATCCTTATTCTACTGGAAGTAACTCAAATAAAACTTTATACAAAGTGGGAAAGTGTAGGATGTATAGAGTCTTAATCCTTATTCTACTGGAAGTAACTCAAATACAAAACGTTCAAAATTCTAAATAACGACCACCATGTCTTAATCCTTATTCTACTGGAAGTAACTCAAATCTTATCATCGTTGGCGTTTGCTCTATGCAGGCCCGTCTTAATCCTTATTCTACTGGAAGTAACTCAAATAGTGTTACTGCCTTTCAGCCGGTATGCCTATTGGTAGTCTTAATCCTTATTCTACTGGAAGTAACTCAAATAAATATGGCGCTGTCATCGGCTTGGAGAAACGCTTCGTCTTAATCCTTATTCTACTGGAAGTAACTCAAATCTCAAGAGTATAAAGCTCGTGAGGTTCACTCCAGCGAGTCTTAATCCTTATTCTACTGGAAGTAACTCAAATGAAAGACAATGCCAAACTTGCTATATTTGCAAGTCTTAATCCTTATTCTACTGGAAGTAACTCAAATATTGTGGTTACATTCCTGCGATGATGAATTTGGGGTCTTAATCCTTATTCTACTGGAAGTAACTCAAATCCAGCCGTAGCGCCTTTATTTGAAATTGCCGAACCCGTCTTAATCCTTATTCTACTGGAAGTAACTCAAATGTTTGTACCTTGGTGCCGAAGGCGGTTACGCATTCGTCTTAATCCTTATTCTACTGGAAGTAACTCAAATTTTTCTCCTGGGCATGGGAAACAGCCGGCAAATACTGTCTTAATCCTTATTCTACTGGAAGTAACTCAAATGGTTTCTGGGGTGGCTATGCCAACCAGGATGAAGTCTGTCTTAATCCTTATTCTACTGGAAGTAACTCAAATTTAAATGGTGCGATATATGGTGTAATTATAAAAATTGTCTTAATCCTTATTCTACTGGAAGTAACTCAAATATCCAAGTTCTTCGAGAAAGCTCAAGAGCTTGCAGTCTTAATCCTTATTCTACTGGAAGTAACTCAAATCCCGAAGTAAGCACAAAAGTGGACGATACTTATATGTCTTAATCCTTATTCTACTGGAAGTAACTCAAATAGGAATACGACAATGCTGAAACGGTGATGGATACGCGTCTTAATCCTTATTCTACTGGAAGTAACTCAAATTTTTAAGAACTCTCACCGTAACCTTCACATAGATGTGTCTTAATCCTTATTCTACTGGAAGTAACTCAAATACTCTGATTATCAATAATTTATTTTTTACTCTTTGTTTTGTATATTTCTCATAAAGTATTGTTATTTAATACAATACGCTATATTCCAATAACTTTTTCGCAAATGTATGTATTATTTTTAAGAAAATCAATAATTTGTTTGGCTAATATAGGCTTATCTGCTTAAAAATAAGATATTTACATTGAATATCTATTTTCGCAAATGATTTTGATTTTCTTTAAAAAAAATCATTTTCGAAAAACAGCATAGAGGTATTATACAATATATTATTGATTATAAATGCAATACGTCAAAGATCACTTGTATAGTAATGATTCATTTTCGCAAATGATTTACTTTGTTGCTAACATGTATTTTGTTGCGAATGTGATTTAAGTAATACAATTTATCTAAAAAATATAATATCAAATAAATCAGATAATTATCTTTTTATCGTTTTTCGCAAGAGTTTGGCCTTTTTTCATGTTTTGTTCACTTCATCTCACCACTTGGCTACATAGGGTTTGAATTCATTATTCTCTCCGGCTATATAATGAGCAATATCTTGAGACTGTTTCAATATGATTTGCGAAAAAGTAATTTCTTCGCCGCGAAATTTTTCATATCGGTTAAGTCTTTCTAAAATATGACGTATCAATGTACGCTTAGTGGATTCGTTTAATAATCCGTCATGCATCTTTAGTGGAATTTTCTTCTGAATCATACTGATTACAATACGGTCTACTACCTGTGAACGGAATAACTCTACAATGTCGAAAACCAATGTTGGTTTTCCATCTTGATGAGCATGTAAAATGCCGATGGATGGATTCAGTTTAGCAGCAAGAATATTTTTCCACACACGAGCATACAATATGGCATATCCATAATTCAACAATGAATTCATTAAATCAGTAGCTCCTTGATGTTCACGAGAGATAAAATTGATACCATCGTCAGCTATCAAAACACGTATATATGCCCAATAAGCTATTGCCCCTTGAGATTCTATACCCATTAATCCACTGGCATACTTTCCATCAGTTATCGGATAACTTTTTGCTTTTTCTATTTGTTGCTCAAGTTTGAGTACCGCTTCAATATATTTTTCTGATAACTCTCCACCTAATATATCTTTATGATACTTATGATAATATTTGATGAGATTCAGTTGATTCTTTAATTTCCCGACAATAATTTGAGAAGCTAATTTTACTTTTCGTTCCAATGGAAGACTGACCTGTTTACTCCAAAGAGTTTCATCTAAAAAGACAGGATTCAGTACAGTGGCATATTGCTTTCCTTTACTATCAAAAAAATCAATAGGAATTTTATGATTCATACAGAACATCATAGCATTACTGGAAAAACTAACACCCTTACCTATCACTGTGATGTGACGTAATGCCGGAGAAGGTTTATTAATAATTTTACCTTGTAATTTTACCGTAATCCCTTTGTAAGACGCACCAATATAACTTCCGGGAGTACTTACTACTAATTCTGCCCCTGCATTTTCCAGCTTTTGATATTCACGTTTCTTTTGAGTAATTAGTTTGGCATTGTTTCCGGGATTTTTCTTACCGGATGTAGTAGCAGAACGAGAAGCATGCACAACGTATGTACTGCAAAGTTGCTGTATTAGTTGTTGTTTATTCAGGTTACTACTTTCTGCAAAAAAGTCTACTTTCTGAAGATTAACAGCTAAGTCTTTCTTACTGATTATGTTGTTACAATTCTTTCGGATAAGCGTATTTAGGCGGTTCATCAAAGTACAGTCCAACTCTTTTAAAATTTCTTGAGGAAGAATTTTTGCATAATAATTTCTTATTCCCCGTAATGTCTCCAAGCTCTTAGAGGAAAGGGATGCTTTGACAAAACAGATAGAGTTGATTCGTTCTTGTAAGATTTTCATCTTTTGTGCAGTAACTGCAGCATGGCTATCAGAAACGATAATTCCTAAAAATTCAACTCCATCGTGGAAATTGCAAACAAGAGGTTTGTTCAGTTGTAAATAGAAAGTATCGGCTAACTCCTCTTTTATTAATTCTACGGCTTCCTTTGTCTGTTTCTCAGATGGACTCGCAATTAGAAAATCATCGGCATAGCGAATATACATCGGTGCTTTACTAATAGCAAACTGGTCAAAAGGATGCAAATAGAAATTGGCCAATAGCGGAGAGAGAATAGCGCCTTGAGGTATACCTTTCGCAGTTCTCTTCCATTTTAGTTGTGGATTTACTATACCGGTCTGTACGCACAATTTGATAAGCCGTAAAGTCTCGTCGTCTTTGAGCCAGTTGCCTAAGCGGGTAAATAACCTTTCTTGGTTGATGTTATCAAAATAATTATCAATATCCAACTTTGCTATATATCCGTTTTTTAGCTTCTTTAGTTCCTGAATTGTCCTTCGGATAGCTCTTTCCGCACCTTTTCCTGGCCTATACCCATAACTGACGTTTAAGAATGTTTTATCCATCTGAGGTTCAATCGCTGTTTTGATAGCTTGTTGCACTATCTTGTCTTTAATACAAAGCAATCCTAATTTTCGTTTTTCTGTTTCATTTTTGGCTATTTCCACTCGTAGATAAGGTTCAGGATTCCATGTACCGGTAACAAGTTCATGATGTAATTCTGTTAAATTGTCCGTTAATTTCTTTTCGAAGTGGGCAACGGTAAATCCATCTACTCCCCCTGCTGAATTTTTGGCTCGCACGGCTCTCCATGCATTTTGCAATGCATGGAGAGTAGTAAAGGATTGGAATAGACTTTTCATAACTAACTGTTTTCTTGAGAAATATGACGACTTTACTTTGTTAATAGTTGCCCATATCCCACATTCGTTTTTGCTCCTATCCCACTATCTTGCAATATCTTAAGAAATAATGCCAATTTTTCTGCATTTGTTATTATGGAATTGACTAAGCGAAAACGTAACTCCATAGTACATCCCGATGCTATTTTTATAAAACTAATAGGTACAGGATCTCTTAGGGGATTCTTATGGGGAGTGATATAATCACTGGCCAATATATGGCCTGTCGAATCTGGAGAAATAATAACAGCGTCAAAAAAGATATCTCTCTTATAAATAGATTTGTTTTTATATGCAATTGTTCCTTTTATCGGATCATCATTTTCGGGATCACGCTCTTGCCCATCGAAAATATCTTTTATCAGATCCTTAACTTCTATTGTTTTATCTTCTATTATTTCATCTAATAATGATTGTATATAGTCCGGATCATTGACAAAGGCAGAGCGTAGAACCCCCTTTATTGAGGAACCGTAGATAACAGGCATTCCATATGTGTAGTCTAAATGTATACCCAATTTAAATTCCCCTTCAATACTGGTCTCATGTGTAATACCTGAACCCGTTATCAGACCGGGATATTGCACCTGTATCGGTACTTGGACATTTGTGCGTTTACATTCGGGAATGATAGCCAAAGTAGCTCCCAGCAGTTCTTCATTTTTGGCAGCTATTTGTGCTTGATTATTCTCTATAACTTCTCGATTGTTGGAAAAGAGATATGAGAAATTTACTTGGCTATAATAGTCCCTATAGAATAATTTATATAGGTTTTTATTCATTGTGATACTAAATTATAGGTTCTGACAACTTGTTTTAAAGCGACCGCACAATTCACAATTTCACGCTGCAGTATCTTTAAGGTATCTCGGTTGGCATTAATTGCAAAGCGTAATAAACTTTCCGCGTTGTGAATTGTCGGATATGTACTTTTTAATAATGTGTCGTTATGAATCATACGGGCAATCACTTCAAGAATGGGTCTGCGGTCTACTGCTCTGGTTTCATTGTTACTTCCTTTATAATATATTGCCAATGTCGGACATATCCCATTCATTGCAATTGATACGCCTAATGCTGATATCTGGCCATTGTATGAATCGCTAATATTTCCGGTAGCACGGTCCAATAAAGTCGCTTCACCACTCTGCAACACTTGATCTGCTATTTTCATTAATTCATTATTTCTTTTTGTACTCATAGCTGTTCTTCTTTAGAGTTGTATAAATTCACAGTAACCATAACCAATAGTAGCGTTTGCGCCTATCTGTATTACTTTTCCATTTAGCACTTTGGCGAGAGTGTCTTCACTTGATAAAAGCAAAGTACCCAAAACGGTTTCGCGTGGTAACACTTGTTCATACCAGAGATTTTTGCTTTCACCATTTTCAAGGCAATTGCGGGCAATGATAGGAAGTTCGTCATCTTCGCAAAAATCTTTGAATTGTTCACTGGAATAAATGATTGGGGTTCGTCCACAAATTGTCTGTATTTTATTAATAAGTGTGGCTTTATTGATAGGAAGTTGGAAAATTGATAATCTTTCTACAAAACGGTCTAATACGGCATCACAAGTGGCGAGTTCATATAATGTATGGTCATTGGGACGCGGAAGAGCCAGAATGTTAGCATCAAAAAAGATAGTATTTCCCTTTTGTGTTTTACTTTTGTCATTCTTGTCAACCCCAAAAATGGAAATACGCTGTTGGGGAGTGATAGAAGTGGTGCAAACCATAGTGGTGTATTCATTTATGGCTCCTTTTAGCGAACTGGAGTTAATACATGGTAGATTGGTAACAATATCACGTTGAATTGCTTTATCTATAAGTCCATAATTTGAAACATTTTCATTTCCTACATGAAGATTGGCTTTTGCTATAATAAGCCATGCATTTTTGTATTCCATAATTTTATTATTAAAAGTTTTATTATCGTTTAATTATTTGGTAATGATTGTACCCTATTTGTTTAAAACAGGGTTTCTCTAACGTCTCTTTTAAAGAAAGTAGTTGTTCGGAAGTACAGAAAAATACACTTCCTTTCTGATATAGATAGTATTTGTTACTCCTGAGATTTTTTGGAGACAATATGGTATAGTCTGTTGTCTCTACAGTTGTCTGTATAAAACGGAATGGCACTATATTAGTTATGGCATATTGAATTTTTTCTACCTCTTGGCGTTTCAAGTAACTATCGGATAATAGAACAACTTTATATTCAGAAGCAAATTCCTTTTTATTATTATACGATTCTGGATAAAAAATACTTTGCTCTTCTGTGGCTTTACGTGCTTCAAATATGAATTGTGAACTATCTCCTCCAATATTCACAATGGAATGTTGGTATGGAGGCGCTGTCAAATTAATACTGTCGTCTACCTCTACTTCAAAAGCAAATCGGAACTTTCTTTTCTGTTTATAATTGCCAAGACGATAACAAATTTGCTTATAATATGAACTGTCATCTTTTTCTGTTTTTCCATTATATTTTTTGTCAATACCAATTCGGGCATCCTCAATAAATATTTCAGATGCTTTTATACACGTATTGTTTCCAATATATAAATCTTCTTTCCATTCTTTAGGATCATATCCTGTAAGGATGGGGGCATCTCCTTGTTTTCCATTAAAAGAAACTTTAATGGCAGGAGTAAATGATACGTTGTAGCCATAATCTTTAGGAGCTGGTAACAGCGTTGTCCATACCCCTTCATTTACAGACATTTCTAAAAAACATGGGGAGATATTTTTAATTTTCTCGAAATTATTACTTGCGTAATCTTTGGTAATGACAAAACCTTGTGCACCTATTATTTCCCGGGCTTTTTCCGTAGAAATAATTTTTAGGTTTATAGTGTCAAATGCTTCTGATGAATTGGATAGCAACAAAAATCGCATCATGCCAAGCAAGGAAGTCTGCTGGGGGAATTGACCGGATTGAATAACGTAGCTGCTGTAACGTTCGTTGTAATCGTTTTTGTCACTAACTTTAAATGTCATATCTCCTCCAAAAAAGTATTTACCCAATGGCGTTAATGATACAATATATTTACTCATATTCTTTCCTCCTCTCCGTTTATAAATTTTGCAGTACGTAACATTCCGTATGCACAAGAAATTAGGGCTGGTATGTCTTTTATTTTTTGTTCATGCAGACTTTGGTACAATTGCATTAATAAAGTTTTAACCTGCTGTATGTATTGAATTGTTGCAGGCGTTTTATCTTCTATATCTACCACATGATCGAAAAATGCCTTTATCCTGACTGCCAACATATCGTTGTCTTCCGTATTTAAAAGTGCCAATAGGTTTTCATTTGACCGTATTTTATGGGCAACGGCAGAAACCAGTCGGTCTTTTGAAAGAGTGTATAGAATATGAGTAAAAGCGTCATATAAACCTGCTTCGCTTTTACTGAAACTGCCTTCATAAGTAGATCCGCTATGTTTTTGTATTTTCCAAGCTATTGCATTTTTTAATCCACCATGCCTTTCTTTATCTTTGGCTATTCCGAATAGTTGGTTACCGGCAATTTTCCAAGCTTCGTAAAGAGGATATTTATAATATGTAATAGAAAGCCCATAAGACATGGAAGTATGAATCGGGAGACCTTGCTCATCCTTAATATTCAGTTTGCTTACTTCGTTGGCGATATTTCTATATGCGTGGTCGATGCTTGATATTAAATGGAATATAGAATTGGACTGATTACCGCAAACCGGTGCAATAAATAATAAATCATCACCTCCGGCATAAATTGGTAACCCACCGAAATCTGTAATGAGTTCGCAGGCTTCTTTACCAAATTTCATTAGTTTCTCTGAAATCTGATAAATTGTATTTTCGGGTAGATGGGTGACTACTTTACCCATATTATCACCGTCAGCTTGAACAATGCAAATATAATCATGATATGATTTGCGGGAAACCTTCTTATTGAAGTTCAATTCGGTCGTTGCAATTTCTTCTAAAGAACCTATATTGAAAGTCTGGTTTCCAAATGCTATTTCAAATAATGGTGAATGATCTGTTTTTGTTATAAACGTTTGCATTCGTTCTGCTGTCTGTGAGCTATGTGCATGATTGGTTAATTCCAGATAATTGAGGTATTCATTAAGTTCTTTAATTGCCTTGTTGTCGGAATCAGTACTGATAGATACAGACATTACATTAAAATAATCCTGTACCGTTTCTACGGGTTGTTGGATATCTTTTGAAAACTGAAAGACTCCGCTTTTTATTAATGCATCGATATCAATATCATCTGTTGATTTAAAAAATGCTCTATCAGGAAACAATCCTACCCCTACTCTTCCTAATTCTTCATTGGGAACATAGGGCGACATTATTTCTACTTTTTCGGATATAGCATTAATTAAGCATTTCATAAAATGTGAAAACAAATAGCTGGCTAACCAAAATTCTCTGGGCTTTCTGGCCATTGAAAAAGTGTGTGAAATAGGACCGATGTTTATTGCTGTATATTGCTTCATGCTTAAATATTTTTTAGCTGTTTGTAGATATCTTCTAATACATCAAAATAAATATGAGTATGATATTGAGGTTCTACGTGATCGTTGATATTAAAATGAGAATTATCCAGAAAGTAGCTAAAGAAATCTTGTAGTTGGAATTCTTTAGGCAAATCTATGATAAGACTGCGGTGTTTTTCACGACTTGAAATGTGAACTTTTCGATATGAAAGGAATTCTTCCAATTTAACCTCTTTCTCTTTAAATATCAGATAAATATGATAAATATCTTCATCCTCATCGTATATCGGTTTGAATAATAATGGAGATTGTAAGCGCGTAGGTACAGTGGTGTTGGCGGCTGGTGCTTGTTGCCAATGTCCGTTAACTTGAATAGCTATGCTTTTTTTTATTGAATCTCTTTCACTTAGCCATTGTTCATCGGTCGAAAAGCCAAAAACATCTTTTATGTCACAACTTTCTTCAGGAGTGGTAGTTGAAATATTATAAAATGTTTCTTTGATTTTACGTTTATCCCACTTCTTTAATAAAATATTTGTGCAATATCCATAAGCTATTGATTTAAAGTAGAACATTGTATTTCCTTGTCTATCTATCTCATTTATTCCGCTTCGCAGGGATTTATAGAAAGTTTCTATAACTTTGAATAGGGTTTCAAACTCATTTCCTCTACATATATCTTTATAGGGCATAGATTGAGCATTTACAGAAAAAGTATAGGTGGTCAACTGGGTAGGAGATACATATAAAGGATCTTCTTCAGCAATATAAAAAGAACCGAATCCTTTTGAATTTCGGGTACCAAAATTGGTTCTCAAAAAGAATTTTGGAAGTTGTGAGTTGTCGTTTATGAAATTACTCAATGCTACCATTGCATTTGTACTATTCTTAAAAATGAAAGTCATTTTTAAATAATCTGTCATAGAGAATTTTTTATACTCTACTGGATTTTTATAGTCTGCATCCATATTGGCAAAATAAGCAGGATAAGGATTTAGGCTGATAATCTCGTGATTATCATGACTTCTGCTTTTTTTCATTTTATATTTTCCATCTCTTTTTTGAGGAGAGTTAGTATCCATCATTTCAATATCATTCATGGGAGATATTTTCATCTGATAATTGAGTGCTGGATGGCTACCATCACCAATAAGCCATTCTTTGATACGGGCACGTTCAATGCCTGTTTCGTAGTCTCCATCGCCCAATTGGGTGAGAAGAAAACGATCTAATTGCGGTTTTACTTCGGAGGCACGCAAAGTTGCATTATCTTGGTAATGCTGGAAGTGGATGAGAGGTGTGTGCTGCCGAAGGATTACTGTTAGTTTTCTCATAATATTATTTACTTTTAGTAAAACTTCTTTTTGATCACTTTATAAGTTTCTTCTATTTCTATCAGAGCTTCTTTAATTTTTTGTGAAGTTATCTTCTCTTTATCTAATGCAAGCTTGTGAAAAAGCATCACTGATTTTTCGATTTCAATTTCTGTATTCAGTTTTTTATGTAAACTACTTTTTTCTTCTTGTAATTTTTCAATTTTCATCTTAAGATTGATTATCTCTAAAGTCTCTTCTACCGGGGAGACTTCTGTTTTTAAGGTTGAAAGATACTGTTCCCATTCTTTTTTTCTCTTGAGTTCTTCATCATTTTTCCAATCAGTCCATAATATCTCGTTCTTTTTCGATTCTGTAGCTGATATACGTTTTTCAATCACATAAGTGATACATCCTTTTTTTATGATGTAAACAGGCCAAACTATGCAAGCGATAATACTGCCCCATTTGATAACCTCGTTTAAAATTATCATCCAATTTTCCATAACTTAGTTTCTCCTCTTTTTTATGATGTAATAAATAATAGCTGAAAATACTACAATAATAGAGAACTGTACCCAAAAATGCCACCAATTGGATGGGCATTCAAACATATTCATTCCGAACAATCCTGTTATAATACCAGCAGGCAAAAGCAGAGTTGCCAGTATATTAAGCCATTCACTATTTTCATTTCGCTTCTGATCAATAAGTAAACTTATATACTCGTGTAATTCTCCTATTTCTTCATCTAAATCTTTTATTTGCTCTTTAGTGTTAAGCTGTTTCATCAGTAAGTTGTACATTTCAATACCTTGATCTTGTGCCGTGACACTTCGGAAATAAATCTGATTGACAAAACGGATATATTCTTTATATATGGAACCAATTCTTTCGGCTATAATTTTATTACCTTTTTCTAATACGCTTACCCGAGTGACTTCACCGGAGAATCTTAACATTGAGGCCCGCTGAATTATTGCTAATTCAAACATACGGGAATAAATAGTGCGCATGTGCATGGAAAGGCAATTCTTTGCAAAATCTCCTTCATCGGTAAGCGCTACCATGGAATATCGTGTAATGCCATATAAAGTCCCAAACTTCTGCCAACGTTCATAAGTGCTTTCTTTTATAAGCTTTGTTCTTAGTTCTTTATTTTGGCATGTTACATCGTAATCGTTGTCTCCACTATCAACGAATACATATTTATACCAGAAATCACTATTGATAAATTCATTAGAATCTGATTTTACTTTCATTGCTAAATCATTGTTACTGTACCAACAATTAACAAGCATACGATCATCTATAATAGGGATAACTATTAATGATGGGGAAAGATCTTCTATCAGATTGCGGATAAATGTTGCCGGCTGCCAAGTATCGGATAAACCGAATTGAGATTTACCATCTATGCTATAATCGTATGAATCAGTATATCGTAGATTAACATCATTGTGAAGTCCTTTTAGAGAAATACATTCGGCTAACATGTTTCGATGGTTAGCTGTAAACTCTCCACAATGTGGTGGCATGATTCGACGTCCATATTGATTAATATCTCTGATTGCAGATTCCCCCTTTTGTTCTTCCAGTTCATTAGCTAAATAGAAAGAAAGAACCCCTACTCCGGTAGCATATAAATTTAAGTTTATTGCATCTATTCTTAAAATATATTCTTTGTTTTTATGTTTGATACAATATTCAACATTATTTTCTTGAGGTTCCCGACGTTCATAGTGTGAGATAATTGGGTTGGGTTCGTTCTTTATATCGTATAATACCGGATGGACGAAATCAAAATAATATTGCTGCTCGCCAAAAAGCTCTTGAGCGTCTTTTAAAGCTTTTTCATCAGTTAGTATCGTTTTATCGCGGCGGGTTATTTGCCTGCGTTCCCACATAGAATAGGTCTCTACAGGTATATGTTTTAAATCTACTTGTTCAGAAAGTAACTTTTTCTCTTCTTCAGGTAAATGCCATTTAAAAGGAAAATAAAAAATGTGATAGCTATAACAGTGTTTATTCATGACATGTATTGTTTTATTTGGTTAATAATCGTTTGTAATTCTATGAATGAATATCTTTTTTGCTTGGTACCTAAATATCCATTATCTCCTCCTCCACAAAACATTTTTCCAGCTAACAATTCTTCTTTGAATATCTTTTGTAATAGAGGAATTCCTTTTCCATAATATACCAATTCTTTATCTGTATAAATGAGGAGTTGCTTAAAAGGATATAATCGATCACATATTGGAGAAAAGCGATCAGAGTAAGCGCGGACAACTATCAAATTTTCAGTTTCTTCTTTGTTCTCTCTGATCGCTTTTTCTGCTAATAATTCATCATTAATGCTCACTCCTTGGGCTTTCCTGTCTTCAAAACGAATACGTAATATTTCTTCTTGGCTGGCACCAGCTTGTTGAAGACCGGGGATATAGGCTTTGTCATTGATGGCTATTAACTGTTGCCATCTGTTGAGAGGATGATGTAAGAGTTCGGCTATTTGTTCTAATGCACTTGGTAATTTAGTGTATTGGTTATGATGATCTATCCGCACATAATTGCTGGGAGGGACAATGTCTTCCTGTAATTCAATGCCGTATATCTTATATGAGGAATTATCTTTGAACAAAGAAAGGTCTTGTTCGTATTGACTTAAGTATGCATTATTCCATTGGAGAGAGCGGTCCTTATATATAAGGTGATGCTCTTCCAATAATTGGATGATGGCGTTCATCTCTAAATCATGTCCTCCAAGAAGAAATAGGCTTTGATATCTCATACCTTTACTTACTTTTACATATCTTCTTTAATAATTCTTTGTCCTCTTTCATGTATTCTCCCAATTCGAGATGCGTACATGCTTCCTCGCGTAATAATTTAGCTGTGGATGATTCTGAAGATAAATCCCATGTAAGTAATATCACATGTATTTTAAGTGCTTTCAATTTCTTTATCAGCATTTCATGATCGGCATCTCCAGTAATCAATACAACATAATCGAATTTACGGAAAAGAGAAAGTTCATAGGCTTCCAATGCAAACCACACATCGATACCTTTTTCTATGACAGTGAGACTCCCCTGTTTCTGTATTTCGCGTAAATGCTTATAATGAAAAATGACATCATTTTCTATTAGGCTGTCTTCGAATTTGCGTTCGGAGAAAAGAAGATGTTTGTTATTGGCATCGTTCACCCGGTAGCGACCACGGAAATAGTGGCTTTCGGTAATATAACATGCATTTAGAGGGATGTTATGTTCACGGGCTATTTCCTCACGAATAAACTTGAAAAAGGGACTGATCTCTATGTTGAGGGATAATTGTTCTTCTAATGATTCGTTTATTTTGGCGAAATATCCGCCATCGATAAAAAGACCGATTGATTTGTTTTCTGTATTCATGTAAGTTATTTTATGTGGTTGATAGTTCCATTGTTGATGCTGCTCGATTTGCCCAATCCTATAAAATCCGGGAGGATGATATTAGCTTGGAATTCCGCATTAAAACTTTTTAGCTCTACTCCTTTGTAAGAAACGGGAATGGAATCTTCAAGTTTGGTTAGTTTACATGTAAGTGGCGAATGAATATGTATGTTGATACCTTTGGTAAAGGAGAGAATGTTGCCGATCAATATTTTATTTAGCATTTCGATTCGTTCGGCCAATCCTTCCACTTTCAGGTATTTCTGATAGTTTTCGCTGTTTAGAGGAAGCCATTTTTGGATGCGATAACGCTGTGGATTATCAGAGAGGGATATAAAGATCTGTTCTGATTTTACAGAATTAATTTCCATCTTTACTCTGCGACAGCCGAGCTGGCAGATAAAATTATTGCAAGCGGTAAGTTGCTCAAGGACATCGGCACCCTCGTCTATTCCTAAAATAGCTGCATTTCCATTGATACGTTTGTATTGTATCAATGGGTATGCATATCTTAACTTTTCATTTTGATGGTTATGAAATAACTCACTAATGCTATTACCAAAGTTGTTTATGATTGCTCCTCTGAATAAAGGAATTTCTTCATTGGATATTCTGTTTTTGAATGTGATGATAAGTAATCGTGTGGATTTCATGTTATTAAGATTCTTAGTTTTTATTGCAACAGAGTAATATTGCAATATTCGGAAATATTTTAATCCCAACCAAGAAAAAATAAATATATTTCTTGGTTGGGATTAAAATATTTTGTTTTGTCACCATAACCCGTTACAGCATTTTAGCTTATTCTCCGTCAGGATGATGTATATAAAGTATCTATTTTTTTATCACTGAGCCATTGAGTACTAATTTTTGTGATTGCTTATCCATTATATAAGTTATGAATTTGCACGGAGATATGATTTATGTCTGCTTGGAACAAGGGAAAGAGAGCTACTTTAAACTATCTCTCCCTGTAATTATCCTCTGCTTCCGAGGCTGTTTAGATCGGGATTTAGTTCCTTAACTACTTCCTGAACCTCTTTTTTGGTGACTTTACTGTATACTGCTATTTGTTGTCCAGGCAATACCTCTTGTTTCTTACTTTCAATCTTCAATTGCACTTTTCCTTTTTTAGAGGAAACTTTTTTCTTTGTATCCATATCTTTTGGGTTTAAGTTAATGCTTCTGTAAACAGAACGAGTTCTTTTATGGTTCACCGGATTCTTCGTTTTCTGCTTCTAATTCTTTAATTTCTTTATTTAGGAATACAGATAATACTGTGCGTAGTACAACGATTCCTCCTAAAATGGCAAGTTCGTTGAGAGTCGGTTCCAATACGGTTTTCAAAATATCCGAAGCGATGAGAAATTCAAGACCTAAGAGTAGGTAAGTCCCGAAAGTAGCCCGTAGTCTCCGGATATTGATTGAGGTGTATTTTCCGGTGAATCTTTTCAATTCATTAATTATAAATGCAATAAATGCGATTAAGGCTCCGTAGGTTACGATGAGCAGACTTATCACACTAATGATAGTAGCGAGAAGATTTAAAAATTGTATAAACATAGTCTTGTTTTATATTTATTATATTAATAATACATTCGGTAGGGTGTTTTGGTTCATTCTCATTGTTGATAATATTTTTTTCTTTAAATAAAAAATGATTAGATAAGTAGATGAAGGCCAATATGTTGAAAAATAAATGGTAAAAATATTAAGTTTGAGTATTGTTAATTTAAAAATACTCCCTATCTTTGCACCGCTTTTCGATAGAACACCACGTTATTTTATTCGGGGTGTAGCGCAGTCCGGTTAGCGCACCTGCTTTGGG